>Ga0123353_10002524_pt1 | contig 22750 bp, 20 predicted proteins | sample TergutLab28metaG_3_FD_92763 | JGI IMG/M metagenome (GOLD analysis project Ga0123353, IMG submission 92763) | Labiotermes labralis P3 segment gut microbial communities from Petit-Saut dam, French Guiana - Lab288 P3 | ecosystem: Host-associated > Arthropoda: Insects > Digestive system > Gut ... | reverse complement strand
CGCGTCTCGATCACGCGGTATGCTGTTCTATCGAATGATGCAGCAAGCCGTCATCACACCCCCGATCACCTATCTCGACGTGACCGCCCAAATGCACGGGCTGGAGCTAAGTGGATAGCCCTTCAATCCAGACCCCGCCTCGTTGCCGGAATGCTGAAAAGTTCATCGGGTCGATGGCCCGGATTGTGTTTCAGGCAGGGGTTGCCGCATTCATGGGCCGCCACTTGCGGGGCGGTGCTGGCGGATGGACGTTTACGCGGTTATGCTTGATGGTGGGTCCGCGTAAAGGCGGGCCGGTCGATCCGCCTAGCAGCCTCCATCCTTGCGATAACACCCATGAACGAGAAAGAGAGCAACGTGATTTTCGGCACCGAAGACATTTTGCGGAGCCTGTGCAATTCGGTGACCAAGGTATTGAGCGTCGCCACCCAGGGCGATATCCGCTATTCCGGCATGGTCCAGCGCATCACCAAAACCTGCCTGAAGCCGGATATCGGCTGCTTCGTGCTCTTCGACGGCGGCTTTTCCGGTCTGGTGGTGATCAATTTTTCGGCCCAGGCGGCGATGGAGCTGTATGAAAGTTACCTGCTGAACATGGGCATGGCCCAGAGCGATCTCGCCGGCTCGCATACCTCGGACGAGGTGGCCAATGTCATGGGCGAGCTGATGAATCAGATCGTCGGCGATTTCACCGGCAAGGTGGCGCGCGAGTTGCAAACGCACATCAGCCAGAACCAGCCGAAGATGCTGGCGCTCAACAAGCAGGTCATGCTCAGCGTCGACACCAATCTCGACCAGCCCGAGGCGCGGCGGGTGACTTTCTACACCAGGCGCAACAATATTTTCTATCTCGAACTGGCGATGGACCGCACCGAATTCATCAAGCTCAACGATTTCGAGCAGCACGAAGCAGCCGATCCCGACGAACTGCTGGCTCAGGTTAATGCCGCCAGGGCCACGCCGTCCGCCGCCGCACCGACTGCCAGCGCCAGCGAGCAGGATGAGTTTTTGAAGTCGCTGGGGATGTAGGGCGGCAAGATCTGCCAGAGCGGCTTTGGTTCAAGGTCGCGCAATACTGGATTGCTTCGCCAAGCTCGCAATGACGGTTGTTTCCGTGCCGTCATTGCGAGGAGCGAAGCGACGAAACAATCCAGATGCGACGCTCAACCCGCCTCGCGGATCAACCGCAGCAATTCTTCCCCGTAGTGCTCAATTTTGGCGCTGCCCATGCCGGTGATGCTGGCCAGGAGGCCGTGGCTAACCGGGCGGACCTCGGCCAATTCACGCAGGGTTTTGTCGTGCAGGATGACGTAGGCCGGCACGCCTTGTTCGCGGGCGGTGGCGGCCCGCCATTCGCGTAGCAATTGGAACAGCGCCGCGTCGGCCGGCGTCAGGTCGCTGGCTGCCGCGCCGCGCAGGGTCGTGCTGCGCGTTGTCGTGCTCTTGCGCTTGGCCGGCCGGCGCAGTTCGACCCGGCGCTGGCCCTTGAGCACTTCGCGGGCGGCTTCGGTCAGTTGCAGGGCGCCGTGTTCTGTCATATCGACGTGCACCAGGCCGGCCGCCGCCAACTGGCGGAAGACGCTTTTCCAGGCGTGCTCGTCGAGTTCCTGGCCGACGCCGAAGGTCGGCAGGCGGTCGTGCTGCCATTGCCTGATCTTGTCGCTGGTCTTGCCGCACAGGATGGCAGTCAGGTGCGTGACGCCGAAGCGCATGCCGGTGCGGAAGATGGCCGATAGCGCCTTTTGCGCCGCCTGCGTGCCGTCCCACAATTCCGGCGGCTCGGCGCAGAGGTCGCAGTTGCCGCAGGGGGCGTGCTGTTCGCCGAAGTAGTCCAACAGCACCTGGCGGCGGCAGCGCGGCGCCTCGCAGTAGGCAAGGAGAGCCGTCAGGCGCTGGGCTTCGAGTATTTTCTGCTGTTCGTCGGCGCCGGATTCAGCGATGCGCGCATGTTGCAGCGCCACGTCCTGCATGCCGTAGGCCATCCAGGCGTCCGCCGGTTCGCCATCGCGGCCGGCGCGGCCGGTTTCCTGGTAATAGGCTTCGATACTCTTGGGCAGGTCGAGATGGACGACGAAGCGCACGTCCGGCTTGTCGATGCCCATGCCGAAGGCGATGGTGGCGCACATGATCAAGCCTTCCTCGCGCAGGAAGCGGCGCTGGTTGGCGGCGCGCTCCTCGGCGGGCAGGCCAGCGTGGTAGGGCAGCGCCGGGTAGCCCTGGGTATTGAGCCAGGCGGCGGTTTCCTCGACTTTCTTGCGCGACAGGCAGTAGACGATGCCGGCCTGGCCTCGGCGCCCGGCGAGGAAAGTGAGCAGTTGCTTACGGGCGTTGTCTTTCTCGACCACGGTATAGCGGATGTTGGGCCGATCGAAGCTGGAGATGAAGACGCGCGCTTCGCCAAGGCCCAGGCGGGCGAGCATCTCGTTGCGCGTCGCCTGGTCGGCGGTGGCGGTCAGCGCGATGCGCGGCACTTGCGGGTAACGTTCGTGCAGGGTCGACAGTTGCAGGTATTCCGGGCGGAAATCGTGCCCCCATTGCGACACGCAATGCGCCTCGTCGATGGCGAACAGGGCCAGCTTGCCGGCCTCGTGCAGGGCGTCGAGCAGGGCCAGGGTACGGTCGAGCAGGAGGCGCTCGGGGGCGATGTAGACGAGGTCGAGGCCGTTGCTGAACATGGCCTGCTCGACCGCCTGAGCGTCGCGCCAGTCGAGGGTCGAATTCAGGCAGGCGGCCTTGACGCCAAGCTGGGTCAGGGCATCCACCTGATCCTGCATGAGCGCGATCAGCGGCGAGACGACGATGGCGCAGCCGGGGCGCAGTAGCGCCGGGATCTGGTAGCACAGACTCTTGCCGCCGCCGGTCGGCATCAGCACCAGGGCGTCGCCGCCGCCGCCGACATGGGCGATGATCTCGGCCTGATCGCCGCGAAAGGCGGGATAGCCGAAGACTTCGCGCAGAAGGGTAAGGGGTTGGCCGGCGGTCACGGAGTCAGATCGCCAGCCAAGGCCGCAGGCTGGAATGAAGCACAGCGTAATCCCAGCGCTTGAAGCCGGGATTCCACTTCGTTCCATCCCAGCGTACGCACTGGATTGCTTCGTCGCCTCGCTCCTCGCAATGACGTGGAAAAGCAGCCGTCATTGCGCGCGCAGCAAAGCAATCCAGAAATAGCATCATTTGCAGCAGCTTTAAGCGGCCGGCAGGATGGCTTCGCGTTGCAGCGACTCGCCGTTCCAGACCAGGCACTCGCCGCGATCCTCGTGCCAGTCGGCAAGCACCCAGCGTTCGACGTGGATGCCGTCGACGAGGTGGTCATGCCTAGCCGGCTGGTGCGTGTGGCCGTGAATGAAGGTGACGTAGCCGTGGGCGCGCAGGAAGTCGTCGGTCGCCGCCGCTTGCAGGTCGGCGTAGACTTGACCGTGCTGGCTGGCCTCGCTGGCGGCGCGCAGTTGCGCCGCCAGGGCGCGACGCTCGGCGCGCGGCCGGGCGAGCAGGGCGGCCTGCCAGGCAGGGTTGCGCACTTGGGCGCGGAAGGCCATGTAGGCGGCGTCGTCGAGACAAAGCGCGTCGCCGTGGGAAAGCACGAATTGCCAGGTGTCCGTCGACAGCACGGTCGGATCGGCGAGCAGGCGGACGCCGGCGGCGGCGGCGAAATCGGGGCCGAGCATGAAATCGCGGTTGCCGTGCAAGAGGCCGATGGCCAGCCCGCTATCGGCGGCGGCACGGAGGGCGGCGACAATGGCGGCGGCGTAGGCGTCGTCGAGATCGTCGTCGCCGATCCAGGCTTCAAACAGGTCGCCGAGTATGTACAGTTCGTCGGCCTGACGGGCGCGACCGGCGAGAAAATCAAGGAACAGGGCGGTCGCCCCGGTCGAGCGGGGCGACAGGTGCAGATCGGAAATGAAGAGAATCAAACGATTTCCGCTTTTTCGATGATGACGTCCTCAAGCGGCACGTCCTGATGGAAGCCCTTGCTGCCGGTACGGACAGCGCGGATCTTGTCGACCACATTCATGCCCTCGGCAACCTGGCCGAAGACGCAGTAGCCCCAGCCCTGGCCGCTCGGCGCCTTGAAGTCGAGGAAGTCGTTGTCGGTGACATTGATGAAAAACTGGGCGCTGGCCGAATGCGGATCGCTGGTGCGGGCCATGGCGATACTGCCGCGCTGGTTGGAAAGGCCGTTGCTGGCCTCGTTCTCGATCGGCGCCCCGGCGCTTTTTTCCTTCATGCCCGGCGCCATGCCGCCGCCCTGGATCATGAAATTGCCAATCACGCGATGAAAAATGGTGCCGTCGTAATGGCCCGATTCGACGTAGGAAATGAAATTGGCGACGGTCTTCGGCGCCTTTTCGGCATCGAGTTCGAGCGTAATGACGCCGTGATTGGTGGTGAGTTTAATCATGGGAAGCCTTATTTTTCGGAAAGGATTTTGACACTCTGGATGACCACGGGCGTCGTCGGCACGTTCTCGTAGTAGCCGACGTTACCGGTCGGCTCCTTGGCGATCTTGTCGACCACGTCCATGCCCGCGCTGACCTCGCCGAAAACGGCGTAGCCCCAGGCGCGCGGGTCGCTGGTGTTGCGGTGATTGAGGAAATCGTTGTCCTTGAGATTGATGAAAAACTGCACGCGGGCCGAGTGCGGGTCTGGGGTGCGCGCCATGGCGATACTGCCGCGCTTGTTGACGAGGCCGTTGGCGGCCTCGTTTTGCAGGGCCGGAGTGAGTACTTTTTTCTCCTCCATGGCCTTGTTGAAACCACCGCCTTGAATCATGAAGCCGTCGATCACGCGGTGGAAAATAGTGCTTTCGTAAAAGCCGTGCTTGGCGTTATAGAGGAACATTTCGACCGTTTTCGGGGCCTTGTCCGGATACAGCGTCAGGGTGATCTTGCCGAGATTGGTGGTCAGTTCCACCGTCGGCGCGGCCCACAGGGCGGCGGCGGCGAAAAGGTTGACCAGCAGACCGGCGGCGAGGACGGTTATTTGCTTGAACATCAGGCGCTCCCTTCGTAAATGATTTTCCATTTGCCGTTTTCACGTTGCCAGTACTGGCGCTTCTTCATCCGGTTATTGAGGTTGTTGCTGCGGTAATCCTGATCGAAGGTAACGACCACGACTTCGTCCTGGCCCGGATTGCGAAAGACCGAGAGATTGTCGGTGCTCACCTTGATCCATTCCTTGCCGGCGTTGACCTGAGTCTTTTGCGCGGCGAAGGCGGCGAAATTCTGGGCGCCGGCCTTGAAGCGCGGCGAGTAGTGTTTCAGGTAGCGTTCGGTGTCGCGGCTTTCCCAGTCGCGGCGCCAGGCGTCGATGGTGGCGTTCAACTCGGCGCGCTCCCTGGCCCAGTCGTCGAGCGACAGCCATTCGACCGAGGGGCTGATGATCACCGGCGTCAGGCCGACCTGGAGATTCTTGGCGACGGTGTCGAGATCCTGGTTGGTCAGTACGACGCAGCCATCGGAGGCCAAGGGCGGCCGGGCGAAGGTGTCGGATGGCGTGCCGTGCAGCCAGATGCCGCTGCCGCCCCGTCCCTGCCGGCGATCCCACTCGTTCGGGTAATTGATCGGGAAAGCGCCATTGCCGTAGAGATCGGCCAGCTTCTGCCGCGGCAGGTTGGCGGTGACGTGGTAGACGCCGATCGGCGTCTTCTTGTCGCCCTCGACGTACTTGTCGGCGCCAAGCTTGCCCTGGGTGACGTAATAATCGGCGACGAAGCGCGGCCGGCCGCCGTTGTCGCGGTCGTTGGCGTAAAGGTAGAGGCGCGAGCGCCGGGTATCGACGACCACGGCGAAACGCTGGTCGGGCTGCATCTGCAAGAGGTAGCGCGGGACGAACTTGTCTTCCGGCCGCTCGCGATAAGCCTTGAGGCGAACCAGGGCCTCGGCGCGCAGATCGGCGATCTTGTCGGCCGGCGCATCGCTGAGCGCGCCGAAGGAGGCAATCGGGCGGGTGCGGGCGAGCAGCAGGTCGCCCTTGATGAGATGCGCCAGACGGTAATTCGGATACTGGCCGAGCAGATTTTCCGTCAATTGCAGCGCGTCGCCCAGACGATTGCCCTCGATGGCGTTAAAAATACGCAGCAGTTGCGCTTCCGGCCCGGCGTCGGAAAGCGTCTCCAACGGCGCTGGCGGCTCGGCGCTTGCCGGCGCCGGCACAACGGTTTGCCGCTGCTCGACCGGCGGCGGCTGGAAATGCCGGTGGATCAGCGGCAGCGCGGCCAGACAGGAAAGGAGGCCGAGAATGACGAACGGGGAACGGCCGGACATCAGCGCACGTTTTCTTCCTGAATCAGCCAGCGGCCACCTTCGCGGCGCAGCGTCATGGTCTTGGTGGTCGCGCTATTCAGGCCGGGCGCCTTGTAATGCTGACGAAATCGCACCGTGGCGCTGTCGCCGCTGACGGTGGTCTGCAAATCCTTGATCACAACCGAAATCTTGCCGCCCTTGCCGGCGATGCGCTGGGTTCGTTCGGCTTCCCAATCCTTGCGGCCAAGGCCCTGGGGCGGGCGGAAATCGGCGGCGTAGGCGGCCAGATAAGCCTTCATGTCCTTGCCCTCCCAGGCGCTGGCCCAGGCGTTGATGGCGCGGGCGATATCCTCGTCGACATCGGCCTTCGGCGGCGGGGAGGACTGGCCGGCGCCCCCTGGCGTCGACGACACGACGCTGACGGTCGGCTTGGTTTCAGCGACCGGCTTGGTTTCTGTTGCCGGCTTGGTTTCAGTAACTGGCTTGACCTCGGTCGCCGGTTTGTTCTCGACGACCGGCTTGGCTTCGGCGACCTTGACCGCCGCTGGCTTGACATTGCCCGTGCCGGAGGTGCTGATCAGATCGCGGATCAGGGACAGCTTGTTCTGCGTGCCGGCATTCGCGGCATCGAGTTCCAGCGCCTTGCCGTAGGCCTGGCTGGCCAGCTTGGCGTAAACATCGCCGAGATTCTCGTAGGCGATGGCATAGGAAGGATGGGTGCGGATGGCCATTTCCAGCGCCGTGCGCGCCTTGTCGTACTGGCGCTGCTGGGCGTAGAGCACGGCCAGATTGTTGTAAGGCTCCGGCAGTTCCGGGTAATCCTCGGAAAGCCGGGTGAAGACGCCGATGGCCTCGACCGGCTTGTTCATCTCGGTGTAGATCAACCCCTTGAGAAAGCGGCCCTGGGCATCCTTGGGCCGTGGGGCAAGGTAGGCATCCACTTTTTCCAGCGCCTGCGGGTACTGTCCCTGCCTGATCAGACGCTGGATTTCCGGCAGATCGTCGGCAAAGACCGACGCGGCGAGGCCGATGGCCAAACCGAACAGCGCCGCGCGAACATGCCGGAGATGCCGGAAACAGGGCTGGGCCAAGGGGTTGATGCTCATCGCCATGCTACAATCCAAGGTTTCATAATCTTCCGATTTTAGCAAAAGCGCCGGTGATTCCATATGTTTCACCGTCCCGCCCGACCTCGGATCTTCCCGGCATGCTCAAAATCCACAATTCCCTGAAGCGCGAGAAGCAGCTTTTCGTCCCCATCGAGGCCAACAAGGTTCGCATGTACGTGTGCGGCATGACGGTCTACGATTACTGCCACCTCGGCCATGCGCGGGTGATGGTCGTTTTCGACATGGTGTACCGCTGGCTGAAAGCGGCCGGTTACGACGTGACCTACGTCCGCAACATCACCGACATCGACGACAAGATCATCCGCCGCGCCGCCGAGAACGGCGAGACCATCCAGCAACTGACCCAGCGCTTCATCGCCTGCATGCACGAGGATGCCGACGCTCTCGGCGTGCTCCGCCCCGACCACGAGCCGCGCGCCACCGACCACGTGGCGCCCATGCTCGACCTCATCGGCAAGCTGGAAGAAAAAGGGCTGGCCTACCAGGACAGCGACGGCGACGTCAATTACGCGGTGCGCAAGTTTCCCGGCTACGGCAAGCTCTCCGGCAAGTCGCTCGACGACCTGCGCGCCGGCGAGCGGGTCGAGATCGACTCGGCCAAGCAGGACCCGCTCGACTTCGTGCTGTGGAAGCGGGCCAAGGCCGGCGAACCGGCCTGGCCCTCGCCGTGGGGCGAAGGCCGGCCCGGCTGGCACATCGAATGCTCGGCCATGAGTTCGCAACTGCTCGGCCAGCACTTCGACATCCACGGCGGCGGTCAGGATTTGCAATTCCCCCATCACGAAAACGAAATCGCCCAATCCGAGGGCGCCCACGGCTGTACCTTCGTCAATTACTGGATGCACAACGGCTTCGTCCGCGTCGATGACGAAAAAATGTCGAAATCGCTCGGCAATTTCTTCACCATCCGCGAAGTGCTGCAACGCTACGACGCCGAAGTGGTGCGCTTCTTCATCCTGCGCGCCCATTACCGCAGCCCGCTCAACTATTCCGACGCCCACCTCGACGACGCCAAACGCGGCCTCGACAGCCTCTACTTCGCCCTGCGCGACGTACCGCCAAGCAGCGTCACGATCGACTGGCAAAACCCCTACGCCGCCCGCTTCGCCGCCGCGCTGAACGAAGATTTCGACTCCCCCGGCGCCATCGCCATGCTCTTCGACCTAGCCAGCGAAGCCAACCGCCAGAAAAATAGCGAACTCTCCGGCCTGCTCAAGGCCCTGGCCGGCGTTATCGGCCTGCTTGAGCGCGAGCCGTCGGCCTACCTGCAAGGCGGCGGCGCCAGCGGCGGCCTCGACGAAGCCGCCATCGAGCGCCTCATCGCCGACCGCGCAACCGCCAAAAAAGCCCGCGATTTCGCCGAAGCCGACCGCATCCGCGACCACTTAAAAGCCGCCGGCATCGCCCTCGACGACAGCCCGACTGGCACCACCTGGCGCCGCGCCTGAGCGCTGCCGCTGGCAGGCAAAGGACAGACGCACAAAATCCGCGCTTGTCTCACCCGCCATACCAAAAGATCACAACCGCTGGATGGCGACCTTCGGCTTTATCCGCCTGCGAGTCCAGGCTACGCCTGCTGAACCCCAAGCTATACCAAGCGGAGCCCGTCCTTGCGTTAACTTGGCAAGCGTACTCTTTGCAGGAGTACAACAACCATCCTGACTCTACTTACTGTCTGTAGATTCATAGACATCTTTTCAGGACACTGGCACGCGAACCGTTCCGACGCATCCGCCAGTCAATGAGAAAAGCAATAACACTCCGCAAACCAAGCGCCCCCTTGACGGCAATCCTGGCCGCCAACATCCGTGCCTACCGCGAAGCAAACGCGCTCTCGCAAGAAGAGTTCGCGGATATGTGCAGCCTGCATCGAACCTATGTTGGCTCAGTCGAACGCTGTGAACGGAATGTCACCCTCAGCACTCTTGAGGTGTTCGCTTCGATTATGGGCGTCTCTGTTTCCCAACTTCTTACCGAGAAGATGCCCACACATGACCGCTAGCCCTGTCGCACTCATCCCCTACGCCAAAAACATTCACACCGCTGGCCTGACGATTTACGACCCCATAGAAACCGGTGATCCTGCGCTATGGATTCCCACTTCTGAACTGGAACGCCTGCTTGATGACGGGCTTCGCGGCATCTCTCTTGCCGGGTTGCCGCTACGCACACGCTCGAAGGTTGCCAAAGAACACGTTTGCCGCGTACTGGGCTACCCTGTTCCAAAATCGTTTAAGAAAACCCAGCCTCGTTTTCTGGGGCAACTCTTCGACACCTATGTACAGAAGTCGAATAATTTCCAATTATGGAATGAAGAGCTATCGCCAACCCGCCGCTATGTGCTGATCCGATTATCATCAACAGGCGTTATCACCAAGGTCAAGGTTGTCACTGGCAGCACTTTGGCTAGGTTGGATACGACCGGCACATTGACGCAGAAATATCAGGCGCGTTGCATTCCGGAGGAAACAAAATCCGAGTTGATCGTATCCGAGGACGCAGAACTCTTGCGCCCGTTCATTGCCACAGAGGTTGACCTTCAACACGTCGCTACGCCGGTTAGCTACCCACTGGCCGGTTCGATTCTGTCGATTGCAGCGCTACATGCGCGCCTCTCCAATCTGATTGGTTCTACATTCAAAGACAGCGGCCACGACCAAGAGCGCAATCGTGGAGCAGAATTGCACCGGCTGGTGTGTTCCACGCTGGGGTATACCAACTACCAGGACGATGGACAATTCCCGGACATACGTCACCAACTGCTGGAAGTGAAGCTGCAAACCAGCCCGACCATTGATCTCGGCCTGGTTCTGCCGTCAAGCACGGAGCCGCTTGACATACCAAAGATCGCTGGGCGACAGGTGCGGCATTGTGATGTGCGTTATGCGATTTTCTGCGCACACACGGACGGTGCAAAGGTGACGCTGACTCATCTGATCCTGACGACGGGAGAGGCGTTTTTTAATCGTTTCCCGCTGTTCCAAGGTAAGAGGCTGAACAAAAAACTCCAAATTCCACTACCCGGAGATTTCTTTGGCCGAGATACCGAAGACCTCCCAAACTAACCTGTCCAACTGCCGAGAAAGCACGCCGACATCGCTTGCATCGACCGCTTCGTAAATCTGTTTTGCCAATGCGACGACTGTGCGACTGATCGGCAGTTCCGGGTTGGGCAAAGGGAATCGTTCAACGTATTGCGTTATGAAGCGACGACGCCCCGCGTACAGCTTATTGTTAAAACTGTGGTCGTAAAACGCTTCAATGAACGATGAATTGGCGACAGCAGCCGCCAACCACAAGAAATCCGTGTTCTCCGGCTTCGCGCAGGTCAGCCAATAACAATCGCCATTGACAATGGTGCCTTCGAGGTCAAGCCAAAACACAGGCTCTTCGGAGATGTCCCGGAATACCAACTTGGGTGCCCCCCAGCCGGATGGGTCTTGAGGAACCCAAATTTCAAACCACTGGCGCCCACTCTTTGTAACGTAAATTCGCCCTTCAAGGGTGCTACGGTACTGCTCAAGATATGCCGCTGTTTTTGGGTACTTTGCCAAGTCAACAGCCGATCGCTCCCCATTGACGCTTTGATGTGGGTAAAGAATCTGCCGCATCTTCTTCGCTGCTCCAGCACGAAACCTTCGCGCCATGTGATGCGTTGTGAGTGGCCGGAGCAGTTCAGGCCGTGCATCGGCAGGCATATCGCGCCAATCGGCGCGAATAAAGACCTTATCGGCACAGGTCTTCACACCGACACGAATTTTTCCGATATCGCCAAAACGACACCAAGTGTTCGCCGCAACTGTCGAAAGCCAGTTGTCGTTCGTTTCAGATGACACACGCCAAATGGCATCCGCCGGTACGTTTATGTCCAGTGTTCCATTTTTCACCACGAAGCTGCGGCCATCCGCGATCTTCACAACTCCGTCGCAAGCCAGCGCGGCAATAATATCCGTCGTTTGCAACCTTGGTTCGTCATTTGTGGCATAGATTGAAGTAAACCCTGCGGGTACACGCTCCTGCCCCTGGTATTTTTCCACAAGCAGCACTGCGGGAAGTACCGCCGCCTCGAAAAGCCTGGTGTCACCCAAATCCCAGACGTGGTGCAAGTTGAAATGTTTGCGGATTGCCTGGCGCACAGCGCCGCCGGATTTCGTCGTCATGAACCGGTTCGAGACGATAATTCCGCCGATCCCGCCAGGCTTGAGAACATGTGCCATACCAACGATGAAGGCGTAATAAAGGTCGACACGTCCAGTCAGTCCGAACTGACTGGCAAGCAGTTGCGCCTGCTCCGCGCCCATGATCTGGGTACGGACGTAGGGCGGATTGGCGATGATGAAATCATAGGACAGAGCAGCATCCTCATTCTCAAACAAGCCACCCTTATCGTGCGGGCGGACTTGGTTGATAACGAAGTCGAGAAAGCTGCCATGTGTCAGGTGAAGCGTGACTCTTGGAAAGTGCTGTTTGATACGTGCAGTTGCCAAGTTGAGCGCTCGGGCATCAGTTTCAAAGCCATGCACTTCAATTGCGCTGAAATCATGCCCAACCAGTTGCGCCAAGAGACTCAGTAGCAGCTCGCCATCGCCAGTCGCGGGATCAAGAAGCCTGACCACATTCTTCCGCGCTTGGAAGCTCGCGGATTTAACCATTTGCGCCGCCACAAAATCGGCCAGATTTTTCGGCGTATAGGTTGCCCCCCCCGATTTTTCTTCGCTAACAACCTTATAGCGTCCGCTTGAAGCTGCTTTTGCCAAACCCTTCATTTGCCTGTCCTGATCGTGCCGCCACTCTCGTTGATCGGCTACTCATAGTATTCAATTTTAACATGCCGGGCAGCCGTGGCCACACAAGGCCGACAGCCGCTGTCCAGCGGACGTAAGCCTGCGACGTAGCGCATCGCTGCTCATGTTCATGATATCGCGCATCAGGTAATGCGATTGTCGGACTGCGCCGCTGCGCGGTCTGTCCAACCTGCATTCCTTGTCAATTTGCGTGCCTGCTCAGGGCGGACTCGATGGATTCTGCCAAGGCCAAGCGGCCTGCCTGACGGGCCGTTGTTCGCAAACCGGCCTGCCGGGTGTTGACTTCACGTATCGACAAAACTACTCTTGTCGATATGAAATCCTCCTGCCCTGCTTCCATTCCGCCCGAATGGCAACCCTTGGCCCGGGTGTTCACGGCTCTGGGCGACGAGCAGCGGCAGCGCATTCTGCTGCTGTTCGATCGGGGCGAGCGCCTGAATGTCGGGCAGATTGCCGCCGTGTCGACGCTGGCGCGGTCGACGGTGTCGCATCATCTCAAGGTTCTGCGCGAGGCGGATGTGCTGTGTTCGGAGAAGATCGGCAAGGAGATCTGGTTCTGGATCAACCGGCCCCGGCTGGAGGAAACGCTGGGCAATGTGCTCGCCTATGTGCGGCGGAATTGCTGAAAAAGGCGCTGGAAACACCGTGTTTCATTTTTTTTAAACCCATACATCGAAAGTCATCGTTATGACAGACTCAAATCCCGTTAAGTCCGTGGTCCGTGCGGCGGCGCGCATTGTGTTGCGCGCCGTGGTTCAGTTGCTTTTTCGCGTGCGGGTCGAGGGCATGGACAAGGCGCTGTTGGCGGGGGATGGGCGGCATTCGCGCCTGCTGGTGATCGCCAACCATCAGTCCTTTCTCGACGGGATCGTGCTGGGCCTCTTCCTGCCGATCAAAAGGCCGGTGTTCATCGTCCATACCGAATACGCGAAGCGCCCGCTGTTCCGTTTCGGTCTGAGCGCCATGGCCGATTACCTGCCGGTCGATCCCGGCAACCCGATGGCGATGAAGCAGGTCATCCGCCTGCTCGAATCCGGACGGCCCGTGGTGATTTTCCCGGAAGGGCGGATCACCCTGACCGGGGCGCTGATGAAGGTTTACGAAGGGCCGGCCTTCGTCGCCGAGAAAACCGGCGCGACCTTGCTGCCGGTGCGGCTGGATGGTTTGAGCCGCAGCTATTTCTCGAAGATGACCCGCCGGCCGCGCAAGCTTTTCCCGCAAATCACCTTGGCGATATTGCCGCCGACGGCGCTAGCGACGCTGGGGGCCGCCAACGCCAAGGCGCGGCGGCAAAAATCGGGCGAGGCGCTGCGCCGCCTGATGCAGGAAATGGCGCTGGCGCAGCCGCCGCAGCGCACGCTCTACGGCGCCTTGTGCAACGTGATGAAGCTGCATGGCCGCCGCCGCCGCGTGGTCGAGGACATCAGGCAGGTGGAATACACCTATCATGATCTCTTGAAAATGTCCCTCGCCCTCGGGCGGCTGGCCGGGCGCCATAGCCTGCCCGGCGAGAAGGTCGGCCTGCTGCTGCCCAACATGACGCCCTCCCTCGCCCTTCTGCTCGGCCTCACCGCTTTCGGCAGAACGCCGGCCATGCTCAATTACACGGCGGGCGTCGATGGCATGCAGGCCGCCTGCGATGCCGCCTGCCTGCGCACCCTGATCACTTCCCACGCTTTCGTCGCACAGGCCAAGCTCGGCGACAAGCTGGACGCCCTGAAGGGGCTGCAACGCATCGTTTATCTTGAGGATTTGCGCAAGGAAATGACTTGGCGCGACAAGCTCTGGCTGATGGGCTGGGCGCTGTGGTTCCCGCGCCGGGTAGCGGTCGAGGCAAGTTCCGAGGAGGCGGCGGTGGTGCTGTTCACCTCGGGTTCGGAGGGCAAGCCCAAGGGCGTCGTCCTCTCGCACCGCGCCATCCTCGCCAATATCGCGCAAATCCGCGCCATCATCGACATTTCCGATGATGACCGCGTCTTGAACGTACTGCCCATGTTCCATTCCTTCGGCCTCACCGGCGGCACCCTGCTGCCGCTGCTGACCGGCGCCAGCGTCTTTCTTTACCCCTCGCCGCTGCATTACCGGGTGATTCCCGAACTGGCCTACGACCGCGCCTGCACGGTGCTCTTCGGCACCAGCACCTTCCTCGGCAATTACGCGCGCTTCGCGCACCCTTACGATTTCTACCGCCTGCGCTATGTCGTCTCCGGCGCGGAAAAGCTTGCCCTCACGGTACGCGAGCAGTGGTTCGAGAAATTCGGCATCCGCATCCTCGAAGGTTACGGCGCCACCGAAACCGCGCCGGTCATCGCGGTGAATACGCCGATGGCCTACCGCAGCGGCACCGTCGGCCAGTTTCTGCCCGGCATCGAGGCGCGCCTGCTGCCCGTGCCCGGCATCGAACGCGGCGGACTGCTGCACGTGCGCGGCCCCAATGTGATGAGCGGCTATCTCCGGGCGGACAATCCCGGCGTGCTGCAAGCGCCGGCATCGAGCGAGGGGCCGGGCTGGTACGAAACCGGCGACATCGTCGAGATCGACGACGACGGCTTCGTGCATATCGTCGGGCGGGTCAAGCGCTTCGCCAAGGTGGCCGGCGAGATGGTGAGTCTGGAAGCGGCGGAAAAACTGGCGCAAACGGCCTCGCCCGACACGCAGCACGCCGTTTCCTGCCAGGACGACGAAAGCAAGGGCGAGGCGCTGGTGCTATTCACCACCGATCCGCAACTCGACCGCGCCAGCCTGCAAAAAGCCGCGCAGCAACTGGGTTCCAGCGAACTGACCGTGCCCAGAAAAATCGTCCGCGTCGATGCTCTGCCGGTTCTCGGAACGGGCAAAACCGATTACGTCACCCTCAAGCGCATGGCGGAAGCGGCTTGAGCACGCCGCCTTCTTCCCCGCCGCGGGGGCGGCGGCGCTTGTTGCAGGGCGCCCTGGTGGCAGCGGCGGGCATTGGCGGCGCGGCGCTGGCCCACATGCGCAAGCCCTTCCTGCTCAATCCCTGCCTCGCCCCGGAAAGCGTGACCCTGAATGAAAACCCGTGGCTGGCGCGCGTCTGGCAGGGACTCGACCCCGCTCAGGTCTGGGATTGCCATGTGCATCTGACCGGCATCGGCGACAGCGGGCGTGGGCCGTGGATGAGCGAAAAACTTTTGCGCCTGCGGCATCCGGTGCTTTACATCCAGCGCCTGTTCTACATGAACGGCGCTTGTGTCGCCTGCGAATCCGGGGCCAGCGTCGATGAAAAATATGTGCGCCGGCTGGCGCGTCAGGCGCGCAGCATGCCGGCCGGGTTCAAGACGATGCTCTTTGCCTTCGACTGGTTGCACGGCGACGACGGCCAGCCGGATGCCGAATCCAGCACCTTTTATGTACCCGACGCTTACGCCCGCCAGGTGGCGGCGGAATATCCCGACGTGTTCGAGTGGGTGGCCTCGATACATCCCTACCGGGCCGATGCCGTCGACCGGCTGCAAGCCGCCGCCGCACAGGGCGCAAGGGCGGTGAAGTGGCTGCCGCCGGCGCAGAACATCGACCCGGCCTCCAAGCGGTGCGACGCCTTTTACGCCGCCCTGGCCCGCCTGCGCCTGCCCCTGATTACCCATTGCGGGGAAGAAAAGGCGGCGCAAGGCGTCAGCCTCGCCCATCTCGGCAACCCGCTGCTTTTGCGTCGGGCGCTGGATGCGGGCGTGCGGGTGGTGGTGGCGCATTGCGCGAGCTATGGCGAGGACGAGGATCTCGACCAGCCGGGCAGCCGGCGGGAAAGTTTCGATCTTTTCGCCCGCCTCATGGACAGGCCCGAATGGAAGGAAAATCTGTTCGGCGACATTTCCGCCATCGCGCTCCGCAACCGCTCGCCCGCAACGATCAAAACCCTGCTCAGTCGCGAGGACTGGCATGGCCGGCTGCTCAATGGGTCCGACTATCCCCTGCCGGGCATCCTGCCCATCGTTTCGCCCGCCGCCTTGGCGCGGCACGGCCTCTTGCCGGAAGAGGCGGTGGCCGAACTGGACAAATTGCGCCAAGCCAATGCCCTCTATTTCGATCTGGCGCTCAAGCGTTCCCTGAACTGGCAGGGAAAATCCTTTCCCGCCGGGGTATTCGAAACCCGCGCTTTTTTTGGAGCCGCGTGAATGACCGATAAAACCCAAGCCGCTCGCGACGAAAGCGACGAGGACAACCCGCATTCCCAGTTCGCCTTGCTGCGCGAGCGCCGTTTCTGGCCGCTTTTCGTCACGCAATTTACCGGCGCCTTCAACGACAACGCCTACAAGACCGCCCTGGTGGTGGTACTCGGCTTCGCCGAAGCCAAATCCTGGACGAGCATGGAAGCGGGCGTGCTGACCAATCTCGCCATGGCCCTGTTCATCCTGCCCTTTTTCCTCTTTTCCGCCATTGCCGGGCAACTGGCGGACAAATTCGACAAGGCGCGGCTCGCGCGCTGGGTCAAGGCGCTGGAAACGCCCATCATCCTGCTGGCGGGCGCGGGTTTCTGGCTGCACAGCCTGCCCCTGCTCCTCGCCGCGCTGTGTCTCCTCGGCCTGCAATCCACCCTCTTCGGGCCGCTGAAATACGCCCTCCTGCCGCAACACCTGCTTCCTTGCGAACTCGTCGGCGGCAACGCCCTGGTCGAGGCCGGCACCTTCGTCGCCATCCTGCTCGGCACCCTCGTCGGCGGCATGCTCGCCGGGCTGGATGGCGACGCCGCGCGGCTCATCGCCATCTGCCTGATCATGGCCGTCGGCGGCTTTTTCAGCAGTTGCCGGATTCCCGCCGCCCCCGCGCCAGCGCCGGATTTGCGGATTTCACCCAATATTTTCGCCGAAACCTGGCGCTGCATCGCCCTGGCCGGTCGGGAACGCAGCGTTTTCCAGTCCATTCTCGGCATTTCGTGGTTCTGGGCCTACGGCGCCCTGCTGCTGACCCAGTTCCCCATGTACACCAAGGAAGTGCTGGGCGGCGACAAAGGCATGATTACCCTGCTGCTTGCCGTATTCTCCATCGGCATCGGCGCCGGCTCGCTCGTTTGCGAAAAGCTCACGCGCCGACGCGGCAAGATCATCGAGCCGGGGCTGGTGCCGATCGGGGCGCTCGGCATGACCATCTTCGGGCTGGATCTGGCGCTTGGCGCGCCCGCTGGCGCTGCCGGCATGATGCACCCGCTTGCCGACATGCTCGGCCAGACAAGCACCTGGCGCGCCCTGTTCGACCTGCTCATGCTCGGCGGCTTCGGCGGGCTGTATTGCGTGCCGCTCTACGCCCTCGTGCAACAACGCACCGAAGCGCAATACCGCGCCCGCATCATCGCTGCCAACAACATCCTCAACGCCCTTTTCATGGCCGTCATCTCGGTCGCCGCCGCCGCCTTCCTCGGCCAGGGCTTCGCCATTCCGACCCTGTTCCTGGGCATGGCCATCCTGCACGGCATCGTGGCGGCCTACATTTTCAGCGTCGTGCCGGAATTCCTCATCCGCACGATGGTGTGGCTGGGCGTGCGGCGGGAGTGAAGTCAATGCTCATGCATTGGTGAGGATAGGATATCAATCGTATTAAACTGAGCTCTGCCCCCGCAATGAGGATTTAGAGATGTATTCGTTAAAAAGCATGCTGTGCATTAATGCGATTTTCGGCGCCACAGGAGGTGTCTTAAGTGCGATATTCTATTTGCTTAGGAACCTCGGAAACGCTGACTATTTAACCATATTGCTAGTTTTCGTTGCGGCCCCGATTTTTCAAGCACTTATGCTCTTGTTATATACACTGGTAGGCCACCCCGTCGCCAATTGGTTGATTAAAAAAGGAGTTGTGAAAATTTAGCAAACGTAGCCCGGGCAGGCTGGGCGAGACAAAAGGCCGTTGCGCGGCTTGTCCAACAAAATAAAGGGTTGCCACAAGACAACCCTTTTCAATTTCGGAAGGACGCGGTTTACGCAGCCGGCTTCATCGACGCCAGGAAATCGTCGTAGCCCTTCTGCACCAGTTCAAAGGTGCGCTGAATGCCGTCCGCGATGTCGCCTTTGAGCACGCCCAGGCCGCTGAGAATGTTTTTGGCTTCGTTGAAGCCTTTTTCAAAGCCGCCGCGGATCAGGTCGATAAACTTGGCGGCCAGCTCGCCGCGGTCTTTTCCGGGGTTTTGGGCGGCATATTTCTCGAAAAACCCGAGCGAAAACGAGAGAATGCGGTCCGCTGTTGCTTCCGGCGAGGTGTCCACGCCCGCCGCGACGGCGTTCTGGATGGCGTTCGGCCCCAACTCGGGCGACAGCACTTCGTTGATGCGGTCAATGGCCGCGCGATACAGCAGGGACAAGGGTTGATTACCCGCCTGGAGCGAAACGCTGGCCGAGGCTTGCAAAATCTGCACATTGGTCGACTGCCGCACCGAATTGCTGATCCCCGCAGCCGTGGCCGGCATTTTGGCGTTATCCACGCTGCCGTTCACATTTTGCTGCGCGGCGGAATGATGGGTTGGAAAAGATACAGGCATGATGTGCCTCCCAGTAGGTAGCAAAAGAACAGTGGGTACACAGATATATCGGCGCGGGGAGGAAAAACTTTAGCCAACCGCCTGGGTCGCGGCGCGATCAGGCGGCGAGGATCATTCGCCGAAAAATTCCCGCACCTTGTCCATCCACGACTTGGCGCGCGGATTGTTTTTGGCGCCGCTGGCGCGGCTGCTTTCTTCCAGTTCGCGCAGCAGTTCCTTCTGGCGCTCGGTGAGATTGACCGGGGTTTCGACCACGACATGACACATCAGGTCGCCGTGGGCGTGGCTGCGCACCCCCCGGATGCCCTTGCCGCGCAGGCGGAAAATGCGGCCGGACTGGGTTTCCGGCGGTATCTTGATGCCGGCCGCGCCATCCAGCGTCGGAATCTCGATTTCGCCGCCAAGCGCGGCGGTGGTGAAGGAAATCGGCATTTCGCAATGCAGATCGTTGTGGTCGCGGGTGAATACCGAATGCGGCTTGAGGTGAATCTGCACATACAGATCGCCCGGCGGGCCGCCGTTGACGCCGTGTTCGCCCTCACCGGCGAGGCGGATGCGATCGCCCTCGTCGACCCCGGCGGGAATTTTCACCGCCAGCGTCTTGTGCTGCTTGATACGCCCGGCGCCGCCGCAGCTCTTGCATGGATCGGCAATGAAGCGGCCGGTGCCGTGACATTTGTGGCAGGTCTGCTGGATCGAGAAAAAGCCTTGCTGCAAGCGCACCTGGCCGCTGCCGCCGCAGGTCGGACAGGTCTTGGGCTGGCTGCCGGGCTTGGCGCCGCTGCCGTGGCAGGGTTCGCAGACTTCCATGGTCGGAATGCGAATCTTGGTTTCGGTGCCGTGCGCCGCCTGTTCGAGCGTGATTTCGAGGTTGTAGCGCAGATCGGCGCCACGGTAGATGTTGGAGCGCCCGCCGCCACCACCGCCGCCGCCGCGACCGCCGAAAATTTCGTCGAAAATGCCTCCGAAGGCATCGGCAAAGCCGCCGCCGCCAAAACCGCCGCCGCCCATGCCGGCCTGCGGATCGACGCCGGCATGGCCGAACTGGTCGTAGGCGGCGCGCTTCTGGCTGTCCGACAGGATTTCGTAGGCTTCCTTGGCTTCCTTGAATTTTTCCTCGGCCGTCGGGTTATCCGGGTTGCGGTCGGGGTGGAATTTCATGGCCAGCTTGCGGTAGGCCTTCTTGATTTCATCCTCGGAAGCGTCGCGATTGACGCCGAGAATTTCGTAAAAGTCGCGTTTAGACATGGGCTTTTCCGTCAAGTAATTCCGTTTCTATTTCAATCGAGTACGCGAAGGCGAAGCCGACAAAGTAATTGGTTGGAAGAGAAATGGAATGACAAAAGCGCCGGGCGCCGCCGGAGCATTCCGGGGCGCTCGACGCCGGGAGGTTGCGTCAGGCTTATTTCTTGTCCTTGTTCACTTCCGTGAATTCGGCATCGACGACATCGCCCTCGACGGTTTTCTCGCCACCCGCGGCCTGTTGCTCGCCGCCAGCGGCGCCTTCGGCCTGCTGCTGGGCGTACATCTTCTCGCCGAGCTTCTGGGCGGCGGCGCCCAGCGCCTCGGTCTTGGCCGTGATGACATCCTTGTCGCCGTCGCGCAGCACCGCTTCGACATCCTTGATCGCCGCTTCGATGCTCTCTTTGTCGGCGGCGTCGAGCTTGTCGCCGTATTCGGCGAGCGACTTCTTCACCATGTGCACCATGCCGTCGGCCTGGTTGCGGGCATCCGCCAGTTCGTGGACTTTCTTGTCCTCTTCGGCGTGCAATTCCGCGTCCTTGACCATGCGCTGGATTTCCTCCTCGGACAGACCCGAGTTAGCCTTGATGGTGATCTTGTTTTCCTTGCCGGTGGCCTTGTCCTTGGCGGTGACGTGCATGATGCCGTTGGCGTCGATATCGAAAATCACCTCGATCTGCGGCATGCCGCGCGGGGCCGGCGGGATGCCTTCGAGGTTGAACTGGCCGAGGCTCTTGTTGCCGGCGGCGACTTCGCGCTCGCCTTGCAGCACGTGGATGGTGACGGCGGACTGGTTGTCGTCGGCGGTCGAGAACACCTGGCTGGCCTTGGTCGGAATGGTCGTGTTTTTCTGGATCAGCTTGGTCATGATGCCGCCCAGGGTCTCGATGCCGAGCGACAGCGGGGTCACGTCGAGCAGCAGCACGTCCTTGACGTCGCCTTGCAGCACGCCGCCCTGGATGGCGGCGCCGACGGCGACGGCTTCATCCGGGTTAACGTCCTTGCGCGGTTCCTGGCCGAAAAATTCCTTGACCTTGTCCTGCACCTTGGGCATCCGGCTCTGGCCGCCGACCAGGATCACGTCGTGGATGTCGGTGATCTTGCAGCCGGCGTCCTTGAGGGCGATGCGGCACGGCTCGATGGAGCGTTCGACCAGATCCTCGACCAGCGCCTCGAACTTGGCGCGGGTGATCTTGATCGCCAGATGCTTCGGGCCGGAAGCGTCGGCGGTGATGTAGGGCAGGTTGATTTCGGTCTGCTGGCTGGAGGACAGCTCGATCTTGGCCTTCTCGGCGGCTTCCTTGAGGCGTTGCAGGGCGAGCACGTCGGCCTTGAGATTGACGCCGGATTCCTTCTTGAATTCCTCGATGATGTAGTCGATCAGGCGCTGGTCGAAATCCTCGCCGCCGAGGAAGGTATCACCATTGGTGGCGAGCACCTCGAATTGCTTTTCGCCATCGACATCGGCGATTTCGATGATGGAAATGTCGAAGGTGCCGCCGCCCAGATCATAGACGGCAATTTTCCTGTCCTTGCCGGACACCTTGTCCATGCCGAAGGCCAGCGCCGCGGCGGTCGGCTCGTTGATGATGCGCTTGACTTCCAGACCGGCGATGCGGCCAGCGTCCTTGGTCGCCTGGCGCTGGCTGTCGTTGAAGTAGGCCGGCACGGTGATGACGGCTTCGGTAACTTCCTCGCCCAGATAATCCTCGGCGGTTTTCTTCATCTTGCGCAGCACCTCGGCGGAAACCTGCGGCGGCGCGATCTTCTTGTCGCGCGCTTCGACCCAGGCGTCGCCGTTGTCGGCCTTGACGATCTTGAAGGGCATCAGGCCGATGTCCTTCTGCACTTCCTTTTCCTCGAAGCGCCGGCCGATCAGGCGCTTGACGGCGTACAGCGTGTTCTTCGGGTTGGTGACGGCCTGGCGCTTGGCCGGGGCGCCAGCGAGAATCTCGCCGTCCTCGGCGTAGGCGATGACGGACGGCGTGGTGCGCGCGCCCTCGGAATTTTCGATGACTTTCGGCGCGCCGCCTTCCATGATGGCGACGCAGCTATTGGTGGTGCCGAGGTCGATGCCGATGATCTTGCCCATGTTGCTTTCCTTTGTTGAATAGGGTGAATGCGATGTTTCGGAGTTGGGGGCGGCGCCCCGGATTTCAAGCCTTCGGCTTGGCGACCATGACCAGGGCCGGGCGCAGCACGCGCTCGGCGATCAGATAGCCTTTTTGCAGCACGCTGACGACGGTGTTGGCTTCCTGCTCGGCATCGACCATGCCGATGGCCTCGTGCCGGTGCGGATCGAATTTCTCGCCGACCGGACTGACTTCGACCAGGGCGTTCTTCTCAAAGGCCGCAACGAGTTGCTTGAGCGTCAGTTCGACGCCGGCCCGGAAACCGTCGACGGTCTGTTCCTGAACGGCCAGCGCGGCTTCCAGGCTGTCCTTGACGGCCAGCAATTCACCGGCGAATTTCTCGACGGCGAATTTGTGCGCCTTGGCGACATCTTCCTGGGCGCGGCGGCGGATGTTCTCGCTTTCCGCCTTGGCGCGCAGCCAGGCATCGTGCTGCTCGGCAAGCTTCTGTTCGAGGGCGCGACATTGTTCTTCGCCGCTCGCCAGACTCTCGGCCGCGCTTGCGACGGCGCTGTCGACGGTCGGGGCAGGGGCGGCGGATGCCTCTGCCGGCGGGACTTCCTGCGGATTCTCGGGATGGGACATGCGGGATTTCTCCAAAAAATACCTCGTCTATAATGGGGACGAAAACCGCGCTTTCAAGAGCCAAATAGAAGGCAAATTGGAAATCTTCCCGCGCCGCGCGCCAAAGGCGCGCGCGCCGCATGCTACGATG
>Ga0123353_10002523_pt1 | contig 22751 bp, 20 predicted proteins | sample TergutLab28metaG_3_FD_92763 | JGI IMG/M metagenome (GOLD analysis project Ga0123353, IMG submission 92763) | Labiotermes labralis P3 segment gut microbial communities from Petit-Saut dam, French Guiana - Lab288 P3 | ecosystem: Host-associated > Arthropoda: Insects > Digestive system > Gut ... | reverse complement strand
ATAATTTAATGTTGAGTTTTTTGTTTATTCTCTCGTAAACAAGTTCTGTATAACAGATATTTTTTAGAATTTCGTTTTTCATCTCATATTGACAACCCATGTTTAAAATATTTTACTGATTTTTCCACCTGTCCAAGCGTTTCATCCCTCGTGTAAGAAGCCATGACATAAACTTTGAGTGTCCACCTTCAACCATCTTTTGGCGGCATAGCTCTTGAAATTCTTTTACCGTTCCATTGAACTTAAATGCTCCATTTTGGTAACAATAACTGCAATAATCTGTATTTACTGTACCGTCGGCGTTGGTTCCGCCACCTTGCGGATCCTGCTTCATCGGCATCCCGCAACTTTTACAAAACTTATTCATTTTACTCATTTTTAAATGATTATTGTTATTTTACGGATTGAACAGTAAATTTGCAATCCATTAGTTTTTCATATTTTCTTACAATATCGTCTGTTTCATAGGGAGTGTAATTTTCCTGTCTTCCAACTTCATAATCGCAAAATGTACAGCAACGAACAAGTATAGTTTTAGAATTTTCAATTATTTCTTTTATTTCAAACGACCGGTTTTCGCATTCTGGGCATTCTGATGCAAAAGTATTAGAGGAAGATTCCATAAGAAGTGATTTTTAAAATTAGACGGCACAAAAATAGCAATAATGTTAATATTGTAAATTCCTTGTGTTGCTGAACGATAGGGGATTATTTATTTTGAGCGTGTGTCGGGGGAAGGCAAGTGTAGCATCCCAGATACGGAGCTTGCGGAGTATTTGAGACGCTACACTTGCCTGCGGGGTTGACAATGCGGTGTTTTTGTGTCGGTTTGTGTGAGGGTAACACGGCATTGGCAACTTGGGGGAGCGACGGGGTATTTCTCCAATTCTCCAAAATGGAGAAAGTGGAGAAAGTGGAGAAAATGGAGAATTGGAGAAATGATACTTTTTTTTCTTATCTTCTTTTTGCTTGACCAAAAAGAAGCAAAAAGTCAAGTCGGCAGGAAGCCCACCGCACAACCGCGTCCGCATCGCCTGCCGACGTTGCCGCCCGCGTGCTTTTTGGGTAATTGTCACCGGATGAACCGCAATTATTTTTTTGAGCGTGTGTCGGGAAAGGCAAGTGTAGTGTCCCAGATACGGAGCTTGCGGAGTATTTGGGACACTACACTTGCCGGTGGGGTTGACAATGCGGTGTTTTGTGTCGGTTTTGTGCGAGGGTTAATCTCCGGAACGTTTATACAAACTGCGTTCTTGAAAAAGAAAAACCGCCTACTGTTTTGATGGTGGATGATGGCATTGAAAACAAAGGCTATGTTTGTGAGGCTATTGAGAATAAAGAAATTAACTTAACCCGATTAGTTGCTCAGAAAGATATACGTTTTTCTAACAGTATGGTAGAAGCTGTGAATAAACGAATGAAATACGATTTTTTGTTTCGTGCACAGTTACTTGATTTTGACCACGTAGAGCGTTTTCTTGAAACTGCGGTTGCGCAGTATAACAACCGACCACATTCTGCCTTATACGGATTTACGCCGATAGAAGTGTTTAACGGAGCCAAACCTGATAAGGCACTGTTTAAAAGTCAGATAGAGCAAGCCAAGATTTTGAGAAAAGCTGAAAACAAAGCGCTTTCGTGCGATAGCTGTACTTTTATAATAGAAAATCCGGAATAAAAGAGAAAAAAAGAGGAAAAAGTAAGACTAATTCCGAAAAAAATCTTTTTTCTCGTTTTTGGTTTTACTTTTTCCTCTTTGAAAATGATTTTAAAGTTTCAAAAAGTAGTGATAGGTTTTTAAAAGAACTGTAACTTTTCTATCTTTCTTGTTTTCAGCATTTGTCCAGATATTCGAACCGTTTTTTTTGATTTTACTGCGTTATTTCCTGTGCACGAACAACAACATTACACTTGTCAGAATTAATAAATATACTCTTTTCATGGAGATAAGATCTTAGATATGAACGTGTTTTTAAAAGAAACAACCCAATGTTTCACCTTTCGAATTAATCCCGCACCTATTCGCTCGCTTGCATTGGGCAGTGTTTATGCTTCGTTCCTCCATCCACGAAATTATTTTATACACTAACACTGCTGCCAATACATCGGAGCATTTGTCGTTGATTTTAGGGCAAAGTTCTACCACATCAAAGCCTACCACTTTTTTAGAGTTAAAAAGAAGTTCTAAAAATGTAAGTGTTTCGTACCATAGCAATCCGCCCGGGAGCGGAGTGCCTGTTGCCAGAACAATACTCGGGTCAAATCCGTCTAAATCAATGGTGAGATACACATGCTCAGAAAGTCTGCCGATAGCCTGTTGCATCCACTCGGTTTTTCCGCAAATTTTGTGAGCGTAGAAGATATTTTCGGGAATGATATGCGCTTTCTCTTCTATACAAACATTTCTAATGCCTACCTGCACCACGTTGGCAACTTCCTGTACGCGACGCATTGCGCAGGCGTGATTGTAGCGCGACCCGTTGTAAGAATCGCGCAAATCGGCGTGTGCGTCAATTTGCAATACGGACAGGTTCGGGTATTTTTCTGCAAAAGCGTTAATAGCTCCTATAGAGATTGAATGTTCTCCGCCCAGCAACCCAACCGTTTTGTTTTGCTGCAAGAAAAAACGAACACGCTCTTTTACTTCTTCCGCCATTTTTTCGGGAGAAATGAAAGAATACGCATGTTTATCTGTATAAATTCCTGCTTTATACGCTTCTAATCCGGTTTGAATATCGTAAAGTTCAATAGAATCGGAGGCATCAATAATTGCTTGCGGACCTTTTTCCGCGCCTTTGATGTACGTGCTTGTGGCATCATAAGGAACAGCAAGTAGCACATATTTAGCGTTTTCCGCTTTGGAAAAGACGGGAGGCATATCTAAAAAGTATTCCATATTTAATAATTCAAATTCAATAATTATTATGTGTGCAAAAATAAAAAAACACTACAAACGTTTCTAATTTATTAAAAAAATTGAGTGTTGGTGATAAAAAAAATCTCTTTTCTGTTTCTTTTTTTATTAATACAATCGTTTTCATATCCACAAACGGGTGGGAGTTATGTCTATAACTTTAAGGATTACCAGTCATCGGCGCGGCTTGCAGGGTTGGGCGGTTCGTTAATTGCCGTTCGCGATAACGATGTGTCGCTTATCATGTACAACCCTTCTTTAATAGCGCCCAAATTTAGTACTACTTTGTTAGTGAGCACAGCCGATTATTTTTCACACACAGGCTATCTCTCTGCCATGTATGCGCATACTTTCAATAAAGTGGGCAGTTTTGCTGCAGAATTACGCTATCTTGGCTACGGCGAATTTGTCGGAACCGACGAAATGGGCTACGAGCAAGGCACTTTTTCCTGCAACGATATAGGACTTACCTTAGGCTGGGGGCGCCAATTAGACAGTTGCTTCTCTATCGGCGCAAACCTTAAATTGATGTACAGTGGCTACGAATCTTATTCCTCATTTGGATTGGCGGTGGATGTTGCCGGAAGTTATTACAACGAAAAAAACAATATCGCCTTGTCTATTCTTATTAAAAATATTGGAGGAGAGCTAAAATCTTTTGTTGAGGGGAAACACAATTGGGCGCCGTTTGACATACAATTAGCTTATTCTCAACGATTAAAATTCATTCCGATACGTTACCATATCGCTTTACACTCTCTTTATAAATGGGAAATGGCATATATTGGTCCTGATGACCCCTTTTTAGAGATTGACGCTATGTCGAGCGAGCCCAAGTATCCTTCAAAATTTAACCGCGGCATAAACAACTTCTTCCGGCATATCAATTTTGGGTTGGATATTATTATTGGAAAACATCTTACATTATTTGCAAGCTATAACCACAATCAAAATCGAGCGATGCGGATTTTGCAAAAGAAATCAATGGCAGGTTTTGGTTATGGTTTTTTAATTGACATCAAATCCATTCAATTCGGTTTCTCCCGTTTACATTATGCCGTAGGCGCCACCCCGAACTATTTCAATTTTTCGTTAAACATTAACGACCTGTCGCAACTGTCGAAAACAAACAAAAAGAAGAAGTTGGAGCGGATGAATTAGGTAGTTTTAATGATTTTGCCCTGACAGAATATTCGTTTAAGTCAGTGTAGTTTGTGGCAAAAAAATACTATATTGCGCCAAACTACTCTTATGAACTACTCTCGCTACCCCGTACTAAAAATCCTTATTCCCTATTTTTTAGGCATTATTTTAGGGTATTTTCTGCCGATTTATAAAATTAATCTGCCTTTTTGCATTTTTGGACTATTTTTTTCAGGTGTCCTTTTGGTGCTTTTTCGGCGAAAGAAGAGGTTTTATTGGCAATACAGCACCTCCGTTTTGCTGCTCTGTTCATTCTATTTTGCGGGATATTTGTCCGGTTTCTTCCATTTTCATAAAAACTACGCAAGTCTGGATATGGAAAAAATTACTCAAAGGCAAATCTGGATTGCAGAAATTAAGGAGCTCCCCAGAGAACGGGAAAAATCTTTTAAAGTTATTGCTAAACTCCATACAGCAAATGAATCTTCTTATTGGATTACAAAGAAGGTACTCCTTTATTTTCAAAAAGATAGCGCTATCCAAAAATGGAAAGTCGGAGATAAAGTAGTGATTAGCACCAAATTATCTTTTATTGAGCCTCCTAAAAATCCATATCAATTTAATTATGAAAAATTTATGAAAAGGAAAGGGATTCACCTTACCGGCTATATCGGAAACCAATATTGGACATATTTGGAAGGCGAGAAAAACATCTCCATAAAGAGATACGCTTCTTATATGCAACGTTCTTTGTCCGAAAAATTAGTGGAATCTGGGGTTAGCGGAGCTGAATTTAGCGTGGTGGCTGCCATATTGCTTGGAAACGACGAAACGCTGGAGCCTGAGCTAAGAGCAAGCTATGCAGCCACTGGAGCAAGCCATATTCTTTGTGTTTCAGGAATGCATGTAGGGGTAATTTTTATGATACTCGGTTTTTTGCTACAGCCATTAGATCGTTCCATGAGAACACGTTATCTGAAAAATATAATTCTTTTGATTGCCGTTTGGGTGTATGCCAATATTACAGGGTTAGCACCTTCGGTTACGCGATCGGCTGCCATGTTTACATTTGTGATTACCGGAAAATTCCTGAAACGGAAAACAAATGTTTTTCACAGTCTATTTGCATCATTATTTATTCTACTTACAAATAACCCATTGTTAATTTTTGAGTTAGGGTTTCAGTTAAGTTATTTGGCAGTTTTTGGAATTGTACTTTTTCAAAACAAAATAGTACAATGGGCGCACCCTAAAACGAAAGCGGGTAAATACATCTGGGACTTGCTTACGGTTTCTTTAGTAGCACAAATGGCAACCTCTCCTGTTGCCGTTTTCTATTTTGGACTGTTTCCTAACTATTTTTTATTAACAAACTTATTCATTATTCCTCTCTCATTTCTAATTACTGTTCTGGGAATGGGAACTTTAGCTTTTTCTTTCAACAGTTTTCTGTCAAATGGCTTGGGGTATCTCTTAAATTTTGTAATAAAAGTGATGAATAGCATCATTTTTTATATAGAACAGATACCAGGAGCCATTACATCATCCATTTCTATCAATATAGTGCAGGTTCTATTACTATATGTGCTCATAATAGTTCTCTATATTTTTAGAAAAAATATTAAAAAACTGCTTATTTTTAGTATGTTAGCGCTAAATTTTATTTTTCTCATTCATTCTATTAATATTATAAAAAGTCAGCACTATATTAAAGTTTTGGATTACAGTATTCCCAGATGCGCAGCGTTTCAGTTTTGTCACAATGGTAATGCGCTTATTTTTTCCGATTCAATTCGCAGTGAATCAAATAAAAGCTATCAATTTAACATTAAAAATCACGACAATACAAAACGTGTCAAGAATATTTTCCTGAAATTAGATGAAGATTTTGAAAACTCGTTTTTGTGCAAAAAAGGAAACTATATTTTCTTCCAAAATACCATTTATGTTTTAGAAAGAAACCGGTTTAAACCCAATAGTGTAAAATTAGTTGTTTACTACCATAAAATTTCCGATGGAAGCATTCACATATTGAAGTGATTTGGAATATCTTATTAGATTTTCAACGATTGTTTTTCGTGGGGCTTGGTTAAGATTTAGCTTGGAAGGTTTTTTATAAAGCGTTAATTCATTATTCATAGGCAATAACTTCGTTTTTAATAGATGAAAAACGTCTATAAAAATGAATTATTGCAAAAAAGGAGAAATAAAAAATATTTTTCTGTTACGAAATAATAATGTGTTTTTCTTTTATCAATTTTCGAAGATTGATGAGTGCGTATCGCATTCTTCCCAATGCGGTATTGATGCTTACGCCGGTAATTTCGGCAATATCTTTAAAACTAACGTCGTCATAGATACGCATCTCTAATACTTCACGCTGCTCTTCAGGGAGATATTGCACTAGATTTTTTACATCGCTGTAAATTTGTTCTGTGATAATTTTTTGTTCAATAGAGGGATCGGTTCCATTAAGTACATCAAAAATATTGAAATCACTGTTAGATTCAAAAACAGGCATGCGTTGCACTTTACGGTAGTAATCAATTTTTAGATTATTGGCAATACGCATTACCCATTGCAGGAATTTTCCCTCCTCTTTATAGTTATCCGATTTTAGCGTGTTAATAACTTTAATGAAAGTATCCTGAAAAATATCTTCAGCCAATTCACGGTTTTTCACAGACATAAGAATATACGAAAAAATCTTTTTTTGGTGTCTGTTGATTAGATGTTTTAGGGCAATTTCATCTCCCTCGATATAGCGGGCGATGAGCTCATTATCGGATAACGCAATCGATTTCATATTCATTGTTTTTGTTACAGAAATTAAAAAATAGATTTTTTTTCGATAGCGTTCCTCCTATAATTTTATGAATGAAAAATCGCTGCAAATATATATTAACTTTAATACGAAATTCAAAATTGATTTTTTTTTTAAATAATATTTATATACTACTAATTTTCAATGCAGTAAATCCATGTAAATATTAAGATTTCGCTTCTATTCATTTATTTTTATTAAATTAGAATAGGGTTAATTTAATAATTTTGAGGTATTTTATCCAACTTTTCTGCAAGGGATTTAAGAAGAGCTATCATATTTTTGCTATTTTTGTCAAAATTTTCAAATGACAGAAAGCACTATTCATAAAGCAGGTTTTGTAAATATTATCGGCAGTCCTAACGTAGGAAAAAGTACGCTCATGAACCGTTTAGTGGGTGAGCGCTTGTCTATTATCACTGCGAAAGCGCAAACCACACGCCATCGCATAAAGGGAATTGTAAACGGCGATGATTACCAGATTGTTTATTCCGATTTGCCCGGAATCTTAACTCCAACTTACAAAATGCAGGAATATATGATGCGTTTTGTAAATGAATCGCTGAAAGATGCCGATCTAATTCTGTATATTATTGAATGTGGGGAGGCTGATTATCAACAAGAGATTATTGAAAAGTTACAACAAATGACAATCCCGATTTTGCTGGTAATTAATAAAACAGATAAAGCTACTGAAGAATCTATTGCTGCAACAAAAACCTATTGGCTAAACATGCTACCCAAGGCAGAAACGATTGAAATATCGGCACTAACAGGGTATCACGTAAATTTGTTGTTAGAAAAGATCATTATTTTACTGCCAGAATCTCCGCCATTTTTTCCAAAAGATGAGCTTACCGATAGACCCTTGCGCTTCTTTATCTCTGAAATAGTTCGTGAAAAGATACTATTGTTGTATAAAAAAGAGATTCCTTATAGTGTAGAAGTTGTGATTGAGAGCTACAAGGAAACAAAGGATATGGTGCGCATTGGCGCTATGCTTTACTGCGAAAGAGATAGCCAAAGAGGGATTCTAATTGGGAATAAAGGTTCGGCTATCAAGCAATTAGGAATTGAGTCCCGGCGCGCGATTGAGAATTTTATTGAAAAACATGTTTTCTTGGATCTATCTGTGAAAGTACTTAAAGATTGGCGCAATCAAGATTTAGTAATGATGCGGTTTGGTTATTTGTGATGTAATTGTTAATGGAAATGTTGCTTACTTTCTATTTTCCAAATACTCACATATCAGTTTCACGAACTCAATATTAGCAAAATGTCCCGGTTTGCGGGCAATAACTTCACCTTTGATGGGTTTTCCTAGCAGGTATAGGTCTCCTAATAAATCGAGCAATTTATGGCGGGCAGGTTCATTGGAATACTGTAACTTAACGTTATTTAAGGTACCGTTTTCATTGATTTGGATATCTTTTTTATTGAAAAATGAGCCGATCTCTTCTAAGATGTCGGAGTCAGGTTTCTTATCAACAAAAACAACGGCATTATCTAACTCTCCACCTTTAACCAAGTTATTTTTAATAAGATAGTGTAGTTCGTGGAGAAAAACGAAGGTTCTGCAAGAAGCAATATTTTCAACAAATTCTTCAATTTTTTTAATAGAGGCATACTGACTGGCTAATACGGAGGTTCCATAGTCAACCATAACCGACATTGTAAATTTTTCGGAAGGGACCAAGATCAGTTCAATGCCCACATCCGGCTTTTCAAATTTAACTACTTCCTCAACAGAAATATATTCTCGTAGTACAGACTGTTCTTTAATGCCAGCCTGTTTTATTAATTTGACAAAAGGGGCTGCACTTCCATCTAAAATAGGCATCTCTTCTGCATCAATTTGAACAAGCAGATTATCAATTCCTATTCCTGCTAAAGCAGCTAATAAATGCTCTACTGTTTTTACGGAAGCTTCATTTTCCCGAAGGTTGGTACTTCTTGCCGTATTGGCAACGTTTAAAATATGCGCCTTCACTGTAGGTTTGTTTTGCAAATCAATTCTTTGGAAGACAACTCCATGATTTTCCGGTGCCGGTTGTAGATTAATAGAGACTGCAAATCCTGTATGCAATCCTTTTCCGGAGATCGAAACCTCCGAAGCGATAGTAGTTTGATTTTTTTTCATAAAAACTTGTTATCTGAAAAAATCACTCTGATTTCTTCATCTGCTTTTCTAGTACATTAATTTGGTTAAACAATTCAGGTAATTTTTTTCTGTATATAATAAGTTTCTTTTCTTCCATAGCAGAGATTGCGGGAGTCCCCAGTACTATTTTGTTGTCTGGAATATTGCCGGTAACTCCTGATTGGGCACCAACAACAACATGATTTCCAATTTTAAGATGTCCTATAATACCCACTTGGCCTGCAACAATCGCTCTTTTTCCGATTTTAGTGGAGCCTGATACACCTGATTGAGAGGCAAACGCAGACCCTTCTCCAATTTCACAGTTATGGGCAATCTGGATCAGATTGTCTAATTTCACGTAGTTGTGAATTTTGGTTGAACCTAATGTAGCTCTGTCAATACATGTATTCGCTCCTATTTCTACGTGATTTCCTATAATTACGTTTCCAATTTGCGGTACTTTAAAATAGTCGCCCTCTTGTTGTGCAAATCCAAATCCATCAGCACCAATTACTGCACCGGCATGAATAATCGTATTGTGTCCGATTTCACAGCCGGCATACACCTTAACTCCAGAGTAAAGTACGGTATTTTTCCCAATCTTTACTCCATCTCCTACATAAACATGCGGGTAAAGCTGAGCATTATCTTCAATTTTAACATCCTCTCCTACACTTACAAATTCGCCGATATATACATTGTTCCCAATGGTTGCGGTTTTAGCAACACAAGCCTGAAGTGAGATACCCGATTTTTCAGGTTTCATTTGTTGATAGACCTCTAATAACTTTGCTAACGCCAGATAGGGGTTTTCTGCACGAATAAGAGTAGTTTGAATAGACTTTTCTGGGGCAAAGTCTTTGCTGACAATAACTGCAGAGGCTTTTGTTTTGTATATATAACCAGCATATTTGTGATTTGCCATGAATGACAATCCGCCATCAACACCTTCTTCAATTTTGCATATAGTATGAATTATTGTGTTTGGATTTCCTTCTATTGAAGCCGAAATTATTTCTGCAATTTGTGATACCGTGAACGTCATCAAAAAAATTTCGGCAAAAATAGAATGTTTTTTTAATGCAGAGCAAAATAATTAAAAAAATAACGGTAATGGCAATATTATTAATCAAATTAGAGGCGTTCTATTCCATTTTATCTCATTCGCTCATCAAAACCTGCTTCAAACCATGTTTTGTGCCGTTGTTTTGAAACGGCTAGTTTTTAGATACAGCTGTAAGCATTTGAAAATTAGTTGGAAATCTGGTAAACTAGGAGGTGCTTTTATGTACATAGTGTTTTAAAGATCTTAGATTCCAAAAAATATTATTACTTTGTGCCGAAATAATATTCTTGATGTCTATCTTTAAAAACAAATGGCTTCTTGCGCTTCTTTCGGGGGTGCTTTTGTGGTTGTCGTGGTATCCGTATGGCTTTACTTTTTTAATTTTCATCGCTTTTGTGCCGCTACTAATGGTAAGTGATATACTGCATGAAAGCGAAAAGGGCTTTGCTTTTTGGCAAGGTTTATGGTTCTCTTTTTTGGCATTTTTAATATGGAATGTGGGGGTAACGTGGTGGATTTGGAACAGCACTCCGCCAGGTTCTATTGCTGCCATCCTCCTCAACTCTTTCTTTATGAGCTGTGTATTTGGCGTATGGCATTGGGTAAAAAAATCTAATCTGCCAAAAATCACTATTCCGGTAGCTTTCATTGCTTTTTGGTGTTCATGGGAGTTTTTACATCTACACTGGCAACTCACATGGCCCTGGCTAAACCTCGGAAACGTGTTTGCCACACATACCAAAATAGTGCAATGGTACGAATATACAGGCGCATTTGGTGGGACAATCTGGGTATTGGTTATTAATTTCTTATGCTATGAATTAACTGCTACTTTGAAACACATATTTAAAGAAAAAAAATCTGTGTTTTTTCTTTCAAATCTGTGTCATCTGTGTGCCAAAAAAAGCTTTATTACCCTTATTGCCATCTTAATCGCCCCAATCCTCATTTCCTGCATAATATATTGCACGTATAGCATTAGCCAAAAAATCGCTATCGAAGCTGTAATTGTACAACAAAATGTTGATGCCTGGCATGAGCAATACGAAAAAACAAACATAGAACTCGCTGAGCTTATTATTGAAGTAGCTGAGACAAAACTAACTCCAAACACTGTATTGATGGTGTGTCCAGAATCGGCTTTGTCGCACAATATAAACGAAGAGCAGCTTAAAAATCTGGATATTTATCCTCATAGTGCATTCCACAGATTTGAAAGTTTGTTCCGAAAAAATCCACAGTTGAATATCGTGCTGGGGTTATCAACTCTTGCTGTTTTCGATTCGAAAGCTAGCCCTACGGTTCGCGAGTATCCTAACGGTGTCTTTCTGGAACTGTACAATACTTCATGCTTGTATAACAGTAATACAATACAGTTGTATCATAAGAGCAGGCTGGTACCGGGTGTAGAGAAAATGCCTTACCCTAAAGTTTTCGGATTCCTCGAAAAGCTAGCTATTGATTTAGGGGGCGCCAGCGGATCGCTTGGCGTTGACTCAGAGCAAAGAGTTTTTACAGCAACCTCACATCAAGGTATTTTAAAAGCGGGAGTGCCTATATGCTATGAATCTATTTTCGGAGAACTATTCTCTAAATTTGTAAGAAACGGAGCCCAAATAATGTGCGTAATCACTAATGATGCATGGTGGGGAAATACACCCGGATACAAACAACATTTTGAAATGAGCCGTCTGCGAGCTATTGAAACACGCCGATACATACTGCGTGCCGCAAACACCGGAATATCAGGAGTTATTGACCCGCTCGGAAACGCACACCAAAAAACCAAATACGAAACCAGAATTGCTATTGTTCAAACGATTTATCCCAATAATGCCATTACTTTCTATACAAAATACGGAGACTATTTAGCGAGAATTATGCTTGGAATTGCAGTACTGCTTTTGGTTTTCTTCTGCATTAACAACTTTATTCCAAAAAAACACTCAACTAACCATTAATCATTAATCATTAAAAAATCTATCTTTGCCATTCAAATATTAACATATATCAAATATGTACAGCCTTTACCGTAAGGAAATTAAATCCTACCTTAGCTCTTTAATCGGCTATATTTTTATCGGCGTTTTTTTAATTATTGCCGGATTGTTTATTTGGGTTTTTCCAAATATTAATAATGTATTGTTCTCTAACATGGCAAGCTTACAGGGGCTTTTCAACACCTCAAAATTCTTGTTTATGTTTTTAGTTCCTGCCATTACAATGAGAACTTTTGCAGAAGAAAAACGGAGCGGCACATTGGAACTTATTCTTACTAAGCCATTTACAGATTCTCAGATTATTGCTGCAAAATTTTTGGCTTCGCTTACCCTCTTGGTTATTGCGCTATTGCCTACATTGCTATATGTAATTTCGGTGTATAATTTAGGGTTGCCTCCCGGCAATATTGATCTGGGCAGCACATGGGGATCCTATTTGGGGCTTATCTTTTTGGGTGCTACTTTTATTACTATCGGTATTTTTGCATCCAGCACTACCTCTAATCAAATTGTGGCTTTTGTGTTGGCAGCTCCAATCTGTTTCATTATGCATTTCGGATTCGAATTTATTTATGATTTCGAAATATTGGGAAAATTTGGATTCTTTATAAAAACTTTGGGAATTGATTACCATTATACTTCCATCAGCAGAGGGGTTATTGATACCCGAGACATCCTCTATTTTGCAAGTGTAATCCTCATATTCCTTATCGCTACAAGAATTGTTTTACTAAGCCGTAAATGGTAATTTTTTAATCTACTAGTATGAAAAACAAAATTAGATATAAGCGTTCTGCAATTATTATTCTGCTTTCAAGTATCTTTATCCTATTTGCAATTAATATTATTTTCTCTTTTTTCTATATAAGAATTGACCTTACTGCAGAAAAAAGAAACTCGCTGGCACCTTCTACTATTAAACTTATTAAAGAGTTGGATGACAAGATTTATATCAAAGTTTTCTTGTTAGGAAAAAATAACCCCGCAGATTATCAAATATTTGCCCGAAAAACAAAAGAAATTTTGGAAGAGTTTGTTAGACACTCATCTAATATTGAATTTGAAATGATTGACCCTGTTGAAGGAAAAGCTCTGGAAGAGGTAAACTCTATTTTTGGAGAATTTAACAAAAAAGGACTACCTCCCATCCCCATTTCTAGAGAAGATCTCTCTACTACATGGGTTGTGCCAGGAGCTTTCCTTACCTATAGGTCTGCAGAATACCCTGTTACGCTGGTGGTATCTGACCCCGGAAACAGAGATTGGCTCGATTTCTCTGTACAGGAGCTGGAATACAATCTCGTATCTGCTATTAGAAATATTACCACTGTGTTTGCTCCAAAAGTAGCTTTTTTAGAAGGACATGGAGAGCTTGACAGAATGGCAACATCATGGATGGAATGGCAATTAAAAAGATACTATATTGTAGAAAGAGTATCTATTAACAATAAAATAAATAGCCTGCGCCATATATACGTCAAAGATTCTGCCGAAGCTACAATTGGGAATTATGGAAACAAATACAATGTGCTCATTGTTGCACAACCCACAAAACCCTTCTCAGATATGGATATGTATGTTATAGACCAGTTTATTATGAATGGAGGAAAAGTACTGTGGCTCATTGATGCTACGAATGCTTCGATAGATAGTCTGCAAGTCAGAAACGAGTTTTTTGCCACCGAAAATCAACTCAGATTAAACAGACTTTTCTTCAAGTATGGCGTGAGGCTGAATGCAAATCTGATACAAGACCTCAAATGTAGGGCAATACCGGTGCCACAGGGAATGTTAGGAAATCAACCGCAATTCAAATTCTACGCTTTCCCATACATGCCACTTATTGTAAACTTTACACCACACCCAATAGTTAGAAAAATAAAATCTTTAAAAGTTGATTTTGCAGGAACAATTGATTTTGTGGGAAACGACCCTGATATTAATAAAACAGTATTAGCTACAACTTCCGAAAGAACAAAAGTAGTGCCAACACCATCTATCGTTACTTTGAATGTGATTAAAAACCAACCAAACATGCAGGAATATAACCGAATGTATGAGCCAATAGCCGTGTTGATAGAAGGGAAATTTAACTCCGCTTTTAAAGGAATATTGCCCCCAGAGTTTGATACAATTAAAGAATTTGACTTTAAACCGGAATGTAAAGAGGTGAATAGACAAATATTTATATCAGATGGAGACATGATTCGAAACCACTTCGACTTCAAAAGCATGAAACCATATCCGACAGGGTTCGACTTCTATGCAAAGAAACAATATGATAACCCTGACTTCCTTCTCAATTGCGTAAACTACCTTAGCGCAGATGAAGAATTGGTGTTGATAAGATCTAAGAGCTTTAAAATAGGAACATTAGACCCAATCAGGGTAAAAGCAAAGAAAAATTTCTATATCATCTTCAATACCATCGGACCACTGGCACTCGTCAGCATCATGGCAACAACGCTCATTCTATTTAGAAGGTGGAAGTATAATGTAAAACCCAAAATTTAACCTCACATTTCCGATTATAGCCATTTACTTCACTTATCCGTCTATTATTCGAAAATCTATAATTTTTCTATTTTCGCCACAAAATTAATGGTTAATGGTTAATGATAACTTTAAATCTAAAAAGAATGTTTTCTCCACCTGATCTAATCCTTATATCCCATCGCGGCAGTAACCCCGTGCAAATAGAAAAGCAATTCGCATTTTTTAGAACCGGATTCGATTTTGCTAATATTGCAGGCAATACTTATATCGGAAACGGTATTGTGAAATTCCTTGACGGGGATATCTTATATTGGAGAGGAGTTTATGAACTGTTGGCACAGGGAAAGACAATCGTAAAGTTTGTGCCTGCCTCTGGCGCTGCCTCACGAATGTTTAAAGATCTGTATGATGCGCTCCAAGCCGAACAACAACTCAGCCAAAAAGCAAAACTTTACCTCGAAAAAATTCGCAATTTTGCATTTTTCAAAGATTTAAAAGCAATTATTGAAGAAAACGGATACAAATTCGAGGAGATAACGGCAGATTTTTCTTCTAAAATCCCTTTTGAATTTTTATTGGAAGAGCAGGGGCTTAACTACGGAAATTTGCCCAAAGGATTGTTAAAATTTCACAAATATGGCGATGAAATGCGCACCGCTTTGGAAGAACATTTGGTAGAATCGGCAAGATATGCTAAAAGTTATGATGGTATTTGCAGACTGCACTTCACCGTTTCACCCGCCCACTTAGAAAAATTCAAAGAATTGGTTGCCCAAGTAAAAGAGAAATATGAAAAACGCTTTTCGATTAATTATCAAATTACCCACTCTGTTCAAGACCCTTCCACCGATACGTTAGCAGCTGAATTGGATAACACACCGTTTCGGGATAAAAACGGCGACCTGCTGTTTCGTCCGGGCGGGCACGGCGCACTCATCGCAAACCTGAACCAAATACACGCCGATATAGTGTTTGTAAAAAATATTGACAATGTTATTCCCGAAGATAAGTTAGAGCCAACAATAATATATAAGGAAGCTTTGGCAGGGTATCTGCTGTACTTGCAAGAGCGAAGCTTTAAATATCAAAAAGAGATGTTGGAAAACAAGTTGAATAATGCCGATTTGCAGGAGATTATTGGTTTTGCTCGGCGCGAACTAATGATTCGGTTTAAAACTGAGCATCCAACTCAGGCGGAACTATTGCAAAAACTGCATCGGCCCATGAGGGTATGCGGCGTAGTGAAAAACGAAGGAGAACCCGGTGGAGGCCCGTTTTGGGTTACCAACAGAAAAGGAGAAATGTCGTTGCAAATTGTAGAATCTTCGCAAATAGATCTGAATAATCCCGCGCAAAAAGATTTTATGACCTCAGCTTCCCATTTCAATCCTGTAGATATGGTTTGCACTTACAAAGATGTGAGCAACAACTTATTTGACCTCAATAAATATGTAGATCCCTACACCGGATTCATCTCCGAAAAATCGTACGAAGGACGAACTTTAAAAGCAATGGAACTTCCCGGGCTTTGGAATGGCGCCATGGCAGACTGGATTACGGTTTTTGCGGAAGTTCCCCTCACCACCTTCAACCCGGTAAAAACAGTGTTTGATCTGCTGAAAAGATGATGATGAGGTGATGAAATGATGAGGTGATGAAATGATGAGATGATGAGATGATGAGGTGATGAGAGAAGGGGGAAAATTCCTTCTCCGCTTGCAGAGAAGGTGGCAGACGGCGGCTTGCCGCCGGATGACGGAAGAGGTGTAAAAACAATGAATAATGAATAACTTGACACTCATAACTTTAAACCTAAAATCGTAAATCTAAAATGAAAAAATTCCTTCTCCTTTTTCTCCTAATTCTCAATTTTCAATTCTCAATTCTTAATTGCTCTGCGCAGCCTTCCTCCCCTATCGTTATTTTGCATACTAACGACACCCACAGCCGGTTGGAAAATTACCATGAGCCCAATCTGGGCGATGTGGGCGGAGTAGTGCGGAGAAATACCTTTATTCAGGAAACTCGAAAGCAATACCCGAATACAATTGTGGTGGACGCCGGCGACTTCTCGCAAGGTACTCCCTATTTCAATCTATTCAAAGGCATCCCCGAAATTGAACTGATGAATGCTATGGGATACGATGTGGTTGCCCTGGGAAACCACGAATTTGACAACGGTTCAAAAGTCTTAGCTAAGCGCTTGAAACTTGCGGAATTTAAAATTGTTTGTGCCAATTATATATTTAAAAACAAAAAACTTGCCAAACTAGTAAAAGCATACACTATCATTAACATGGGCGGAAAGAAAATAGGTTTTTTTGGATTGCTGTGCGACATGAGAAAGGTGCAGATGCCAAAAAATTATCAGGAAACCTCTTTTTTAGACCCTGTTGCCACTGCCAAAAGAATGGTTGACCTGCTGAAAAACAGAGAACAGTGCGACTTCATTATTTGCCTTTCTCACTTGGGAATTAATGCAGAAGATACGGATGATGTTACCGACAGAGAGATTGCCGAAAAAGTGTCCGGTATTGATTTTATCATTGGCGGGCACAACCACCTTCTCCTTGATGAACCGGTAATTGTGAATAACACAAAAATTTTGCAAGTATGCAAAAATGGAATTTATGTAGGAAAAATAGTGATTAGTGACTAATCGTGGTTTTTTCCCAGTTCTCGAATAGTCATTGTGGGCACTCCTAAAAATTAACGCACTAACATTCAATATATTCACCTATCAAGTCGCAGATGTAGTCATGATGTGTAAGATAATTTTGCTCAAACATTGCTATAACTTGAGTGATGAACAGGCAGAATATCAAATAAATGACCGTTTGAGTTTTAGAGAATTTTTAGGTTTGATCATGGGCGATCGCGTTCCTGGTTCTCGCACGATATGGCTTTTTCAAGAAAATTTGATGGCTCGTAGCTTTGATTGTCAGATATTATTGTAAGTGTGTCAGGTGGTGTTTCCCATTTCTTTATCCGCTTAACCAGCGCGCCTTGTTTGGCATCTAAATGGCGATTATGTTAAAATGGCACAAGAACGGATAGACGGAGCGTAGTGCAATATTCAAAAAAATGTACCGTTTGTTTTAGAAAAATGTACGATTTGAATTAAAGATAATTAATGAATCCCAAAAAATACATCATCGTTGGACTTGGAAATGCAGAACAAAAATATGCAGGAACAAGGCATAATATTGGCTTTGAGATAATAAATGCACTGGCAAAAAAATTGGAGGTTCCTTTTACTTCTGAGCGTTACGCTTACAAAGCGGAGGCAAAATATAAGGGCAGAACATTGATTTTGATTATGCCCACCACTTACATGAATTTGAGCGGTAACGCCGTGCGCTATTGGATGGAAAAAGAGGATATAGAAATCCAAAATATATTAATAGTCTCCGACGATATTGACTTGCCTGTTGCAACTTTACGCATGAGACCAAAAGGAGGTGGAGGTTCGCACAACGGAATAAATCACATCATTGAGATATTACAACACACCAGCTTCCCGCGCTTGCGCTTCGGAATCGGGAAAAACTACCCACAGGGCTATCAAATAGACTATGTGCTCGGCAAGTTTTTCCCCGAAGAATTAGAACAGGTAAACACTGCCATTGAAAAAGCGGTGGAGGCATGTCTATCTTTCTGCACCGCAGGACTGCAACTAACAATGTGCAACATTAATAGGCATGAGGTATGAGGATTATTAACGGAAAAAACAAGGGCAGACAAATCCATGCACCGGCTTCATTGCCGGTGAGACCCACTACCGATTTGGGTAAAGAGAGTCTTTTCAACATTTTAAACAACTACTTCTTTTTCAACAGGATTACCGTGCTCGACTTATTTGCGGGCACCGGAAATATCTCTTATGAATTTGCCTCGCGGGGGGCAGTTTCTATTACCGCTGTGGACAACCATCAAGGGTGTACAGATTTTATAAAAAAAACTATTGAAAACCTTAATTTTAAGCAAATTACAGTAGTTCGCGGAGATGCCTTCTCTTTTGTGGCAAGGTCGCGGCAACAATTTGACATTATTTTTGCAGATCCACCGTATGAATTACAAGGTTTAGAAAAGATTGTTGAGCATGTTTTTGCAAATAAATTATTAAAACCAGGCGGGTGGCTCGTTTTAGAGCATCCTCGCGAGTATGACTTTACCCAACACCCCAATTTCTACGAACACCGGAAATATGGGAAATTGAACTTTACCTTTTTGGTAAACTTTGAATGATAGAGATCTCTCAACATACCTCTATCGGAGTGTCTTTAATATGATATTATTTTCCTGCCTTGATTGCAGCTTGCGCTGCAGCCAATCGGGCAATAGGTACACGGAATGGAGAACAGGATACGTAGTTCATGCCAGCTTTGAAGAAAAACTCTACGGAAGCAGGGTCACCGCCATGCTCACCGCAAACTCCCACTTTCAAATTTGGGCTGGTAGTGCGTCCGCGTTTGATACCCAATTCAACCAATTCTCCTACACCCTCCTGATCTAATGTGTTGAACGGGTCATTATCTAAGATTCTATTATCCATATAGTTGTGAACAATTGCATTCACGTCATCGCGAGAAAAGCCTAACGTCATTTGGGTTAAGTCGTTTGTGCCGAATGAGAAGAATTGTGCAACTTCCGCAATTTTGTCGGCAACCAAAGTAGCTCTCGGAATTTCAATCATTGTACCGTATAAATAGTCAATTTTCAATCCAAATTTGGCTTCTACCTCTCCTTGTACTTTGTCGGCAATTGCTTTTTGGTGTTTCACCTCATCTACATTAATGGTAAGCGGCACCATGATTTCGAGCATGGGCTTATGTCCCTCTTTCATCAATTCGGCAGTTGCTTCAAACAGTGCACGGAATTGGGTTTCAGAAACTTCCGGGTAAACAATTCCAAGGCGCACGCCGCGCAATCCCATCATCGGGTTTACTTCGTGAAGTGAATCAATACGTCTTCTAATCTCTTCAAACGAGAATCCTGTTTCGGCAGCCAGTTCGCGTTGTTTTTCTTCGGTTTGCGGAACAAACTCGTGCAACGGCGGGTCCATCAAACGGAAAGTCAACGGTTTTGCATCCATTACTTTCAGCGTTCCTTTTGCAGCTTCTTTAATATAAGGTTCAAGTTCATTTAACGCGGCAACGCGGTTAGCGGTATTGTCAGCCAGAATCATATTGCGCAGCTTCGCCAACGGCTGCTCGCTGTTTTTGCCGTAGAACATGTGCTCGATACGGAACAGTCCAATACCTTCTGCACCGAAATTGATAGCGTTTTGTGCATCTTCCGGAGTTTCGGCATTGGTACGAACGCCCATTATGCGATATTTATCCACAATATCCATAAATTCTTGGAAGCGTGGATTTTCAGTCGCATCCACCATGCCAATTTTTTGGTCATACACCCAACCTTTTGTTCCGTTGAGGCTTATGAGGTCGCCTTCGTTAAATTCTTTTCCGGCGATTTTTATTTTGTTGTTATTCAAATCAATGTGTACAGCATCACAACCCACGATGCAACATTTTCCCCAACCGCGGGCAACTAATGCAGCGTGAGAGGTCATACCGCCGCGGGCAGTCAAAATACCGTCTGCAGCGCGCATACCTTCCACATCTTCGGGGTTTGTTTCTTCGCGAACCAAGATACACTTTTTCTTTGCACGTGCAAATTCAATTGCTTTTTCGCTGGTAAGGGCGATGATGCCTACGGAGCCGCCGGGACCTGCCGGAAGACCTTTTGCCAAAACAGTATATTTAGCTTCATCTTTGCTATCCAAAATAGGGTGTAACAGCTCGTCTAATTGGGCGGGGTTTACGCGCATAGCAACCTCTTTTTCTGCAATTCTGCCCTCGTGAAACATATCCAATGCCATATTCATAGCGGCAACACCGGTGCGTTTTCCTACGCGGCATTGCAACATATACAATTTTCCTTCTTGAATGGTGAACTCAATGTCTAACATATCTCTGTAGTGGTCTTCCAAAACGCAGCGGATATCAAAAAGCTCTTTGTATGTTTCCGGCATTAGCTCTTGCATAGAATGTAAGTGCTTGTTTTGCTCATTTTTAGTATCGTCGTTCAATGGGTTTGGAGTACGAATACCGGCTACCACATCTTCGCCTTGCGCGTTGATTAGCCATTCTCCGTAGAAGATATTAGTTCCAATGGCGGGGTCGCGGGTAAAAGCAACGCCGGTAGCGGAGGAGTCTCCCATATTTCCGAACACCATTGCCTGTACATTTACGGCAGTGCCCCACTCATCGGGAATACCCTCTATTCTTCTATAAGAAACCGCTTTTTTACCGTTCCAGCTTTTGAAAACAGCTTTAATACCGCCCTCTAATTGTGTACGGGCATCGTCAGGAAATTCAACGCCGAGATGTTTTTTTATCAATGCTTTAAAATCATCAGCTAACAGTTTCAATTCTTCGGCAGAGATTTCGGTATCTGATTTATAACCGCGAGTGTGTTTAAACTCGTCTAATTTTTCATCTAAAATTTTACGGATTCCTTTTCCTTCGGCGGGGTCTAAACCTTCTGCTTTTTCCATTACTACGTCGGCGTACATCATAATAAGACGACGGTAAGAATCGTAAACAAAACGGGGGTTATTTGTTTTTTTGATTAGTCCGGGGATAGTTTTAGAAGATAATCCTATATTAAGTACGGTGTCCATCATGCCGGGCATTGAGCTGCGGGCGCCTGAGCGGCAAGACATTAACAGTGGATTTTCGGGGTCGTCGTATTTTAGTCCCATCGTATTTTCTACAAATTCCATAGCTTTCCACACTTCGGGCATTACCGTTGCGGGGAGTTGGCAGTTATTTGCATAATACGCGGTGCAACAATCGGTGGTTACGGTTAATCCTGCGGGAACAGGAAGTCCAAGATGGCACATTTCGGCAAGATTTGCGCCTTTGCCGCCCAACAGGTTTTTCATGCCGGCTTTACCTTCGGCAATCTTTCCTCCAAAGGTGTAAACATACTTTTCATTACTCATTTTCAATTAATTTAGGGGTTGATATATTATTAATTTTTTACTTTTGGAATCGGTCGCGAAGGTATATTTTTTTTTGAAAAAAAAGTGTGTTATTTTCGGCGCAGCACTACTCTTACGCCGATTATTTAACATGGACAGATGATAAAATGCGCGAAATTAAAGGTGTGAATGCTAGGAGTTATCAGCAGCACGCTTTACATTATCCAGCATTGAAGCTGTTTTTTTAAGAGCAAACTATTTCAACAGCTCAACCTTTTTGCGTCTAATCTTTTTGGCGCGACTTAGCAGATCGAATGCCAAAGGAGGAGAGATAACAATACCTGAGTATGAACCGATAATTATACCGGCAGTCATCGCAAAGATAAATCCGCGAATTACTTCCCCGCCAAAGATGAAGATAGCTAACAATACAAGTATAGTTGAACCGGCAGTATTAAGCGTACGTCCTAATGTACTGTTAATAGCGTTATTGACATTAACATAAAGTTCGCGTTTCGGATGCAGATTAAGGTTTTCACGAATACGGTCGTAAATAATTACCACGTTATTAATTGAGTAACCTATTACCGTAAGGATTGCCGCAATAAATGACTGGTCAATCTCCATAGAGAAAGGCATTATTTTATAGAGTAGCGAGAATAATCCAACGGTCAGCAATGTGTCGTGGGCAAGCCCTACCAACGCACCCAAGCCGAACTGCCAATTTCGGAAACGAATCGCAATATATATGAAAATCATTACGATAGAAACTAACACCGCCCAGATTGCCTGTCCTAACAATTCGCGTGCAATGGTAGGTTGCACCTTTTGTACACTTTGAATACCACGGGGGTCAATCTGCTGGGTAAAATCACTCTCTGTTAAATCTTTTTTCACATAAAAATCTTTAAGAGCAGTATAAAGCATGGCTTCCACCTCTTTATCTACTTCTGGGTCATTACTTTCAATCTTGTAGTTTGTGGTAATTCTCACTTGATTATTCCCACCAAATGTTTTCACTTCGGGATTACCTCCAAAAGCATCTGAAATGGCAGCACGTACTTCATTTGTTTTTACCTCTTGGTCAAAGCGTACCACATAGTTTCTACCACCGGTAAAATCAATGCCCGGCTCTAACTTTTGGGTTGCAAAAGAGATGCACATCACGAGACCT
>Ga0123353_10002522_pt1 | contig 22753 bp, 24 predicted proteins | sample TergutLab28metaG_3_FD_92763 | JGI IMG/M metagenome (GOLD analysis project Ga0123353, IMG submission 92763) | Labiotermes labralis P3 segment gut microbial communities from Petit-Saut dam, French Guiana - Lab288 P3 | ecosystem: Host-associated > Arthropoda: Insects > Digestive system > Gut ... | reverse complement strand
GCCATTTTAGAAAAAACCCTAAAAGAAAACAGCGAAGCGACACTAAACATGATCAGCGTGGACGGCGACACCTCCACCAACGACATGTGCGCCGTGCTGGCCAACGGCCTGGCGGGGAATGCCGAAATCACAGGGCCGGGCGAGGATTGCGACGCTTTTCATGCGGCCTTGCTCCAAGTGATGACGGAATTATCAAAAATGCTGGCGGGGGATGGCGAGGGCGCGACGAAGCTGCTCGAATGCCGCGTGACCGGCGCGAAGGACATCGCCAATGCCCGCCTTGCCGCCAAGGGCGTGATTTCCTCCAGCCTGTTCAAATCCGCCATGTTCGGCGGGGACGCCAACTGGGGCCGGGTTCTGTGCGCCTTGGGCTACAGCGGCGCGGCGCTGGACGTGACAAGGGTGGGCGTGATCTTCCGCTCTTCAGCGGGCGAAGTCGCCGTGTGCGAAAATGGCGCGGGAATCCCCTTCTCCAAAGAAGACGCGAAAAAAGTTCTGGGCCAGCGCGAGATCGTAATCGGCATCCTCCTGGGCGACGGAAATGCCGGGGCCACAGCCTGGGGCTGCGACCTGACGTATGACTATGTGAAGATCAATGGGGACTACAGGACGTGAAAACTCTCTACATCTCCGACCTGGACAGCACCCTGCTGGACCCGCGGGCGAGGCTATCGGCATTTGCCGTTCAGGCGCTGAACAGAATGCTGCGGGGCGGTCTGCAATTCAGCCCGGTGGAGTTCACCCCGGTGAATCTCACCCCGGTGAGCTTCACCGTAGCTACCGCGCGCACATGGGAGAGCGTGCACGTTGTGCTGGCTGATATCCTGCCGCTGCCCGTGCCCGTCGTGCTCATGAACGGCGCGCTGGTGTACGACACCCGGGCGGACGCCTTCGTCAGGCAGGCGATGATGCCGGAGCACGCCGTGCGGGAACTGCTGCGCCGCGTCAGGGCCTACGGGCAGACGGGTTTCCTCTACAGCCTGCAAGAGGGCCGCATCTGCCCCTACCACGAGCCTCTGGAGCGTCCCATCCTGCGGGAGTTCCACGGCACGCGCGTCAAATACTACGGCAAGCGCTTCGTCCAGACGAATGACCTTGCCCTCCACGCGGGCGAACCCATCGTCTATTTCACCACCCAGGACAGCTACGAAACCCTGGAGCCGCTCTATCGGGCGCTGCGGGGCATGGATGAAATCGACTGCACACTTTATACCGATTCTTATATGCCCGGCAACTGGTTCCTGGAATGCTTTTCCCGCGCCGCGTCGAAGTATAACGCCGTGCAGTTTCTCCGGGAGCGGTACGGCTATGACAAAGTCGTCGGCTTCGGGGACAACCTCAACGACCTGCCCCTGTTCGCCGCCTGCGACGAAAGCTATGCCGTGGCCAACGCCCTGGAGGAAGTCAAGGCGGCGGCGACGGGGGTGATCGGCTCGAATGTGGACAACGGCGTGGTAAATTTTTTGTTGGAGGCGGCATTATGAAGGACCTTATAATCCGCAAAGCCCTTTTGGAGGACGCCCCCGCCTGCGCGGAAATCCATTCCCGCGGGTGGGAAAGCGCCTACGCAGACCTGGTCCCCGCCGAATACCTTGCCCAAAGGCGAACGCAGCGCCCGGAACGGTGGCGCGACATCCTTTCCGGCGGCGGGAAGGGCGACACCTTTGTGGCGGTGCTGGATGGCAGCGTGGTGGGCTTCATGGGCGTGGGTCCGGCGCAGGACGACGACCTGGACGGCACATTCTACGAGGTCTACTCCCTCTACCTGCACCCGGACGTCTACCGGCTGGGCATAGGCCGGGCGCTGATAGAGCACGCCCATGCCCTGGCCCGTGAGAAGGGCAAAGCCGCCATGGCACTGTGGGTATTCGAGGAAAACGCGCCTTCGCGGCGGTTCTACGAGGCCTGCGGATACCGGCCCGACGGCAGGTGGGATACCTCGGAATATGGCAGGGTGCTGAGATCGGTGCGGTATACCACAAAACTTTAGACAGTAGATTTTAGACATTAGATGAGGAGGTCCCTTTATGAATTTCACCGACTACCAAACCGCCGCTTCCTACATCCGCGCGCGCCTGCAGGAAGACGACTACCCCATCGGTATCATCCTGGGCTCAGGATTGGGCGGCCTGGGCGAAAAGCTCGCGGATGTGACCGCCATCCCCTATGGCGACATCCCCGGCTTCGCGGTTTCGGGCGCGCCGGGTCACAAGGGCATGCTGCTGGCGGGAACGCTGGCGGAAAAGCCTGTGCTGTGCATGCAGGGCCGCCTGCACCACTACGAGGGCCATAGCTTCGCGCAGACCATCTTTCCCGTGCGGGTACTGCGCCTGCTGGGGGTGCAGACCCTGATCGTTACCAACGCGGCGGGGGGGATCAACACGGGCTTCGCCGTGGGCGACATCATGGTGATCGAAGATCATATCAACCTGATGGGCGGCAACCCCCTCGCGGGGCTGCAGGAGCCGCGGTTCGGCGAGCGCTTCTTCGACATGGGCACGGCCTACACCCCGGCCCTGCGGGAACTGGCCATGCAAACCGCGCGGGCGCTGGGATACTCCCTGCGCAGCGGGGTCTATGTCGCCGTGACGGGCCCCAGCTACGAAACCCCGGCGGAGATCCGGGCCTTCCGCATTTTGGGGGCCGACGCCGTGGGGATGTCCACCGTGCCAGAGGTCATCGCGGCGCGCCACTGCGGCATGGACGTGCTCGGCCTTTCGCTGATCACCAACCACGCCGCCGGGGTCACCGACGCCGTGCTCAGCGGCGAGGAGGTCCTCGAGATCGGCCGCGCCAAGGCGGAGGAGATGGAGGCCCTAGTGGCGGGCGTGGTCGCTGAACTCTAAAAATTCACAATTCACCTCTTGCATTTTACATGCGCCTGTGCTACAATAAAGCATATAGTCTATGAAGGAGGTAAGTACCATGGCTTATGCGATCAACAGCGACTGCATTTCCTGCGGTGCCTGCGAGGCGGAGTGCGCCGTGGAGGCTATCCACGCCGGCGACGAGCTGTACGTCATCGATGCGGACGCCTGCATCGACTGCGGCGCCTGCGCGGCGGTTTGCCCTGTGTCCGCACCCAACCCGGTGTAAAGTGAACATGGCTGTGCCCCCTCCCAAGAGGGGGCTTTTTTGCTCCCCCGGCCTGCGGCCACCCCCCTCGTTTGCGAAGGGGGCTGTTTGTGCGCTTTTCACACGCTCGATTAGGGCAGAAAAAGCCCCCTTCGCAAACGAGGGGGGTGGCCGCAGGCCAGGGGGAGCAAAAACATGCAGTTGTTACATATTACGCCCTTGCCATCCTCCCGCAGATCACCGTCAGGTCATCCTCCCGCTGGTTATCGCCCTCCTGCGCCCGCATCTGCACCGCCAGACCCGCCAGATGCCCGGCCAGGGCCTGCATGCTGCCCTCCTCCCAGCCCTCCAGGGCTTCGCACAGCCAGACATCGGGTCCGCACAGCATGCCGTCGGATACCAGCACGAGGATGTCGCCCGCCTCCAGGGATGTGCGGTGCAGCGCGGGACGGATGCTGCGCAGGATGCCCGCGGGCAGGGCGGAAAGCTCCACCCGGGCGGCTCGGCCCCGGCGGCGCAAAAAGGACGCCGCGCCCCCCGCCTTGCATAGCTCCGCCTCGCCGGTGTAGAGATTGATCCCGGCGGCGTCCAGAGTGGCCAGGGTCTCCTCGCAGCTTTTGAGCAGCAGGGCCTGGTTCGCGATTTTGACCGCGCCTTCAAAACTCAGCCCGCAGCGCGCGAGCGTGCTGAAGATCTCGGTGGCCAAGGCGGAATCCACCGCGGCGCGCCCGCCGGTGCCCATGCCGTCGCTGATGACCAGGATCTCCCGGCCCCTTCCGTCGTTGAAGCAGTCGAAGTAGTCTCCGCAATAGTCCGAGCCGCTGGAGCTCATCTGCACCGCGCCGGTCTCCAGGCGGTAGCGGGGGCACTGGGCAAAGGTAAGCAGCGTCATGCCTGCGGGTATGCCCGAAGCCATGCCATCGGCTTCCTCCCCATACAGGGGCTCGGCTTCCGGCGGGCCGAAGGCGATCCCCGTGGCGCGGCCCAGGGCCAGGGCGATGGCCTCGCCGGTGCTGTGCTCCTTTTCGGGGCATACCGCCGCCGTGAGCCGGGCGGCGTTTTCCTCCCCCCGCACGCAGCTGACCGAGCGGGCGCGGAAGCCGTGATCCTCCAGCACCCGCAGGGCGGCCTCGGCGGCCTCGGATTCAAAGGCCTTTTGGCGCGCCAGCTGGCCCGCCACCTCCTCCATGATCTCCGAAACCGCGCCGAACTGCGCCGCCGCCGCCCGCCGCAGCTGCGCCTCCGCCTGCCCCCGGCTTTCATGCGCGGCATAGATGTCGTAGCCCCGCGCCAGGCTTTCCCGCAGGGCCTCCGGGCTCCGGCAGGGCTGGAGGATGCCGACGTCCCGCCGCGCGTCAGCCAGCGCCTCGCGGGAAAATTCGCCCCCCCAGCGCAGCAGCTTCAGCGCCTGCCGGTAAAACGCCTGCATCTGCGGGCCGTGCTCCCCGTGGCAATAGGCGTGTTCCGGGCACTGCCCGCACACGGCCTCCTCCGCCAAGGTAAAAACGCTCTGCTCCAGGGGGGCCTGCAATTTTTCCAGGCCGCCGGCCACCTCCTCCACGTATTCCCCCACCTTGCGCAGCGCCCCCGCCGCCTGGGAAAGCCGGATCTGGGCCTCCGCCTCTGCGGGGAGCAGCACCTCCGGGGCGGCCAGGGCGCGCCGCAGCCGGGCCCACAGCTTTGCCGGGATGCAAATGAAAACCAGGATAGCGCCCAGGGCCTCGAGGGCGAACACCACTGTGGGGGCGGGATCCCGCTGGAGCGGGCCTTGCAGCGCCACGAAGAAAACGCAGGCCAGGGCGAAGCCTCCCGCCACCGGCACGGTGAGCGGCGCGTCTTTATGCCCCTGCGCCGCAGGCCACGTGCCCCGGAACACCCCTGCCAGCAGCCCTCCCAGGGCATAGGCCACGGCCACGGCAGGGCCGCCCTCCGCCATCACCATGGCCGCGCCCGTGCATATACCGGCGATGGCCCCTCCGGCCTCCTTCCAGCAATAGGCCGCCGCCAGCACGAACAGCACCCCGAGGATATGCCCGGGCCGGAACAGCCCGGCGGAAAATCCCCCCAGGCTGGCCAGCAGCATCCCGCCGCACAGCAGCAGCGCCGCCCGGGATTTCCCCCCGATGTGCCGGCGCTGCTCACCCCGCCAGCCCTGCTGCGCCAGAAGAAGGAAATAGGCGCAGCACCCGGCCAGCACCGCACCGCACAGCGCGAAGATCCAGGGCATAATGCCGGGGGACGGCTGCGCCAGCAGCGTGAGCGCTCCGGAGGCCAGGGAGGCGGAAAAGGCGGCCGCGGCGACGGGCAGGGGCCCTCGCAGGCCGTATTTGCGCATGGCGAGGTTGGCGATCCCCGCTATGGCCGCCATGGCCGCCGCCGTGACGCAGGCCGGCCAGGGCAAAAACAGCAGGCTGCCCAGCGTGATGCCCAGCAGCTCCATGCCCAGCCAGCGCACGCCCCCCGCCGCCGCCAGGGCAATGGCCAATGGCGCGGCCGACGCGAACACCCCGCCCGCGAAGCGCGACTGCGCCAAGAGGATCCCAAGCGCCGCCGCCCCGGCCTCCATGGCCAGAAACCCGGCGAGGGCGCGGCCTTTTTCCCGCGTGAGAACGGGCTGCCCAAACAGCCCGGGCAGCTTGGGAAAGCGCAGCTTTTGTGCTTTCCAGAAAATCTGCGGCGCGGCAGGTTTTTTTATTTCAATCGGCATTTTCTTTTCCTCTCCGTTTCGTCGGATTCATTATAAGGCTTTAAACCGAAATAATATGTAAACTTATGGGCATATATGCGCAGATTCGCAAGACAAAAAAGGATAAAAAACAACACCGCAGGCGGATTTCCTGCGGTGTTTTCGCTTTTATTCGCTTATCGTCGAAAGATTTACAGAATCACGATCGTTACGCCGTTGTTATGACGCTCCAGGTCGCTGTCGCGGCGCAGATCGGGGCACAGCGCAAAAGCCCGCAGGGTGGCCTCGTCAAAGATGGAGAAATCCTCCCCGGGGAGAACCGCCCGCACCTTCCCCCTGCGGCGCTGCTCCTCCAGGTAACGGCGCGCCTCGGCGCGGATGCGCCCGCCCGCCCCGGTGGAGCCGTAGCCGTGGATGATCTTCACCGCCGCGGTACCGGTGATACGCGCGGTGATTAGGGCCCCGGCCAGGCGGCGCAGGGCCTGGTCCGCCGTGGGCATGTCGGATTTGATGTCCGCTGTTTTGATGCCGGGCATAGGGGCCACCCGTTTCTCAGCTGGGATTTTGGGATTGTTTCTCCTGCCTGGATTTGCTGTATCCGAACCCCGCCGCGCCGCCTGCCGCGCCGCCCAAGGCGCCGATGGCCGCGCTGCCGAGGCTGTAGATCAGCTTTTCCATATATTCGGGCTTATCCCGGTAGACAAAAACCATAACAATCAGCAGTGCTACCAGGCCCGCCACGGCCACAGCCGCGAGAATAAACAGAAACAGGAGTTTCCTCATGGATTCCCTGTGCTTGCGCTCCGCATTCTGCACCTTGCTCTCCGCCCGCAGGCATAGCAGAACGGTTTCCTGCTGCTCCGGCGGCAGCCCGTGGAAATCGTCAAGCAACCCGTGATAATCCGCGTTGCCGCTGTCTGGCTTGCACATACTGTACCCTCCTTTTTGCAGTACAGTATATGCGCTTTGCTGCATCCCCGCTACCATGGGGTTATTGTCTTCTCGCTTTGCGACACCCCCTCTGGCCTTCGGCCATCTCCCCCAAGGGGGCGATTCTGACGGTAACCGCAACCGGCGGATACCGTCAGGAGGTCCCCTTGGGGGACCGGTGCAAAGCACCGAGGGGGTTCGCCGGAGGCGACATGACCGGAGGGGAGGTGCGAAGCACTTTTGCGCAGCGACGCACCCCCGTGCCCGGCAACAGGGCAGCAAGGTTTACTAAAAGGGATAAAGACCCAATATGCTTACTATTCCTCCGCCTTCTTCTCCGCGAAGCCCCGGATGACCTGCCCCATATCCAATCCCGTGGTGTCGTTGATCACGCTGAAAATCTTGGCCACGCCCTTGGTCATGTCGCCCACGAAGCCGCTGCCGTTGCCCTCGCCGTACATGGTGATGGTGTCCACCTTCTCCAGCGGCGCGGCAAGGCCCCTGGCCACCTCGGGCAGGGCCTGGAAGGCCATCTCAAGCACGGCGGCCTCGCCCATGAGCTTCATCGCCTCGGCCTTGGCGCGGGTGCCCTCGGCCTGGGCCAGCAGGACGGCCTTTTCGCCCTCGGCCTGGGCCAGGAGCTTCGCTTTTTGGCCGTCGGCCTCGGCGATCAGGCGGGCCTTGGCGGCAGCGGCCTCCTGCTCGGCCAGGTAGCGGCTGGCGTCGGCCTGGGCGCGGGCCTGGAACAGCTCGGCCTCGGCGGCGCGCTCCTTCTCGTACTTCGCGGCGTCGGCGGCCTTGATGACCTGGGCCTCCAGCTCCTTCTGGCGAAGGTCAATTTGCTGGGCGCGCAGCTTCTGCTCGCGCTCGGCCCGGGCAATCTGGGCGTCCACCTCGTTTTCGTTGATCACCTTCTGCTGCAGCTGCTCCTGGATGGAAAAGGCGCTGTCGGCCTGGGCCTGCTCGCGGTCCTGCTCGGCCTTGTACTGCGCGCGCTTGATGGCCAGGTCCTTCTGCTGCTCCGAGATGAGGGTGTCCGCCACCACGCGGGCGCGGTTGGCCTCCTCGCTGGCCTTCGCCTCCTGCACGGCGACTTCCTTGGCGGCGCTGGCCTTGGCGATCTTGGCGTTCTTCTGGATCTGGGCGATGTTGTCGATACCCAGGTCGTTGATCACGCCGGTGTCGTCCTTGAAGTTCTGGATGTTAAAGTTGGTCACCCGCAGACCCATCTTCGCCATATCCTTGCTGGCACTGGCCTCCACCGATTTCGAGAACTCGTCGCGCTGGGTGACCAGGTTGGCCAGGCGCATCTGCCCGATGATCTCGCGCAGGGATCCCTCCAGGATCTGCCGGGCCACCTGGCCGATATAATTGGTGCCCTTGTTGAGGAAGTTCTTGGCGGCAACGCGCACAAGGTCGGCGGAGGTGAAGTCCACCTGCACGTTGGCCACGCCGTCGGCGATGATATTAATGTAGTCGTTGGTGGGCACCGAGCTGCTGGTCTTTACTTCCACGCTCACCAACTCCAGGGGCAGCTTATCCACCCGCTGCAAAAAGGGGATGCGGAAGCTCGACCGGCCGATGATGATCTTCGGGTCCTTTGAAAGGCCCGAGATCACCAGTGCGGTATCCGGGGGCGCCTTGACATAGCTCATGAAAGCCAGGACAACGATGAAGATGCCCGCCGCGAAGCCGAGGAAAATCAGAAACGTGTCCATGGGGTTGCCTCCTTCTTATTCTCTTACATTGTTTCGCTGATATTTGTAAAGCACCTCATCCAGGGGCACCTTAGCCACGGTATTGAACAGGTTTGTCGCCGCCATGATGCCCGCGAAGGCAAAAAGCAAAACCCTCTCCTTCTCATCGTAACGGCTTTCTAATTGAGAGTAAATGCCGGGGTCGATGTTGTGGGGGTCCTCGGCGATGGAAAAGCCCAGCTCCATCAGCAGATTTTCCTCCCCGCTGAGCACAGGGTTATCCGGGTCGTCGCCGGAATCGATCAAAATCTTGCGGAAGAACGTGCCACACACCAGGCAGCGGTTGCCCTCGCTGATGGCGTAGGCGAAGAGCGACAGCGCCCGCTCGCCGATGAATTCCTTGCACAGCTCGGCCAGGGGGTACCATTCCATATAGACGTCGAAGGCCTTGACGCTGTGCAGCAGGGTGCGCTTCATGTTGGTGATGCGCCCGTGCTTACGTGTCTGGTCGTCGTAGCGCGCGCGGACCGCCTCGTCCGCGGTTTCGTATGAGGTCATCTGGATGTAAGGATTCATTGCGTTGTCCTCCTTGCAGAAATTACAGCGTAAACTGCTCCGGGTCGAACGTCGGCAGCGCGGGCGTGCGCTGTGGCTCGCGCTTAATGGGGTCGTATTCGTATTTTTTGCACAGGCTTGTGTCCCGCATCACCCCGCGCAGGGCGCACAGCACGCCGCTGCCGTCGGGGGCCGCCTTGCCGTGGAGGCAATGCGCGCAGCAGGGCTCGTATTCGCCCGCGCGGTAGAGCTTGCGGTTGGAACGGTTCATGGGGTCACCATCGGCTTTCGGGTTTTTATATGGGAGATTGGAGGGCGGTTGTAAGTGGGTTCCTTTAGTCTAAGAGCGTGCCGTCAGCAAGGTAAGTTTTTGAAGATCCATCTGGCTGTATTATAGAATAACCGTGCAGCTTTCCATTGTGATATGATTCTATCCGAGTTGGTTGCCCAGCTGCATCGTAGTATACCACAGTCCTCTCGTTACTGCGTATCGTTTCAGCTTGCTGGAAAGTTCCGTCTTCACGATATTTGACTGTTGCAGCATAAACTCCATCACTAGATCCCGACACCTTATACTTAACTGTTCGGCCATCATCCTCTCGAGAAATTACGTCATATATTACGATTTCATCATTAACCGACATCGTTACCCTTTTTGTTTCTCCGCTAACATCATATTCGTAAGCATGTGAATATTCTAATTTATCTTCACTATATACTTCTATCTTTGCTGGTTTGCCGTGCTCAAAATGCCCCTTCAATTGAGGGCCCACTGTGTAAGTTGCGTGATAAGCCCCATGTAATTCACCTTCGTTCCAGTTAGCTTCTAGCTTTCCAGCACTTTTTACCGCAGTTCCCGGGCCGTCTTTCAAGTCGTTTTTCCATTGCCCTTTGAAAACGTCGCCCACCGCATAACTATCCCAAACCCCCGAATAGGTAAGAAACAGCCAAGCCTGCTTTTTTGATTCGACTGCCTGCGTATAGGTCAACTCCCCATAGCCCTCGCGCTTGCCGCTGACAAAGTTGCCTTTATAAATCCCCTCGGGGTACTCCTTTTCGCCGTATCCGTTGAGAGTCTTTTTGTCGGGCTTTTCAGTGACGGCGGGGTTTTCGATGGCATATATCAGCCTATCCAGCGCCTCCCTCAGCCTGCTTTCCTCCGGCAGCTCCTCGCACACCCGCTTGAGCAGCGCAATGGCGATGTCCCGCCACCCCAGCTTTTCATAGGCGAACGAAAGGCCGATGTAGCCATCCACGGGGGATTTTTCCACCTCGGCCTTGGCCTCGTTGAGGGCGGCGCGCTGGTCGCGCGCAGCAGCCTTCGCGCCGTCGGCCAGTACCTGCACAGCGTCATCCTGCCGGTCCAGGTGCAGCAGGGCGTCGGCCTTGCCCAGGTAGCCGCGGGGGTTCTTGGGCTCAATGCTGATGGCCTGCTCGAATTGCAGGACAGCGGCCTCGTAGTCCAGGTCGGTGAGGTATTTCTCGCCCAGCACGAGGGGCGGGTTCACGGCGGGCGCGACCGGTTTGCCGCAGGTGGCGAGGGCCGTCAGCAGCAGGGCCGCGATGGTGGCGAGTGAAAGCAGCTTTTTCATGATGTCCCCCGCGTCTACTGTCTAAATTCCGACGTCTAAAGTCTATTTTAGCATATTTTGCGGTTCAGGTCAAGGTCTAAGATAAGGAAAGCGCAGAAAATCAGCAGCGCGGCGGCGGCCGGGGCCGAAACCGCCCACAGGCGCGCGCCCATGAACCACCCGGCCCGCATGGCGGCGGCGGGCAGCTCTATGGGGAACCGGCGCAGCAGCCGCGAGCAGATGGCCGCGGCCAGGGCGCCGTGCAGCAGGCGCGACACCCAGAACAGGCGCAGGGGCAGGCCTGTTTTGCGCAGGTCGCCCATGATCTGGCAGTGCACGCTCAGGCCCCCCCAGCCCAGGGCCGCGCACAGCACCGGCAGGGCGGTCGCCCGGATCACCCCCACCGCCCCCGTGGAGACCTCCAGGAACACATTGAGGAAGGGAATCGCGGGCCACAGCGCCATCGGCAGCATCCGCAGCAGCGCGCACAGCGTGGAAAACAGCACTACCCAGGCGCACACCCCCAGGATCGCCCCTGTAGCCTGGGTCACGGCGGCGAGGATTGCCTGGTCCAGGGGCCTATACTTTCTTGCCTCTTGCCTCTTGTCTGCGGCTCCAAAGGAGACGCTCGCCTCTGGCGCGGCTCTGTAAGAGACGCTTTCCTCCGGGGCGGCCAAAAAGCGCGTAACCACGCCCAGCGCCAGCGCGGAGGCTACCATGGAAATGAATAGGATCAGCCCGGCCCGGCGGCTGCCGATGAGCCCCGCGCCAACGGCCCCGATGAGATAGGCGGGCCCGGCGTTGACGCAGAACAGCTGCAGCCGCTGCGCCTGTGGGCGGCTGATCATGCCCCGCTCCAGCATCTGCGCGCTTATTTTCGCGCCGACAGGGTAGCCGCCCAGGAAGCCCAGCAGGATCACCCACAGGGCGGCGGGGGGCTGGCGCAGCATGGCCCACAGCAGGGCGCCGCGCCGACGGGCCGGGCGCAGCTCCAGCTGCGTAAGCAGGCTGCACAGCACGAAAAACGGGTACATGGACGGGATGATCACCTGGCCGCACAGGATAAGCCCCTGGCGCGCGCCCTCCGAAGCCAGGGGGGAGTTGGCCACCAGCAGCGCGGCCAGCCCCAGGCAGGCGGCCATGAGAACCAGGTTTGTAATCTTGACGCGCATGAAAGCACCCCCGGCTTATGTGTATGCGGGGGCGGGGACTCATATTTCTTCCCCCTCCCTCATACATTGCCATGGGCGGGGGTGGGAATTTTGCGGGGCGCGCGGGATAAAAAACCGAAAAAGCGCGGCCTTGGTGCCGCCGAAACGGCACTGCGGCTGGGCGGCGCCATGGATCTCCCCCCCCAGATGCTGCCGGGCTTCAGCCATGTGGAGCTGTGGCAGAACCGCCGGGCGGTCATCGAAGGGGTTAAAGGCGTGCTTAGTTACGGCGAAAGCTGCGTGCAGCTGAACATAGGCGCGCTGGTGGTCACCTTCAGGGGGGCGGACCTGTGCATCCAATCCTACCAGATGGAGCAGCTCACCCTGGCCGGCGCCATCGCGGAGGTGCATTTTACGTCGTAGGCATCTATCCCGGGCGGCTGTGGTCAGCCGCCCCTACAGAGGTTTCTCTATGCTCATCATCCGCCTTTTGCGCTTTCTGCGCGGCTACATCTGCTTTTCCGCTTCGGAGGGCTTCCCGGAGCGCTTCCTGAATTTATGCAACCAGGCAGGCGCGGCCGTATGGGATATCTCCTGGCGAAAGGATGTGATGCTGGGCAAGACCGACCGCCGGGGCTTTGCGCTGATGCAGGCCTGCGCAGCGCCCGCGGGCGTCAAATTGGAGGCCGGGCGGCGGGTGGGCCTGCCCTTTTTTTTGCATACCTATCGGCTGCGCTTCGGGCTGCTGCTGGGCCTGTGCGTGTGCGTGCTGAGCCTTTCTCTCCTTTCGGGCATGGTGTGGACCATCGAGGTGCACGGAAACGAGCGCGTAGCGGAGGAGGAGATCCTGCGGGTGATGGAAGCCCAGGGTTTACGCCTGGGCACGCGGAGAAATCATCTGGATGCCCGGGAGATGAGCCGGGCGGCGCTGCCCCAGCTGCCCGGCGTGGGCTGGATCTCCCTCAACCTGCGGGGCAGCAGCGCCATGGTCGAGGTGCGGGAGGAGCTGCCCCTCGCCCCCCGGGAGACGGATACTCCGCAGGATATCGAGGCGGCCAAGGCGGGGCAGCTGGTTGTGATGGAGCTTTACGGCGGCAGCGCCGCAGCCGGGCCGGGGCAGGCGGTGCTGCCGGGGGATTTGCTGGCCGGGGGGGTGATCCGCAACGCGGATGACAGCGTGCGCCTTGTCCACGCCATGGCCTATGCCGTGGCCCGCACCCACATCGCCTGCGGGGCGTGCGTGCCCCGCGCGGCGGAAGTGCGGCGCGTCGCCGTGGAAACAACACGCTACTCCATCTGCTTCCTCTGGTTCAAAATCCCCCTGTGGCCCGCGCCCAAGGGGGCCGCAGCGGCGTGGGAGGATACATTCGCCTGGATCACCTCCGGGGGCAAGGCCATGCCCCTGGCTCTCGCCCGGGCGACTTATGTGCACGAGGAGCCCCAAACGCGGGTCAAAAACGACAGCCAGCTGCGCATGGCCGCCGCCGAGGCCTTTTTCGATAGGGAATACCAGGCCCTGCGGGCGGCGCAGGTGATCCGCCAGGAGGTGTCGGTGGCGCTGGGGGAGGACCGCTGCGAAATTGCCCTGGAGGGCGCGGCATACGAAAATGTTGGGGTAGCGCGGGAAATTCAGCGGTAGAGGACGCATGCCGCTTTTCTCCACCCCCTCTGCCGCCAATTTGCCCTTCGGGCGGCGGCTCCGCAGGAGGCGCTTTGCGACAGCGGGGGGAAGTGAAATAGCAAGTTCGCGTTTTATATCGCAATAGATTAGATTTTCACCCGAAGGCAAATTTTGCCGAGGCCAAATTTTGCCCTTGCGCTGCGCTGCGTCCCGTGGTATAATAAGCAGGCTATGACTGAACACCCTTACGCCTTCCCCCTTGGAAAGCCCACGATTATGGGGATCCTGAACGTCACGCCGGATTCCTTCTCCGACGGCGGCGCATATTTTGAGACGGATGCCGCCGTGGCCCATGCCCTGCAAATCCAGGAGGAAGGGGCGGGCATCCTGGATATCGGCGCGCGCTCCACCCGGCCGGGGCACAAGCCCGTGCCAATCGAAGAGGAGCTGCGCCGCCTGCTGCCGGTGCTTAAAGCCCTGCGGGGCAGGCTGCGCATCCCGGTTTGCGTGGATACGGTTTCCCCCGAGGCGGCCAGGGCCGCGCTTTCCCTCGGGGCAATCATTATCAACGACGTGAGCGGCATGGCCAGCGAAGAGATGGCGCGGGCCGTGCTGGAATACGGGGCCGGGTGGGTGCTTATGCACAACGGCGGCGGCGCGGACGCGCAGCCCCATTATATGCCGGATGCCGTGACAGCAGTGCGCGCCGCGCTGGAAACCCTTGTGGGACAGGCTATGGCCTATGGCCTGCGGAAAAGCCAGCTGTGCATCGACCCCGGCATCGGCTTCGGAAAATCCCGGGAGGACGACCTGAAGCTGCTGGCCAATACCCCATTGCTGAGATTGCCGGGTGTTGCTTATCTTGTGGGGGCCTCCCGCAAGCGCGCAATCATGCAGGCAGGGGGCAGCACCATCGCCGCCCACGTGATTGCCCAATGGGGCGGGGCCGACATCCTGCGCGCCCACGATGTGAAAGAGGCCGTGCAGGCGGCCAACGTCACATTCGCCATTGACAATTCCCGCAGAATCCTATAGAATGGAGGGGCCGCCATGGATCGCATTCACATCGCCGGGCTGGAACTGTACGCTTACCACGGCTGCAACGGGAGCGAGCGGCGGGACGGGCAGGTTTTCCTGTTGGATATCACCATGAAGGCAGACCTTGCACGGGCTTGCCAAAGCGACGATCTGCGGGATACCGTGAACTATTCCCGGGTAATAGAGTGCGCGGCGGCGGCCTTTACGGGCGAGGCCTGCAATCTGATCGAGCGCGCTGCGGAAATCACGGCGCAGGCGGTTTTGGAGCAATTTCCGGTGATCGAGAGTGTCACCCTGCGGGCGCACAAGCCCGACGCCCCGGTGCAAATCCCGGCGGCGGATATTTATGTGGAAATCAAACGGGGAAGGAATGGTTTGAGGCAATGAGTGAGGCAGTGGTCGGGCTGGGGAGCAACCTGGGCGAGAAAAGCGAGAATTTGCTGACGGCGGTGCAGGCGCTCAGCCGTCTGCCGGGCACGAAGGTCATCGGGATCTCCTCCATCTACGCATCCAAGCCCGAGGGCGCGCCCCCGGATACCGCGCAGGAGGACTACCACAACATGGCGGTGAAGGTGGAGACCTCCATGTCGCCCATGGCGCTGCTGGGGGCCTGCCTGGGGATAGAGGCCGCCATGGGCCGCCAGCGGGGCCAGCGCAGCGCCTCCCGGCTCATCGACCTGGACCTGCTGATTTACGAGGGCGTAAAAAACGAGAGCTTCGAGCTCTCGCTGCCCCACCCGCGAATGCTGCGGCGTGCCTTCGTGCTGCTCCCCCTCAAGGAGCTCTACCCCTCCGGGCGCGCCCCGGGCCTGTTCTTCGACCCCTACCTGAAAGAAGCGGACAGCGGTGACGTCATCCGGCTGGAGCACAGGATTGAGATGGGATGATAGACATTAGATTTAGACGTTTAGATAAAATCGCTGTGTAGGGGTGGCTTGCAAGCCGCCCGAGGCAGCAAGCACCAATTCGATTTTACCCGGGTGGCTTGCAAGCCACCCCTACAGGAGCGTCCGAACCCATGACCGACACCATCGAAATCATCATTTCCGTCAGCCGCTTCGCCCTGCCGCTGCTGGGCGTGATCGTCGTGGGCGTATGCGCCCTGTGGCTGCTGCGGCAAAGGCCCCAGGCGCCGCCCGAGGCCTTTTTGCTCAACGCCGTCAACCACGACAAACTGCCCCTGGCGCGCTGGGAGAGCTCCCTGGGCCGCTCCAAGCACTGCGACGTGGTGCTGAACTATGGCTCGGTTTCGCGCTTCCACGCGGTGATCGCCCGGCGCAGACAGGGCTGGGTGATCATCGACACCGGCTCCAAGGGCGGCACGAAGCTCAACGGCCAGCCGGTGGAGGGCCGCGCGCCCTTAAGCAGCGGCCAGCGCGTCGCCTTCGGGGCACACGAGTTTTTGTTTTATGACGCGGAAGAAGAGCGGGCGGAAGGTATTAATTCAGCATTCAGCATTCATAATTCAGCATTGTAGGAGACTCCATGACCATCACCCCCATCACCCTCCCAAACGGCCTGCGCCTGGTGCTGGACGAGATGCCCGGCGCGGAAAGCTGCGCGGTGAACCTGTGCGTGCTTTCCGGCCTGCGCTTTGAATCGGCGGAAAAGACGGGCGTTTCCCACATGATGGAGCACATGCTGTTCAAGGGCACGGCCGCGCGCAGCGCGCGGGAGATCGCCGAGGCCGCCGACGACCGGGGGGCCCATCTCAACGCCTACACCTGCAAGGAATACACCTGCTTTTACGTGCGCTCCCTGCCGGAGCACCTCGCCCCCATGCTGGAGCTCCTGGCGGATATGCTGCATGGCAGCAGACTGCGCGAGGAAGACCTCACGCTGGAAAAGGGCGTGGTCTGCGAAGAAATCGCCATGTACGAGGACATCCCCGAGGACCTGGTGTTTGATCTCTTCTATAACCTCGTATGGCCCGGACACATGCTGGGGCGGAGCATCCTGGGCACGCGGGGCACCATCGAAGCCCTGACGGCGGATGACCTGCGTACGCACCTGGAGCTGTTCTACAGGCCGGAGCGCATGGTGCTTTCCGTCTGCGGCAAGTTTGATCCCATAGAGATAAAAGCCAAGGCGGAGGAGCTGTTCGGCGGCTGCGCCGCGGCCGCTAAGGCGGCCTGGGAGAAATCTGTCGCTGGCAGATTTCTAACCCCCGACGCTTCGCCCTTCGCGCCGACAAATTCTGCGCTGCCAACCGGTGGCATAAAGTTTACACAAAAGGCCGTGGAGCAGAACCAGATCATCCTGGGCTTCCCCGGCTGCTCGGGGCGAGACCCGAAGCGCTACCACGCCTCGCTGCTGAGCACCATGCTGGGCGGCTCCTCCTCGTCGCGGCTGTTCCAGCGCCTGCGGGAGGAGCTGGGCCTGGTGTATTCCGTGGACTTCTTCAATGTGCACCACATGGCGGAGGGCGTCTCGGGCATCTCCCTGGGCCTGGGAGCCAAGCCCCAATGCCGAGCCCTGGAGGAGGTCCTGCGCATCCTGCGGGAGTTCCCCGATACCGTGACGCGGCAGGAGCTGCGCCGCGCCCAGGAGCAGGCGGCGGCGGGCATGGTGATGAGCCTGGAATCCAGCGCGGCCCGGGCCTCGCGCACGGCGTGCAACGTGTTGCTGTATAACGACTGCGCTGCGGTGGATCGCAGCATCGCGGCCTACCGCGCGGTAACCCTCGAAGAAATCCGCGATTTCGCCCGGCAAATGCTGGACCCGGCGGGGTTTTCGCTGTGCGTGCTGGGCAAGTGCAACAAGAAGGAGGAAAAGGCGATGCGGGAGATGGTGGGAAAGGGGTAATTATCTCCAATTTTTGCTTGCAATCCCTGTTTGCCTGTGCTATACTAAAGGTGTAATCCAATACTTTAGAAAGGATAGCTAATATGAAAAATTTACTGAATCTAACGAAGGAGCGAAAGGTTATCATGAAGAAACGTTTGATCCGCGCGCTTGCCCTACCTTTGATTATGTTGCTGTTGTGGGCCGTTATGCCCATGGCTGCTGCACTTACGGTCAATGACATCGTGTCCATTGAATACGCGGGCGGCGATGTCTATGGCACTGTCCTTTTGGAAACCGGCCAGTGGAGTTATGACTGGCTTCCCCCATGGAATGGACAGCCAAGTTTCCTGGTGACCTACAGCGACGGCTCGAGCGTTACGTATAATGACTCATGGTATAGAGAAGACACCGCTGTGCCTGAAGGCAGCTACCAAAAGGGTCTCAACACCATGGAAATCATTTGGTGCGGTCGTGAATTGGGCCAGCAGTGCAGAGATTTGGGCTTGGAATGGCGGGACGTCATTCCCCCTGTGGAAGTGCAGTACCTGGGCGTTTCGGTGCTGGATATGCAGGATTTGCCCGCGTTGGCGCTCAACCAGCAAACCGTGCTTGCGGTGAACGACAAAACAGTGCGGGTGCTGACATTCACGCCAAACGAAACCGGCTGGTACAACTTGCGCGGCGTATGGATGGATCTTGGAGGTAACTTCCAAGTATACGCGATTGACAGCCAGGGGCATTTTATTGGCTATGCCAAGGCGTCTAACAGTGTCGATGTGGCAATGAAGGCCGGTGAAACATATTATTTCGCGGTCAACGACATCAATCACCGCGCCGGTTTGACTATCACCAAAACGGGCAATCCGCCGTTCAACAGCACCAATATGATACGTATGCGCCAGAACAGCACCGGCGGGTACACGCACCTGCCGCATAACGGCCATTTTTACCTCGGCTTGCGCTATGAGGTCGAAGGCAGCAGCGTTGAGGTCAGCGGCGACCCAACCAACCGTTACGACTATGGCCAGACAGAGCAATTGACCATCAAAGCAATCGGCCTTGGCGACAGTGTAATCCGCTTTTACGGCGCGGGCGATGTGCTGGTGCACACGGTGAATGTGCGGGTGGAACAGCTTTGGTGGCAGCGGCTGTTTAGCCTTTTTGGCATTCCTGTGCCACACACCTCGTATTTAATTAATCCGGGAAACAGAATGTTAATTTTCTAAATGGTATGAGCAATCGTATTCAGTATCATCGTTGACCCGCAAATCCAAAAATAGCCCAACGGGCATGAGCCAGAACCCCTCTGTCTCATGCCCGTTTGATATTCATCCGCCGCCCCCTACTCCCCCTTGAGCAACCCCATCGCCTCGGCCCTAGCCGGGGCTTCTCTCATGCTCCCCCGCAGGGCGGAGGTCCTCGCCTGCGCCCCGGAGGCCCGCGCGCCGCGCATGGTCATGCACAGGTGCTCGGCCTCCATCACCACGGCCACCCCCGCGCAGGGCAGGCGCCTGTAGAGGAAATCCGCCACCTGGGCGGTCAGGCGCTCCTGGAGCTGTGGGCGGCGGGCGAAGCACTCCACGATGCGTGCCAGCTTGGAAAGCCCGATGACCCTGCCCCCTTTGGGGAGGTAGGCGATGTGGGCCTTGCCGAAGAAGGGCAGCAGGTGGTGCTCGCACATGGAGTAGAAGGGGATATCCCGCACGACGACCATCTCGTCGCTGCTCTCGTGGAAGATTTTCAAATGCCGCGCGGGGTCCTCCTCCATGCCCGAGAAGAGCTCCGCGTACATATGCGCCACCCGGGCCGGGGTCTCCTGCAGGCCCTCGCGCTCCAGGTCTTCGCCGACGGCCAGCAGCAGCTCCCGCACGGCGGCCTCGATGCGTGTTTGATCCATATATGGCTCCTGTCTGTAGGGGCGGCATGCCTGCCGCCCGGGGGACGAAATTATTTTGGAGGGGCAAGCCCCTCCAAGCCACCCCGCACTACTTCATCTCCGGCAGTATCCGTATCACCCGCAGCGCGCTGATCTCCGAGTGGCGCACATAGTCCGTGCGGATATTGTGGCCCGCCAGGGCGGCGTTGGAAAGCACGCGGTAGACGCGCTGGGGGTTCCCGAAAAGCTCGTGCAGGGCGCTTTCCATGGCGTCGTCGCCGGCCATGCGCAGCTCCACGGCGGCATAGCCTGCGGCCAGGGCCTCAGCCAGGCGCTGCGCGAGGACGGTTTCCGCCGCCTTGTCAAGCTGCGTGAAGTACAGCCCCTTGCGCACAAAATAGTTCGCCTCCACGGATACGCAGGGGTCCCGCATGCCGGTCAGGTCGTGGGTATGGGCGATATCCGCGTCAGGGATATTAAAATAGGCATGGCTGATACTGCCGGCGGCGTCCGGCGTCACGGGGTCGTCCCACGTGGCGTCCAGATGGTACCAGGCGCCGTCGATGCGCACCTTGTTCCAGGCGTGGCCGCCTGCCGCCCCGCCCACGTTGGCGGCGTCCCCCGTGACGATGCAGGCCTCGATGCCGTGGAGCTCCAGCAGCAGCAGCATGGCCCTGGAATAGCCCTCGCAGGAGGCGACACTCTCCACCAGCGCGCCGTAGGCCGTGCTTTTTTCGGGCCGGTCGGCCTCGGTGTAGTCGCACATGCCCACCAGCGCGTCGTGCAGGGCCAGCTCCACGTCAAAAGCCGATCCCCCAACGGGAATCGCCAGGCAGGCCTGTGTGAGCTCCTCGCACCTCTCCCGGTATTCCTCCGGGCCCATGCGGTATTCCGGGATAAAAGCGGTGAGCCTGCCGCCCACCGTGCGGGTCTTGTAATGGGTGGAGGAGATCTGGAACAGCAGGGGCTGGTCCAGCAGCAGGGCCTGGAATACCCGCTTCAGGCCGGCGGTATCCAGGTCCGTCACCTCCACGCTTTCGGGGAAGGCAAACAGCTGCTCATAGATATCCCTGTAGGCCTTCTGCTCCGTTTCGCTTAAGGCCGCGTAGTGATAGCGCGTGCGCCCGGCCCGGGCCAGCTCCGCCGGGCGGGTGACGGGGGGCGCGGTGGTAGTGGTGGCTGTGGTGGGGCCGCTGACATGGTCCCGTCCGTACAGCAATACCGCGCCGCAGACCGCCAGGGCCGCCAGAACCAGCAGCGCAAGATAGAAACCGTTGCGTCTTTTCATGGGGTGCTTCCCTCAACTTTTATAACTATGCCGCCCGTCAGCAGGGCCTGCAGCAGCTCCCGCCGGGCATAAAAATCCGTGATGGAGATGTCGGTGTCCAGGAGGCTGACCAGGCTGCCGAAGCGCTGCTCCAGGGCCTCGGCGTTCTGGGGCGTCAGATAGCTTTCCAGCAGGATCCGCAGCAGCTCGCCCTGGGCCCGGTCCCCCTCGTCCAGCGTGCCCAGATAGCGGAAATAGCGCAGCAGCATGTCCCCCTGCAGGCGCTGGGTTCCCTGCGCCAGGGTGATGCCGAAGGCGGGCGAGCGGTAGCGGATGCCCTCCTCCAGCTTCACGGCGACAGAGCCCATGATGTTCACCGCCCTGACGAAGCCGTCGTCGTCCCCGCTGATATAGCGGTCAACGGCAGCCCCTGTCAGCGCCTCGGCGGCGGCCTCCAGCCGCTTGACGCCGCCCTCCCGCAGCGCGCGCTCCAGGGTCGTCTCCCGCCCCTCCAGGGTGAGCTTCGCCCCGGGCGGCAGGGGCTGTACGAGCAGCTCCTTCTTCGCGGCGTCGGCATGCACCAGGGCAGCAAAGCGCAGCTCCTGCCGGGCCGCGTCGGTTTCGCACAGCAGGAACACCACTTTGCCGCTGTAGTTCCAGGCGTCGGGGTCCGGCTCGATCTGTGGCTGGGTAGGGCGGAAATACGTGCTGATGATCTGGTCCAGCAGCCCGTCGCGCTGGGCGAAGAAGATCGAGGTGACCAGCAGCAGCAGGAAGATAGCCCCGAAGCCCAGCAAAAACCGCAGGAGGAAATCCACCCGCCGCTTTTCCCCCGGCTGGAATACCAGGTCATATTTCCTTTTCGGCACGAAGTCACCCCCTTTTAATCCGCTGAGAAACGCATGTCATCCAAAGAGCGCGAAGCAGCAAATCAGAACCAGCGCGGCAAAGCCGCCGACCACCGCCAGCGCCCCCATGCAGCCCGTCTGGGCCGCGCCCGGGGCGGGCGGCTGGGGCGGAGCGGAACTCTGCATCGGCCTGCAGGCCGACAGGCCCGTCTGCGCACCGCATTTTCCGCAGAACGTCGCGTTGCTGACCAGAAGGCCGTTGCAGTTCGGGCATGTCCCGGCGGGAACGGTTCCCGCAGGTGAAGGCAGAGTCTTGGCGAGCGGCACGGTCTCCGGCGCAGCGGGCTTCGCGTAAACTGGCTCCGGCGAGGTGTACTCCGCCGGTACGGGGAAAGGCTCCAGCGGCGGCGGCTCCTGTTCAAAAACGGCATGATTCTCGGGCGCGGAGGATATCCCGCGCGGCGGGGGCAAAAGCTCCGTCTCCAGGTAGACCAACGCCCAGCATTCCGGGCAGAACTTCGCGGTTCCGGCGTCTTTTTTGCAGTTCGGGCATGTCATGGGGCTGGCCCTCCTCAGAATGATTTCGCTATAAACTCCACGCCTGTCCCCTCCACCTCCACATCGCTTCCGTCCGGCAGCGTGTAGCGAATCGCGTGGGGATTGGCGTTGGCGATCACCGTCACCGTATCCCCGCCATCCGCGCGCATAAAGGCCAGGCAGCCCAGCGCCGCGCTGACCAGCTCAAACGCGCCCCCCGCGAAGCACCTGTGCCCATGCCGCAGTTCCCCCAGGAACCTGTACCAATCCAGCAATTCCCGGTCCTCTGTTTCCCAGGGATAGCATGCCCGGTTGAAGGGGTCCATTCCGCCGCGCAGGCCCGCCTCGTCGCCGTAATACACGCAGGGGTTGCCCGGCAGGGTATATTGCAGCGCGGCGCACAGCTTTACTTTCTTCACATCCCCGCCCAGCCGGGTCAAAACGCGCGGGGTATCGTGGGTGCCGATGTGGTTCATCAGCCCGTCGATGGCGCAGGGGGGGTAGTGCTCCAATTGGCTCAGCACGGTTTCGGCCAGCTGTTCGGCTTCGGCGTGCAGGGCGAAGCGCAATATCGCCTCCGCCAGAGGGTAGTTCATCACGCTGTGCATCTGCCCGCCCAAAAGGAAGCGCCGCCGCCCGCCGTGGCTCCACTTGCGGCTGGCATCCTCCCAAACCTCCCCCAGGATATAGGCGTCAGGCTTTTTGCGCTTCGCGGCCGCAAACGCGAGATCCAGGAAGACATCCGGCAGCTCGTCGGCGACATCCAGACGCCAGCCGTCGGCCCCGGCCCGCAGCCAGTGGGGCACCACGCCATTTTCCCCGGCGAAAAATTCGAGGACCTCCGGGTGCTCCTCCCGCAACTCCGGCAGGATGTCGATCCCCCACCAGCAGGCGTAGTCCTCCGGCCAATGCCGGAAGGTGTACCACTCATAATAGGGCGACTCCCGGGATTCATAGGCCCCCACCCCGGGGTAATTGTGATATTTGTTGAAATAGATGCTGTCGGCCCCCGTGTGGCTGAACACCCCGTCCAGGATCACGCGCATGCCCCTTTGATGGGCCTCGCCGCACAGATGGGTAAAATCCTCGAAATCGCCCAGCAGGGGGTCGATTT
>Ga0123353_10002521_pt1 | contig 22757 bp, 10 predicted proteins | sample TergutLab28metaG_3_FD_92763 | JGI IMG/M metagenome (GOLD analysis project Ga0123353, IMG submission 92763) | Labiotermes labralis P3 segment gut microbial communities from Petit-Saut dam, French Guiana - Lab288 P3 | ecosystem: Host-associated > Arthropoda: Insects > Digestive system > Gut ... | reverse complement strand
TGGTACATCAACGAAGGAATGACCTGCTTCTACACCGGCGACGACTTGGCCCATTACGACGACGGCTACTGGGCCACCGTTGACTTGCGGCGCTTGCCCGGCGCTACGGTAGATACCATCCAACGCGCCGACAATGAAGGCAACTCTGCGTACTCCGTCGCGGATTGGGCGGGGGGCGTTCAGCTGGACGACAAGTATGTGATGCTGGGCTATCAGCTGGCGGCTTATGGCGTCACGCTGCGGGCGAAAAAATCTTGGTTTATGCTCGAGGGAAAGATCGTGTGCCTGGGCGCCGACATCCACAGTTCCGACGGCAGGACGATAGAGACGATCATCGAAAACAGGAAATATAAGGGGGATTGCCAAGTAACCGAAGGCGGACATTGGATGCATTATGCGACCCAGTCGAAAGGCGGTTTCTATTTCCCCAATGCCGCCCGGATCAACAAATTGACCGAAAAAAGAACGGGAAACTGGAAGAGCCTGGGCGGCGATTGGGACATCGATGAAGAGAATCAGTTCCTCACTCTGTGGATTGACCACGGAAAAAACCCCCAAGATGAGGCGTACGCTTATGTGTTCCTGCCAAACGCAAGCGCAAATGAAACGGAACAATACGCGGCCCATCCCGATATCACGATATTGGAGAACTCAAAATACGCGCAGGCCGTAAGGGACACCGGCGCAAACCTGACGGGCATTCATTTTTGGACGCCTCAAAAACATACCGTGGGCGGCGTGACATGCGACAAAGAAGCGTGTTTTGCTATGATCGAAGACCACAAGGGAACCAGAATCGCCGTGAGCGACCCCACGTGGGCAAACGACGGGGACATACGGTTTGAGATCGACAAAACCGTGGGCGACATCCTTTGGAAAGACGAGGATATCACCGTATCGCAAACCAGCCCCACGCTGCTCTTCACCCTGCGGACACACGCCTCGGCCACACAGGGCAGAACCTTTTGCGTTCACTTCACTTCAAATACCGCCGAAGCTCTTTGAGGATATCATCCAGGTCGATGGGTTTGCCGATATGGCCGTTCATGCCCGCCGCGATGCACCTTTCGATGTCCTCCCGGAAAACATTGGCGGTCATGGCGATGATGGGGATGGATTTTGCTTGGGCCGTGCCTAAGGCTCGGATTTGGCGCGTGGCTTCGTACCCGTCCATTTCCGGCATCTGAATATCCATGAGCATGACGTTGTATTTGTCCGGCGTTTTTTTGAACATCTCAAGGGCTTGGAGGCCGTTTTCCGCGCTGTCGACGGTCAGGCCCGTTGGATCAAGCAACGAGAGCACAATCTCCCGGTTGATCTCCACATCGTCCACCAGCAGCATGGAATAGCTGGAAAAATCGTCGGTGTATCCCACTTCGTTATTGGCTTCGGTTTCGGTTTTTGTGTTAATGCACGCATTGATGACGTCAACGATCACCGAAGGAAATAGGGGCTTGGGCAGGAACTTATCCACCCCCGCGGTGCGCGCCTCGTCCTCTATGGCGCTCCAATCAGCCGATGAAAAGATGGTGACGATGGAGTTTTGGGCGGTTTTGGCCTGTATTTGCCGGGCAAACTCGATGCCGTTCATGCCGGGCAGCTTCCAGTCGATAAAGTAGATGTCGTAGGCGTCGCCTCGTTGCAGTATGTGGGCGGCCTCTTCGCCGCTGGAGGCCATCGTGCAGGAGATGCCCAGATTCTCGGAAACCACGGTAAAGAACTCCCGGATCTCCGGCTCGTCGTCCACCACGAAAATGCGGATGTTTGCCCAGCTGACATCATGGGGGAGCAACCGCTTCTTTTCTGCGCAGCCCCGTTTGAGCAGAACGGTAAATATGAATTTGGAACCCTTGCCGGGCTGGGACTCCACCCAGATCTCACCGTCCATCAACTCCACGATGCGCTTGGAGATGGCCAGCCCAAGCCCGGTGCCGCCGTACTTGCGGGTGGTGCTGGCCTCAGCCTGCTCAAAGGAGCGGAATAGGCGCGCTTTCTGCTCGTCGGTGATGCCGATGCCCGTGTCCTGCACGCTGATCTCCAGGCGGCATCCATCCTCTTCGTCTGAAATAAGCCGGGAATCCAGGCGGATGGAGCCTTCTTCGGGCGTGAACTTGACGGCGTTGGACAGCAGGTTGGTGATCACTTGCGAAAGCCGCTGATCGTCGCCGACTAAGGTTTGGGGGATGTCCCTGTCGATGGAGACGTAGAACTTCTGGCGGCGCTCGTCCACGCGCAGGTTGATTACGTCGGCGATCTTTTGCAGCATCTTTTCAAAATCAAAGTTCACGGGGGAGAGCTCAAATTTGTCCGCTTCGATCTTGGACATGTCCAGGATGTCGTTGATGATGCCCAGCAGCAGCTTCGAAGCGCCGTCGATTTTAGCCAGGGCCATGTCTTTGCGTTGGGCATCGCTGGAAAGTTTGCCGATGGCCGTCATGCCGATGATAGCGTTCATGGGCGTGCGTATCTCATGGCTCATGGTGGAAAGGAAGTTGCTCTTGGCTTTGTTTGCCGCCTCGGCTTCTATGCGCTGCTTTTCGGAATCCAGGATGATATTCTTGGTTTTTGTGATATCCGCTAGGGTGCCCACCAACCGGGTCGGGTCGCCGTTTTTGTCCAGCACGGTGGCGCCGACGTCATGGTAATGGGAATACTCTCCGTCTTTTTTGAGCAGCCGGTACTCTATGTCGTAAGGCGTTTTCCCTGTGGCGTCCAGCAGATGTTCGGCAAAAGCGTCTAGTACCCTGGTTTTGTCGTCGGGGTGCAGCAGGTCGATCCAACTGCGGAGCATGTTGGGAAAATCGGTCTCGTCCCTGTATCCCAGCATGTTGCGCGCCTCGTCGGACCAGATGAAAACGTTTGCCGGGTTCATCGGGTCGCTTTTTACGATCTCCATCTCCCATAGACCGATCTTGGCCGCTTTCGCCGCCAGCGCCAGTTTTGCGACCTGCAATTGGGTTTGTTCCTGAGCCCGCACAAAGTCGGTCATGTCGAAGATGTACCCTACGATGGCGAAGCTGTTTTTGTACGGAATCTTTTTGAACTCCACTTCCAAATTCCGCTTCGTTCCGTCTATGATCATTTGAGTTTCGAATTTTACATAGCCCTCTTCTGCGGCCACCACCAGCTTGTCGGCCAGGGTTGTGGAAACCCGGCCGTCGGGCTGAAGTTCCGGTATGCTTTGGATAATACGTTCAAAAAGCCCTTCGAGCAAGGCTTCTTTTGTGTCAAACCCCGTGAACCGCAGCGCCGCGGGGTTGCAGTCCACCACGTTGAAATTGCTGTCAAACAGGATGTTGATGTGGGGATTGGCGTCGAGCATCACCCGCATGCGTTCGTCCGCCTCGCGCATCTCCGCCATCTCCATCAGCTGCTGATGGGCGCGCATGTTCTCCTCGTGCTCGGCTTTGGCATCGTCCTTCGATTTAAAGATGCAGTTTTCCGGAATGTTTACGTGCAGGGCGATCTTCCTGGCCATATCGTGGCAGGTGGCGCTGCCGCAGGCGCCGCAGTCGATATGTTGCTTTTCCTGATCGGGCTTGCCCAGCAGGGCAAAGGCTTGTGTGATATCCTCTTGGGTGATATGCGGCAGCGTTATCCCAATGGGCCGGTACTCCCTGAGAAAGTCGGAAAGAATAAACGCCTCGTCGTACTTTTCGAAGACCGATTCGTAGTACTCTTTATTTCGGTCCACGGTTACTTTCTTGCGGATATCGTCCATGGCTTTGTCGATTTCGAACAAGCTGCGGTCGTGGGAAAAAGCCGTACCTACATTACAGCCTTCGATGCAGTTGAGCACGTCGAATAGATCGGGTAAAAACGCCTGGGGGGTCTTTGCGTACTCATCGAGCTTTTTATATATGTCAAAACCTTCGGCTTTGGAAATATGCAATTTTTTCCCCAAGAAATACTCAAGGTTTTCTTTTAGGCCGCCGGGCGTGGGGAATAGGGAACCCAAACCGCTTTCATCGTGGTCAAACTCGGTTTCTTGATTGGGCAGGGTGATGCCCTTCTCCGCCAGGTAGGCCAGCAGCTTTTCGAACGTGACGTTGTATTCCGCCAGCTTCGTATCCTCAAATTCATTGGATTTCGCGATGCACGGCGATAGCGCCGCGATACGGTCATGGATGCCTCGATGTTTTTTCATGTAGATGGAGGTACAGGCCATGGGGCTGTGCACCGGGGACAGGCGCGGCAATAGATCGTGCCGGTGCATCTCCAAATAGTTGACGATCACCGGGCAGGGCTGGGTGATCAGGGGCATGGCGCCGTTTTGTTGGATGTGCTTGATATGCCCCCATATGCAGATGTCGGCCCCTAGGGACACATCGTATATCTTGTTGACCCCGAGTTCCTTCAGGCAGGTAAAAAGCCTTTTGTAGCCGGGGATGTTGGTGCGGATGGAGGGCGCGGCCATGAGCGATATGGGCATACCCTCTGCCAGATCCTCAAAAAACCGTTCGGTGTCGTCCACGAAGCACCTCACCTGATGTTTGCATGCCGAAACGCACCAACCGCAGGAGATGCACTTGCCGTGATCCACCCTTACCTTGATGTTGCCGGCCTCATCCTGATAGGTGACGTTGGCCGTTTCCATCGGGCATTCCCGAACGCATCGATTGCAACCTGTGCATAGGTCGTCTTTTGCCATTATGTTTTCGTTCACGTGCGCTACCCCCTATATCAGGCGTTCCCTTCATCGATGGCGATTTGCGCAAACTGTTCTTTCACGTTGCGAAAAACATCGATCAAAAGCGGGTCGAAATGGGTTCCGGCGCCATTTTCGATGATGTTGCACGCCGCTTCGTGGGACAGGGCTTCCTTGTATTGGCGCTTGGAAATCAGCGCGTCGTATACATCGGCGATAGCCATCAACCGGCCTTCCAGCGGAATGTTATTGCCCTTGAGGCCGATGGGGTAACCGCTGCCGTTCCACTTTTCGTGATGGGTGCCCGCCATGCGGATGGCATGATTGTAAAAAGCGTCTTCCCCTGTCTTTTTAATGATCCTTTCAATGGCGTCCACCCCAACGGTCACGTGGTCCTTCATGGTTTCGAACTCATCCACCGTAAGCTTTGCGTTCTTGCCCAGAATCCCGTCGGACACGGCGATTTTCCCAACATCGTGCAGCTTTGCCGCCGCCAAAATCGACGTCATGTCCCACTTGGATACTTCTTCGGCGTATACACCCATTTTGATCATCTCATTCAGCAGGATTCTTAAGTAACTCTGGGTACGTACGATATGCCCTCCCGTATAATGGTCGCGGAATTCCACCAGGTCAACCACCGTGTTAAATACGGCGTTGTGCAGTTGAAACACCGTATCCGCTTCTTCCTCCACCAGGTTTTCAAGATTCCCCAAATGTTCCTTTAGTTTTGCTTGCGTTTGCAGCAAATCCCTTGTTTGCTTTTCAAGCAAAAGCTCTTTTTCAATGCGCTTGAGCAGCAACGGGGCGGAAAAGGGTTTGGTGACATAGTCGGCAGCGCCCAGGTCGAGCCCTTCAATCTCGCTGTCCGCATCGTCTTTGGCGGTGAGGAAGATGATGGGGATACCGGAAAACCTATCGTCGGCCTTTAGGATCTTGATGGCCTCATACCCGTTCATTTCCGGCATCTCTATGTCCAGGAGGATCAGGTCGGGCAAAACCTCCTCAAGGGCCTCAAACATTTCTTTGGCCGATGGAACCGGTATGATTTGATAAAAAGTTCGGAGTATGTTTTTGCCTACGGTTAAATTGGTTAGGTTGTCATCCACCAGTATGATTGTATTTCGTGAACTACTCATTGTTATCCTCCTTGTTAAGTAGGGCGGATAGGGTTTGTTTGATTTCTTTGTACTTATACTGACCGGCGCTTTGGATGAGCCCGGCCACAAGGTCGCCCTTTGATTGGTACGTGTAAGAATCAAGCTCTTTGATTTGCGCGTCTATTTCATCGGTGTCGAGTATTTTGCTGGCATCATACAGCTTTTGGAGCGCCTCCATGTCCGGGTGGTCTTTTTGGGGTTTCGGGTTTTTGGCCGCGATGGTCTCAACTAGGTGTTGGATGTTGTGGATCAAGTTGCGGGTAAGTTCAATCAGGGAGTCGTTGTAACGCGTCACAAAGGGGAAATCCCCGGCTTTGGCAGCCTCCTCTAGGTCCTCGGCCAGATCCCCTGTCGGCCCCGCGCAAATGCTGCGGCTGGAGCCCTTGATCCCGTGAACTGCAATGGCATAATCGGTTAGGGTTTGTTCATTGACGGTCTGTAGTTGCGCTAAAAGGGGGGCGGTGTTGGCGGCGTAGGAGCGCAGTGTGTCCAAATAGGTCTCTTCATCGCCGCCGAAACGCCGGATACCTCCGTGGATGTTCAGCGTGGGAATCATCACGTTCTCAAACAAGGATTGGGGCGTGTGGTTTTCAGGATTCGCGGCTGGCTCGGCGGTTGTTTCCGGCTTGCCGTCCCGGACCCAATGGCGGATGACTTCGTCTAGCCGTTCAATCTCCACCGGTTTGGGGATGAACGCTTGAAAGCCTTTGGAGAGGAACATGGCTTCGTTTCCGGCGATGGCATTGGCGGTCAGGGCGATGATGGGCACTGTTTTTGCGTACTCGGTTCCGATTTCTTCCCGGATGATCCGGGTCGCTTCGATGCCGTCGATGCCGGGCATCATGTGATCCATAAACACGGCGTCATACCGCACCTTATCGTCCCGTATGGCGTCGATGGCCTGCTGGCCGCCGGTTACGCAGTCGATATGCATGCCGTAGGGTTTCATCAACCCCTTGGAAACCTCCAGATTGGTCAAATTATCGTCCACCACCAGCACCCGGACATGGGGCAGGTGGATGCGTTTGATCTGCGCGTTCCGCCCGCGCTTATCGTCGGAATACCGGAAGTTCTGCAGGCTTTTAAGCGCCGCCCGGCCAATGCGTACATCGGATACGATCCTCTGGGCGATCCGCACCGTAAATACGCTTCCCTTTCCGTACTCACTTTCCACGTCGATGACGCCGTTCATCATCTGGACAAGGTTTTTGGCGATGGGAAGCCCCAGGCCGGTCCCTTCCTTGCCGCGATTGGATTTGAGATCTAGCGTGGCGTAATCCTTAAACAGATTGCCCATGTCCTCGGGGCGGATGCCGATACCCGTGTCGCTGATCTTGATGGTGACCCATACGCGCTCGCCCTCCTGCTGGCAATGGACCCCCAGTTTTACCACGCCTTCTTCGGTATACTTGATGGCGTTGGACAGCAGATTGTTCATGATCTGCTTGACCCGAAGCTCGTCGCCGTGCAGGCGCGAGAACATGTCGGTTCCTATATCCAGCTGCAGGGTGATGGGTTTTTCGCCTATGCGCAATATATTTTGGGCCACGGTGTCGTTGATCAGGCTGGGCACATCGTAATCCACTTCCACCAGTTCCATCTTACCGGCTTCGATCTTGGAGATATCCAGTATATCGTTTACGATGCTCAGCAGCATCACGCCCGAATTGTATACCTGCTCCAAGTTGGAACAGGCCCCTTCGCTGAGCCCCTTGTCTTCCAGCACAAGACCGGACAACCCGATGATGGCATTGAGGGGCGTGCGCATCTCGTGGCTCATGCTTGCCAGGAACTCACTTTTCGCATCGTTGGCCCTCTGGGTGGCTTGCAATGCCGATTCCAGCTCGGTGGCCGCAGTCTGCAGGTTCAATGTCATTTCGTTGCGCAGCAGGGCGTGGGTGACCAGCAAACTGCCTGATTGCAGGATGGCCGCCACCTCGTCGGTAAATTCGGTTTCGTCGTGGCAGTTGTCGCAGCCCACAAAACCCCAGAACGTACCCTGCACAAACACCGGGGTCGCTACCACGGACTTGATGCCGTGCATGTGCATCCGCTCCCGCTCCACGCTTGGCAGATCCCGGGTGAGGGTGATAACGCACTCGCCCCGGGACAGGAACCTTTCCCAGGTGGGGATATTGTCCTCATACGAGACATCGGTGGCTATCTCGGCGGGCGTCAGCAGGCTGTCGTCGGAAACCCACTCACAAACCTGGGAGCAGTGCAGCTTTCCATTCTTGGAGCTGTTTTTCCAGATGCACATGCGGTCGGAATTTACCGCTTCGCCAATCATGCCCATGCACAACTGCAGATTGCTTTCGAACGCATCAACTTCTGATTGTAGCAGGATGTTGGCGGCTTTGTTGATGGTAGCAAGCAGGGTGCTGCTCTGCTCCACTTTTTCGAGCATTCTTTTGCGCTCGCGCAGGTCGCGCACATAGGCGGCGACGGCATACCCATCCTCGTAGGCGACGCGGACAAGGGTGACCTCCGCCGGGATAAGCGTGCCGTCCGATGCCCTGTGCATCCATTCATAGATGACGCATTTGCCGTCCTCAAATGCTTTGTTTACGTAAACCGACCGCCGATCGCTGGATTTCAAGCCATCCGGCTGATACTCGGGGGCGGTGTCGGCAAACCGTTCCAGGTACTCCTGCTTATCCTTCATTTTGAATAGGCGTACGGCTTCTTCGTTGCAATCAAAGGGCTTGATGTCCCGATCCCAAAGGTGAATGGCTAAGGGCGCGGAGTTCAACAGAAGGCGCGTGCGATTGTGCGTTTCGCGAACTTGCAAGGATTGCTCGTTGCGGTTGATGGCGTTTGCCAGCATCAAACCTGCGGAATGTAAGATGCCGATCTCGTCTTGGGTAAAAGTTCGTTCCTTGATATAGTCGTCGACGCAGAATACGCCCCAAAACGCATCCCTGTAGAAGATGGGGATGGTGATTGTGGAGGTTAAGCCAAGAGGGCTGAGCAAATCCTGATCCTCTTGGGGTAACGTTGAGAGAGGGCCGTTGATGCATTCACCCCGCAGGAACAATTCTTTCAATCTAGCGCTGTAAGGGAGCCCCGTACCAATTTTGGCAGGCGGAGATTGTTTTCCCGCGCTGGAGAGCCACATGTACTTCAGCGCGAAGTGAAGGGTATCGCCCCGCATTTCGTTGGGCCATATGGAGACGAAATCCGCCTCCAGGCATTGGCCGATGAGCTCCATGCCTTGGAGCAGGGTTTCTTCAAAATTGTCTTCGTTGGCCGCCGCCAGCAGCACCGACGCGACCCGGTTGATCACATCCAGGAGTTTGTCGTGCTTGACAATATCGGCCATCATCCGTTTCTGCTCGCGCAAATCCCGGGTATACCCAGCCACAACATACTCGCCCGCGTGTTCCGCACGGACGAGCGTAACCTCGCACGGTACCTGGGCGCCGTCGGAAAGTTGGTAGAGCCATTCCACAACAACCCGGCCTTCGGCAAAAGCTTTGTCAAGAAGTTGTTTTTTCATTTCTCTGGAAAGCATCCCGTTGGGTTGGTATTCCGGAGAGAACTCATAGTACCGGTCCGCCAACTCCTGCTTGTTCTCAAGCCCGAACATACGCAACGCTTCCTCGTTGCACTCAAAAATCCGATAGTCCCTGTTCCATAAGCGGCAGGCCAAAGGCGACGTATCCAATAGCACCCGGACCCATTCATTTCCATCTTGCATGATTCGACCCTCCTAGCGGTCGCGCGAAATACATCGATTTTTGCGATATTTATAGTATAAACCAAGAAAAATGTGCATGAAAGACACCTTTGCACGAATCTAAAAATGCAAAACTACCTTTTTGTGTGTAATTTTGTGTGTACAAGAAGCGCGAAAAATGGTATGCTCAATCCAACAAAGTATAAAAAAGGTGTTTGCTATGAAAGAATTTTGGGTAGACGACGCCAACCATATGATCCGCCAGCGCCTCAACGCGCTTTTGTCCGGCGCGCCCCACAAGCCCCTGATCACCGTATGCGCGGGGGCGGGCTGCGGCAAAACCCGCGCCGTCGCCGATTTTTTGCGGCAGCAGGAGCGCCCGTCATTGTGGGTGCAATGTAGCCAGCGCGATAACGACCCATCCCGCCTTTGGGATACGTACACCAACGCGGTCATGCGCCATGACCCGGTTCTTGGCCAGAGGTACAGGGACATAGGATTTCCCGATACCCAGGAAAAGATGGGCCGATTCTTAAAGCTGCGGCACGACGCATTAACCGAAAAGCCGTACATCATCGTGTTTGATGATTTGCATCTTTTGAAAGAGCCGCCCGTGCTTGGGTTTATGCACACCATCATCAACGAAATGCCGCCAAATGTGACGATGGCGCTCATTTACCGCGAGCTGCCCCAAATCGCCATCCGGCCCTTTCAGTTAAGGGGCCGGGTTACCGAACTGTTCGAAGCCGATTTGAATTTTACGGAAAAAGAGCTGGCGGACTATTTAGGGAAGCAGGATTTGTGCGCCGACAGACAGACCATACACGAGATATACCATGATACGAGAGGATGGGCCTTTGCGGTCAACATCGTCGCCCGGTCGCTGAAAAGAGCGCCAGGTTATGCCGGATATGTAAGGAATACACTCAAAAAGGACATTTTTCGGCTGATGGAAACCGAAAGCTGGGATACGGTTTCCGATCGCCTGAAGCGCTTTTTGGCAAGGCTCTCGCTGGTGGATCACCTCTCCGCCGAGTTGGTGGACGCCTTGTTGGCCGGGGATGAAGAATTGCTTGACGAGCTGCAACAGCAAAGCGCTTATATACGCTTTGACAATTATGCGGGCGCCTACCTGATCCATCATTTATTTTTGGATTTTCTGCGCACAAAACAACAGCTTCTTTCCGATGGCGAAAAGGAGCAAACCTACAAGGCGGCGGCGGATTGGTGCAAGCGCAATAGCTTTGTGATGGACGCCCTTGGGTATTACGAAAAGGCGGGGGACTATCCATCCATCACGTCCATGTTTGGGAAACTGCTGGGCCATACGCCCCATGACCTTGCGCTTTTTGCCATAGGCATCTTTGAGCGGGCGCCGGCGGAAGCCTTTGACCGTGTGGCATGTTTGGCTGCGATGCACCTCTACACACTGTATTGTTTGGCCCGACTGCCGGAGTTTTTTGCGCTGGCGGAAAGGTACGAGCAACGGTTTCTAACCCTGCCTCCAAACGATACCTTCCGCAACCATACATTGGGCCTCCTCTATTTTTTCTGGGGCAGCGCCCGGCTCGCCATGAGCACCCGCGATGATCGGTATGATTTTGACGGGTACTACATCAAAGCCGCCGAATGCCTGGCCAAATCGCCTATGGAGCTGCTGCGAACCCATGTGGCGTCGTTTGGCGCATGGTTCAGTTCGGTGGGCAGCGCCAAGAAGGGCGCGCCTCAGGATTTTGCCCAAGCGGTGATCCGCACCGTGAAGAATGCGGCTACATATATCGGCGCCGTAAACGGAACCGACGCTTTGTGCCTGGGCGAGCTTGCATTCTACCAGAACAACCTTCGGGGGGCCGAGCCTCTTCTCCACCAGGCTATGGCGCAGGGGCGCAAACACGGGCAGTTTGAAACCCTGCATAGGGCCTTGTTCTACGTCATGCGCATAGCGATCGCTCAGGGGAACCGAACAAAAACCGAGCAGGCGATAAAGGAGATCGAAGCGCTGCTGGAGGAAACGGCGTATGCCCGCCGGTTCATCACCTGCGATATCGCGATGGGGTGGCATTGCTGTGCGCATCACCGGTTTGAGCAGGTTCCCGATTGGCTAAAGGGTGATTTTTCACCCTATGTCCATGGGAATTTTATCGCCAACTTCGGCAATCAGATCAAAGCCCGTTACCATTATGCCACGCGGGATTACCTGCCGCTGCTGTCCTACATCGCGGAGATGAAGCAAAGGGAATCGGTGCTGTACGGCCGCGTCGAGATGCTGGCCATGGAAGCCTGTGTGCAATATCACATGAAAAACAAGGCCGCGGCTTGGGGCGCGCTCAAGGAGGCCTATGAGACGGCGGCGCCCAACGGCATCCTGATGCCCTTCATCGAACTGGGGAAGGATATGCGCACCCTTACCATGGCGGCCCTGCGCGAGCATGATATGGGCATCCCCAAGGAGTGGCTGGAGGACGTGCGGCACAAGGCCCTCTACTACGCCGGGAAGCGGTCCGCCCTTCTTTCTGAATCCGAAAAAACCCACGGCGGCCATCAGCCGCTATCCGCCCGGGAGCACGATATACTGAGCGATTTGTACAATGGGCTTTCCCAGGCGGAGATTGCAAAAAAACGGAAATTGTCCATCAATACGGTCAAGATGAACATGAAGAACATCTACGAAAAACTGGATGTGCATAAAATAACCGATCTGGTGCGCATCGCCGCCGAGCGGCGGTTGGTGTGAAGCATCAAAACGCGCCCGCACGATACAAAACCGCCTTTGCGCAGGCGTAGGAATGCCTGCCTTCAAAGTGGATGTCGATCACCACGTCCATTCTGCCCTTGGCGTAATCCGAGGCGTCGATCTGGAAAACCGCTTCGCCCTGATCCCCATGGGTGGTGTTGAGTTGCAGGTAACGTTCCGTGCCGGATATCACTCGTACCCCTTCCGGCACGCAGGCGCGCAGCTTGCACCACATCTGCTGGCGCCCATAATCGTTGTTGGCCACAATCACCTTAAGCGCGTAGGGCGTATCCTGCGCGAAGAAGGGTTCTCCGCCATAATCGATCATCACCGAGCAGTTCGTGAAATCGTGGCGCACCACATGGGGCGGCAGGCGGACGAGATCCGCCACAGACAGTTGCCTCGGGCACACGCCGGTGGGGAGATGGGGCAAATAGTCTTCCTGCGGGCAATAAAGCCCCTCTCCTTCCGCGCAATCGATGGTGTAGCCGCCCGCGCTGAATAGATCGCAGGATTGGGGGCCTAGAAACAGGGGCGTGACGCGCAATACCCGGTCGGCCAGTTCGCTGGTGGTCTGGGGAACCCACACGCCGTTGCTGGTTCGGTTGATGCACATGGTGGAGATCTTGTCGTTTAAGGGTTCGGCCCACCTTGGGGGTATGCCGGAGGCCCCGCATAGGATGCCCAGCGTCGCGCCCAGGGTGGCGGCGGTGCAATCGGTGTCCTCCCCAAAGGACACGGCGGCGCAGAGGGATTTGCCAAAATCCCCTTCACCGTACAGCCATCCCGCGATCATATAGGCTACGTTTTCCGGGCAATCGAAACCCGGCGTACCGTGGGCGAGCCTCCCGTTATCGGTTGGGAACTGAGAGGTTTCCCGCCACTGGACGCCAAATGTGCCGGGCGCTTCGTTGTGGATGAGCACACGGGCTTCGGCGATGTCCATCTTGTTTTCGTGGCAGCGCAGCGCGGTTTGGACGCACCGGGCCAGGGCGGAATCGGCCGGGACGTAGCTTAGGGCGATGGCGATCAGCGTACGGGGATCGCGCTCCACAAAAGCCGCGCTTTGCAGCGCCGCGCAAAACACTTCGCCGTACATACCCTCGCCGTGATGATCCACGATGGCGTCTTCATAGGCGTAGCGCACCGCTAAATCGGGCCTGCCCGGCGATAGGCACGCCCATATCTCGGAACGTATGAAGCAACCGCAGGAGTTGCCGAACCGGTTGCCGATCCGCCCGGACAATGGGGGAGCGAGCCCGGCGGTCAAGTTCGCCTTGCCAACGCCGTATTCCACCCAGTTGGGCGTGACATAACTCAGCCAGTATTCCCCCAAAATGGCGGCGTTTACCTGCCGCCCATACCGCTCCACCGCAGCCAGCCATACGATTTGCAGGTCCAGATCGTCATTGGGCGGCGGGCCTTGCGAGAGGTCTTGGGTATAGAAATCCACCTGGTTCATCTGCCTGCGCGCCTCAAAGGGCGCGCCCAACACGCCGCCGATATTTTTGCCAAGCCAGCATCCCATCACCTTGTCTTTGTAAATTTCAAAGCCCAGTTTCATTTTTGGCACTCCCTTTTCCTCTTGAAATACGTCGCCGAAAGCGATAGTATAAACCATATGGTTTTTGCAATCAATGAATTTGGAGGGTTTTGTATATGCAAAATGGACTGGGTAACAATCTGGGGGCGCTGTCAAGGCTATCGGAGGCAAAAAGCCGCTCCATCAGCCCCGAAAACTTTACCGGAGCCAAGGGTGCGGGAGGCATGGCCACCGAAGGGGAAGGCGCCCGCTCCGCCCGGGAGCTGGGCCAGGGCTGGAAGGTATCGCCCTGCATCAAGATACGGCCCGGCGAAGTGCGCGAGATTGCCGATATCCAGGGGCCGGGTTCCTTGCAGCACATCTGGATGACCCCTACCGGCGAGTGGCGGCAGCAGATCCTGCGCATCTATTGGGACGGCAACGAGCATCCGTCGGTGGAGTGCCCCTTGGGGGATTTCTTTGCCTGCGCCTATCAGGAGCCCTTTGCGCCCCTTTCTTCCCTGGCCGTATGCGTTAACCCCGGAAGCGGTTTCAATTGCTACTGGGAGATGCCCTTTCGCAAGCGCTGCCGGATGACCGTGGAAAACGACGGTTTACAAGAGATGACGCTCTTTTACCAGATCGACTACGCTCTGGGCGCCGTGCCGGAGGACTGCGCCTATTTCCACGCTCAGTTCCGGCGGGTGAACCCCCTGCCCTACAAACAGGTGTACACCATCCTGGACGGCGTAACCGGCAAGGGGCACTATGTGGGCACCTACATGGCCTGGGGCGTCAACAACAACGGCTGGTGGGGCGAAGGCGAGATCAAGTTTTACCTGGACGGCGACAAAGACCCCACCATCTGCGGCACCGGCACCGAGGATTACTTCTGCGGCTCCTACAACTTTGACGTTGCCGGGCGGTACACCGAGTTCTGCACGCCCTACGCGGGTTTGGCTAAGGTGATCCGGCCCGACGGCCTGTACAAGTCCCAGCAGCGTTTTTCGCTGTATCGCTGGCATATCTGCGACCCCATTCGCTTCGACCAGGACCTGCGGGTGACCATCCAGGCCCTGGGATGGCGAAGCGAAGGCCGGTATTTACCCCTGCAGGACGACATCGCCTCCGTGGCCTACTGGTATCAAACCTTGCCCCATGCGCCCTTCCCGGCATTGCCTAACGCCGAATACCGCGAGATCAACTAGATAATCGAATTCCGCCGGATCAGCCGCATCACCTCACGGCCTTCGTCTAACGTATCGATGTTTAGCATCAGCACGGTGCGCGAGGCCTTTAGCTGATCGATGTATTTGGCTACGTCCCGGGCGTGGCAGCGCACCATCAGCGGCACGCCCCCGTTCATTTCGTAAATGGCAGGCAGCATGTCGATGGGCCGGGGTTCGTTGGGATCCCAGCTGATTTCCAGCAGCGTGAGCCCCCGCAGCTTGGCGAAGTCGCCGTGGACATGCAGGCCCTTGGCGTGATGGTGGATAAAGGCGCCGTCGAAAGCGTCGATGATCCGCTGCATGCAGGAGGCCTCAAACTCGCGGAATACCCAGGGTGGGCACAGGTCGCTGAAGTCCCCCGACAGATAGGGCACACGCCCCGGAAACCAGCAGTTGGCGGCGATGGAGCCGCCCAGCACGTCGCCGGTGAGGTTTTGCAGTTGCTTCTCCAGCCACACCGTGGGCGCAACGCATCGCTCCATCAATTGATGCACCATCTCCGGCGCATCGTAGATGTCATAAAACAGCTGGTTGCCTCGCAGCGCGTTGGCCATGTCCCCGGGGCCCGCGTTGGCAAACCCGGAAACCGCGTAGTCACCCTCCTGCCACTGCACAAAAAAACTGGTGATCTCCATGATTTTCTGATACCAGTAATTGTTTTCGCTTGTGCGCAACTGGTCCATGTCGGCCCATTCCGCGATGCAGGGATGGGTCCAGCTGGTATCCTTGCCCAGGATGACGGCTTGGGGCGAAAAGAAGGCCGAGTGCGCACCGTACCCCAGGTTGGGGGATAGGGCGGGGAAGTAGTCGTTGTCCAAGCCCCGGGTGTAGGTTAGCCAGGCGTCCAGGGATGCTTTGGCCGCCCGGGCAAAGCGTTCGGTCTCGGTGTCAAAATCCCATTCGTTCAGCCACCGTTGCCTGATGCCAAAGGCTTTGTAGTCGATGGCGAATGTGTAGGGGCAGATCATCGCCAGTATCTGCCCCGGCGTTGTGTCGGTGAAGAACTGGTTGTACTTGCCGGCCAGCCGGCTCAGCCTGGCGTTATAATCCATTGTTTTCGCCACCCTTCTGGCTACAGTATAGTGGGTGGAAACGATGCGGTCAACATGTACGTACAAGTTGGCGTATATATTTTGGTTTTTGCTGAAAGGCGTTGACGATGCCTTGGAAACATGGTACGCTAGGTGTAACATAAAATACATCGCAATAAATTTGTATATACAACTTGAGGTGAGCGTAATGAAGAACAAATCTCCCATGCGCGTGGGCGCGGACTATTACCCGGAGCACTGGCCAAGGGAACGCTGGGACACCGATGCGCGGCTCATGCGGCAAGCCGGGTTTAATGTCACCCGGATGGCCGAGTTTGCCTGGGCGAAGCTGGAGCCCAACGAAGGGCAGTTTGATTTTGACTGGCTGGAGGAGGCGGTGAACCTATTTGGGCAGTACGGTGTGCAGACGATCTTGTGCACGCCTACGCCCACCATGCCCAAATGGGTGTACGACACCTACCCGGACACGGTATCCGTGGACGAAAAGGGCCATTTCGTTCCCTTTGGCAACCGGCAGAACAATTGCTTTACCAGCCCAGCCTACCGCAGGCTCTCCCGCCGGATCACCCGGGCGCTGGCCACGCGCTTTGCGGACAATCCTCATGTGATCGGATGGCAGCTGGACAATGAGCTGAGCGGGCCCATCTGCTACTGCGCCCAATGCGAAGCCCATTTCCGGGAGTGGTTAGCCGACAAGTACAAGGACATCGATGTGCTGAACCAGGCCTGGGGCGCCATCTTCTGGAGCCAGACCTACGGGGATTTTGCCCAAGCCCACCTGCCCCGGCACAGGCACTCGGGTCCGTCTCTGTATTTGGATTTTCGCCGCTTCCATTCCCAAGCCGTGGTGGGCTTTGCCGCCGAACAGGCGGCCATCCTCCGGGAAACCTGCCCCGGCCACTTTATCACCCACAACTGCATGGGCATGCACGACGCCATCGACTACGGCGCCCTGGGGGAACTGCTGGACTTTGTGTCCGAGGATTATTACTATAACTACGGCAGCGGCGATTGGGACAACCGGTTTGCGGGGTATCTGGGGGGAGCCGAGAGGCTGGACTTCATCCGGGGGCTCAAGGGCAAGAAGTTCTGGATCATGGAAAACAGCGCCGGGGCCCTGGGCTGGGAGACCTATGGCCGCAACCTGCGGCCCGGCGAGTTGCGCCGCATGACGTTTCAAAATATGGCCCATGGCATGGAGGGGCAGGTATGGTTCCGCTGGCGCACAAGCCGCTTCGGCACCGAGCAGTACTGGCACGGCCTGCTGGATCACAGCGGCATACCCGCCCGGCGCTACAACGAAGCCGCCGCAACCAGCAAGGATCTTCAACTTGTCTTCGCTGAGACGGCGGGCGGCGGCATTCCTTGCCAAGTTGCCATTGTGACCGATTATGAGGATCAGTGGGCCCTGGGCCAACAGCCCAACAGCGCCACGTTTTCCTACACCGGAGCGATTGTGCCGTACTACAGGGCCCTGAATAAGAAGGGCGTCAATGTGGATTTTGTCAGGGTTAGCGATGATCTCAATGCATACAAGCTGGTGATCCTGCCCTACAAATATGTGCTGACCAAAGAAAATGCAGACAAGATCATCGCCTTTGTGCAGGGCGGCGGAACCCTGCTGACCACCTGCCGCACCGGCGTCAAGAATGAGTACAATGTGCCCCATGAGATGATCCTGCCGGGGTATCTGCGAGAGGCCGCGGGCATCCGGGTAGAGGAGTATGAGGCTATCGATTCCTACGATATCGAATACAGGGGCGTAAAGTACAAGGGCGGCATCCTGGCCGACTGGATTTTGCCGGAGGCGGGCCAAGCGCTGGGACGCTACGCGAGCCAGGGCATCTCCTGTGCGGCGGTGACGGAAAACGCCTTTGGGCAAGGTAAAGTATTTTACGCTGGCATCGTGCCCGGCGAAGAACTGGCGGAAAAGATCGTGGAGGATGCCCTTGCGGCGGCGGGCGTACCGTCGTTCTCCCTGCCGGAGCATACCGAGCTGGTTATGCACAAAAATCGGGGGGACACATACTATTTTCTGCTTAATCATTCCGAAAATGAGCAGCATTTCGTGCTGGAGGGTATCCAAGGCGCGGATCTGCTGAGCGGGCGGGCCTGCGAGGGCGCTTTCATCCTGGCCGCCAACGGCGTAGCCGTGATTAAGCAGGGTGTTCTATGACAAGCAAAGAGGTCGTGCTCAGGACAATCCGGTTTGAAACACCGGACAGGTTGGCTTTTGAGTTTCCCCAGGCATACGGCTCGGACATCCTTTGGGCCAACATCCGCCCGTCGCCGGACGACCGGTACACCAACGGCGTGGACGAATGGGGCAGCGTGTGGCGTAACATCGGCAAGAATGCCTTGGGTGAAGTGAAGGATTACCCGCTGAAGGATTGGGCGGCGTTTGATCAGCTCAAGGTTCCGGTGCTGGACACGCCTCAGCGGTGGGATTCCATCAAAGGCTCTCGGGAAAAAGCAGAGGACAAGTTTCTCCTCGGCATGGGCATCTCCCTATACGAAAGGATCCATTTCATCCGGGGGTTGGAAAACACCTGGACGGATATCTATGAGCATCCAGGGGAGCTGTGTATGCTCATCGACCTGTTGGTGGATATGAACCTGGAGTTGATCAAGCGGTACAGCGCGGAGGGTTTTGACGGCTACATGCTGCTGGACGACTGGGGCCTGCAAAACCGGCTGATGATCGCTCCCCAAACCTGGCGGGCCATCTGGAAGCCCCGGTACGAGCGGGTCTTCCGCGCCGCTCATCAGGCGAATATGGCTACGTTTTTGCACAGCTGCGGCCATATCGTGGACATACTGGACGACCTGATCGACATCGGGCTGGACGTCATCCACATGGACCAGCAGGAAAACATGGGGTTGGCCCTTCTGGGCGAGCGGTTCGGCGGCAGGCTGACCTTTTATGCGCCTGTGGACATTCAAAAGACCATGGTATACGGCTCTCCCGACGATATCAGGGCTTACTGCCGGGACATGGCCAGGCTCCTTGGGCGGCCGGAGGGCGGGTTCATCCCCCGTTGGTACAGCGACCCGGTGGGGGCGGGGCACACTCAGGAAGCTATTCATATCATGTGCACCGAGTTTTTGAACATCAGCAGGGAGGTGTACGGGAAACCTTAATGTAATGTTCTCATTTTGTTCTTGACATTTGCTGAGCGCCGCCCTATACTAGAATAAGAACATAAGTTTGCTTTGGGTGGTGGGCCGCATGCTTCTGCTAGCAAAAAACAGCGTTTCCCCCGATGAGAAGGTCATCTTGATGCGCCAGGACGCACGCCACGAAATCGCCGCCGACAACGAGCAGTGCATTCCAGACTGCTGCGGTTCCGAAGTGGTGAGTACATCGAGTGTGCCCAAGGTGTTTCTTTCGAACGATTGCGCGTACAATTGCGCCTATTGCTGCTGCCGCCGGAGCATCGAAGAAAAGACCCGTTACCGCTCTACGCCCAGGGAGCTGGCCGAGCTGGCTTACGCTCAGGTGCAAAAGGGCAGCCCCGGTATTTTCATCACCTCCGCCGTGATCCAAACCCCCGACTACACGGAGGAGCTGATCATCGAGACCCTGCGCATCCTGCGCCAGGACATGTGCTACAAAGGGTACCTCCACGCCAAGGTGATGCCGGGCGCCGATCCGCTGCTGATCCAAAAGGCCGGACGGTACGCGAACCGGCTCAGCGTCAACATCGAGGTGGCCAAAAGCGAAGGGTATGCCCTGTTGGCCAGAAACAAAAACAAAGCCAGCATCCTGGGGCCCATGGAGGATATCTGCGCCCAGATACGGGCCGCGAAAGACGAGGGACGGCCCTTTGCCACATCCCAAACCACACAGATGATGGCAGGCAGCATGGGGGAGGACGACCGGACCATCCTGCGGTTGTCCAGCGCGCTGTATCACAAATACGGCCTGAGCCGCGTGTATTACAGCGCTTTTCACTATCAGCATAAGGCAAGGGGGTACGACGACCTCCCCCTGCGGCAGACGCCCGCCTGGCGCATGCACAGGCTCTATCAGGCGGACAGATTGATGCAGCTGTACGGCTTTTCGGCGGATGAAATCACTCCGGCCCAGGATGCCTATCTGGAGCAGCGCTATGATCCAAAGGCATCCTGGGCTTTGCGCAACCCGGAGCGTTTCCCCGTGGAAATCAATCGGGCGGACCGGGAGACCCTGCTGCGTGTGCCGGGGATCGGCACGGTAGGGGTCGAGCGCATCTTAAGAGCGCGCCGACAGGGATCGCTGTCCTTTGATTCGCTCAAAAAGATGGGCATCTCCCTTAAACGAAGCAAGCATTTCATTACCTGCGGTGGAAAGTTCAGCGGCAGCCACGCCGGGTACGAGGTGCGGCGGGCGCTGAGCGGCGGGTTTGTGGGGGAGCAGTTGGCGATGGCGATATGATGAATGTCGATCAAGCGTAGGGGACGCCGCCCTCGGCGTCCCGTGCGTTGCTCCGAATCAGTATGGTTATCGCAATGCAACGGGACGCCGAGGGCGGCGTCCCCTACAGGGCTTCCGATGTTTCCGGCGTCTTTTTATTCCCCCTTCACCAAATCTATCGCCCTGCGCGTGAACCGGTCGCACAGCTCCTGGGCAAACTCCACCCGCTGGGACTCGGCCAGCACCCGCAGCGACGCGCCGTCTGTCGAGGGGATGAGCATCGCCCAGCCGCCGTTGAAGTCTACGCACAGCCCGTCTGTAAGGTCGGCGCGCTGGTTCTCTTCGGCCAGGGCCCGGAGCACCCGGCCCTTGTCGGCCAGGGCGCAGGGTACGTTGCGGCTCACCCTGTGGGCTACGGGCAGCGAGGCCAGGGCGTCTTGCAGCGTCTCCCGGCGGGAAGCCAACATGCCGATGATCGCCAGGGCGGCGCAGAGCCCGTCGTACTGCACATCCATCTGCCACAGCCGCTCCTCCAGCGCGGGCGGTTCGCCCTCGACTTGCAGCAGCGCCTGCATCATGGCCTCCCGCGCGGATTTCACCCGGCGTACCGTAGCGTCCGCCCGGCCTGCCAAGTCCTCCAAGGCACGTGGCGCGTGGGTGGGCGCGAATACATTCTGCACCCCGCCGTGAAGCAGCGCCGCGTAGCGCAGCAGGGCCTGCTGCCCCTCCTCCGGTGTGATGTGGGCGTCCAGCGCCATGACGCCCTGACCGTCTTCACTGAGCAAAAAGCCGATTTCACCGTGCTCCGCCCGCACCGGCCCGCAAACCGCCCGGCCCTTGAGATGCAGCGCATTCAACACCTCCTGGGCTAGGTTGCGCTGCTCCTGGCTGTGGGTAAACACCGCTACTTGGAGCGGGAAGGAAGCCAGCCCGCGGGTGTCGGCCCGGGCGGCCAGCGCGCCCACATAAAAGGCCCGGGCATCTTGCACATAACGCGGCGGATGCAGCTCTCGCGCAAAGGGCCTGGGATAATCCTGCCGCTGGGCCAGCGCCTCCATGGATCGCTGCAAATCCCGGCTGGGCGCGCAGCCGTGGGGGCCGGTCATCTCCAGTTGCGCGCCGTGTATAAAGATGCCTGCGGGCAAGGACAGCATGCGCTGGACGATGCGCAGCATGGGCACCGTGCCCACCCCCAACAACGTAACCCGCGCGCCTTGGGCGATCAGCCCGGAGCTTACCGCCGCGTACTGGGCTTGGGCCATTGCGCCGGGGGCGCACATGAGGCCCATGTCCTCGGCCTTGGCAGCCCGAAGCCAGGCAGCGCCCAGCATGGCGGCCTGTTCCGGTGTGTCGGCCAGCGCGCCGGAAGCATCCACTGTGCAGCGCGCACAATCCCCCCATACCAGATTGTTAGCCAGCCGATACCCCGCCTCCACCCGCTTGCCGGGCCATACCTTTGCGCCGGTTGACAGCTCAGACCGCTCACCCAGCTCGCTGCCGTCGCCCAAGGTACCTCCCTCGTACAGGCAGGCTTGGCGACCCACGCGGGCGTCCTGGCACACCACTGCCCCGCGAATCTGCGCTCCCGGGCCGATCCGAGCGCCACGCCACAGGGTGGCCTGCTTCACCGAAGCCCCGGCCCCCACCCAGCTCTCCGCGCCCAATACGGCATGGAGGCCGATGAATGCCCCCGCGTCCACCCGAGCGCCTTCGCCGATCCAGCAGGGCCCGTCCAGCACCGCGTCGGCGTTCACCTTAGCGCCGGGAGAGACCCGGTTGCCCCGGCCGTCGGGCTCCAGGCCCGATTCTAGGCCCACCCGGCCCTCCAGAAAATCAGCCTGGGCCTGTAAGTAGGCCTCCTGGCTGCCAATATCGCACCAATAGCCGTCCATCACCCAGCCGTACACCGCCTGCTTCTCCCGCACCAGCAGCGGGAACAGGTCGCGGCCAAAGTCGCAGGGCGCGTCCGACGGGATCCGCTCCACAACCTCCCTTTGCAGGATGTAGATGCCGGTGTTTACCGTGTCGCTAAACACTTCGCCCCAGCCCGGTTTTTCCACAAAGCGCTGGACGCGCCCGTCCTCGCGCGTGATCACCACGCCGTATTCCAGCGGCACAGGCACCCGCTTCATTACCAGCGTAGCCAGCGCGCCGCTGCGCTTATGAAAATCCATGGCGGCGCTCAGGTCGCAGTCGGTCAGCCCGTCGCCGGACAACATAAAAAAAGAGTCGTCCAGTGCTTCGAAGGCCAGGGGCACGCTGCCCGCGGTGCCCACCGGATGCTCCTCCTCCCAGTAGCGCAGGGACAGGCCGTGGGCCGCTCCGTCCCCGAACTGC
>Ga0123353_10002520_pt1 | contig 22761 bp, 17 predicted proteins | sample TergutLab28metaG_3_FD_92763 | JGI IMG/M metagenome (GOLD analysis project Ga0123353, IMG submission 92763) | Labiotermes labralis P3 segment gut microbial communities from Petit-Saut dam, French Guiana - Lab288 P3 | ecosystem: Host-associated > Arthropoda: Insects > Digestive system > Gut ... | reverse complement strand
TCGGCGGTCGAGGCAGACCCACAGTTCAGCTATGAAAGACTTGAGTTCTTGGGTGACGCGATCGTCGATCTGATCGTAGCGCAGGAAGCTTATGAGCGCTTTCCCGATGTCAACGAAGGAACGCTCACCAAGATCCGCATCAGCGTGGTCAACGGTACGATACTTACCGAGGTAGCGACCGAGCTCGGCATCGACAAGCTCATCATCTTCGGGCAGAGTGAGAAATCCTCACAAAATCGCGGCATCCGCTCAGCGACCGGTGACGTCTTCGAGGCGCTTACCGCCGCACTCTACCTCGACGCCGGTATCGAAGAAGCGCGAAGATGGGTATTGCAGAACCTGGGAGATTACATCAATACCGAGACCGCGCAAGCTGCCGCAAGCCCCAAATCCCAGCTCCAGGAGCTCATGCAAGCGCAAGGCAAGACGGTCAGCTATCGCATCATCGAAGAGACCGGTCCCGCGCACGCACCGTCGTTCATATCCGAGGTCCTCATAGATGAGGTAAGCGTCGCCTCGGGGAGCGGAGAGACGAAAAAGCAAGCAGAAGCCGCGGCAGCCTCAGAGGCGCTCGAACATACGAAAGATCAATAGATGTACCTAAAATCACTCACCCTCAAAGGTTTCAAATCATTTGCCGATCGCAGTCAGATCGTCGTCGAGCCCGGCGTCACCTGTATCGTCGGTCCGAACGGCGCGGGTAAGTCCAACATCACCGATGCTATCTTGTGGGTGCTCGGCGAGCAGAGTGCCAAATCACTGCGCGGGACGACGATGGAGGACGTCATCTTTGCGGGCTCATCAGCACGCCAAGGAGTCGGAGTTGCCGAAGTCGATCTGGTACTTGACAACAGCGACAATGTGATTCCGCTCGAGTTCGACGAGATCACCTTCACACGCCGTATGTATCGGAGCGGAGAGAGCGAATACCTGATCAATAAGGCGCCAGCCCGGCTTATGGACATACTCGACCTGCTTCACGACAGCGGTCTGGGAAGAGAGGCGCACTCGATCATCAGCCAGGGACGCATCGACGAGGTCCTCAAATCCAAGCCTGAGGAGCGTCGTGCACTGATCGAAGAGGTCGCCGGTACACTCAAGCATAAGAAACGTAAGGAGCGGGCTCTGCGCCGTCTGGTGGCTCTTGACGCGCATCTCGAACGCGCGCGTGACATCATAAACGAGATAGACCGGCAGCTGCGTCCGATGCAGCGCCAGGCTTCGCGTGCAGAGAAGCATAAAGGAATAACCGGCGCGCTCCGTGAGCTCGAGGTCGCGATAGCGGTCGATGACCTGCGTCGCCTCCAGGACAGCTGGGAGAAGGTGCTAAAGAGCGAGAAAGAGGCTGAAGCTCATATCGATATCGTGACCTATCAGCTTTCTTCACAAGAAGTGGAGCTCGAGAAATACCAGGTATTGCTTGAGGAGAAGGGACTGTTCGTCGGTGATCTGTCAGAGCAACGGCGTAGCGTCGGTGCACTGCTTCAGCGTCTCGAAGGACTCATCGCACTCATCAGCGAGAAGGAAAAGAACATCACCTCGAAAATGGATGAGCTCGCCGCACGGGTCGATGATGCCAAGATGCGCATCGATCACGCGCGCGACCAAGTACGCGAGCTCTCTGATGCACGCAGTTCGACCGAAGGACAACTCAAAGCGTTGTATTCGCGACTGAGTGAATTACGAAAAGAAAGCGAGACACTCAAGAAAGCACGCTCGGCGCTGGACAAGGAACTTGCGATCCTGCGCAATACGCAACACACTGCAAAGGCGCAGGCGGACCGCGCGACCGTCGATCGCAATTCCGCCGATCAGACGATCCGCTCGTTGGAGACGCAAAAGACGATGTTGGCCGAGCGTTTGATCAGTCTTGATGCAGCGCTCGGTATCGGCTCTGAGACGTTGAGAGAGCGCCGCTCGAAGCTGGAAGAACTCGATTCGGTACTCGAGAGAGCGCGTCGTGAGATGACGCTCGCTGAGTCCGATATCAATAAAAGAACAAGGGTCGTCGAGACCCGCAAGCTTGATTTCGACCGAGCGCGTGAAAGTCTGATCAATGCACGCGCCGAGCTTAAGGGGCTTTCCGATCTCGACGATGCGATGCAGTCGATCTCACCGGGCAATGAACGGTTCCTTGAAGCAGCGCAGGATCGAAGTAGTTTTCGGGGAAGGATATCCGAGGTACTCAGGGTCGACCCCCAGCTTGAGATCATCGTAGAGCAGCTGCTCGGCGCCGATCTTGCCGGTATTTTCGTCAGCGATCTTGAAGGCGCGCACGCTCTGATCAAGGAAGCGCAGCCGACCGATGAATGCGATATCTCGCTGATACCGATCGAGGTAGAAGTTCCGTCGTTACCTGATTCGACAGTCGGAATACGTCTGATCGATGTGATCGAGTGTGACGATGCGTATCGAAGCGCTATCGCGCTGATGCTCGGTGACGTATTCGTGGTCGACACGCTCGAAGAGGCGTTCTACGGTCTCAAGCAGCATGACAACGTGCGCTTCGTCACGCGCGAGGGCATCACCCTGTGGCCCAGTGGGAAGATAACCCAAGGCGTAGCGCAGACAACGAAGGAAAGCGCACTCTATCGCTCGCGCCGCCTGGTCGCGCTCAAGGATACGATCCCGGCACTCGAGCAGTCCGCCTCACACACCGAAAGCGAACTGACCGTCGCCGAAGAGGCTCTTTCTTTGGCGCAGCATGATGCGTTCGAAGTCGGACAGCGACTCGCTGAGTTGACCGGTGAGCGTGCCTCGCTCGTGCTCGAGGTCGCACGCAACGAGGAGACGTTCCAGGCGCAGAGTAATGAAAGAGAAACATTGAAGTTGCGCTCAGCCGAGGTCGAGCGAGAACTAGAGATATCCGGTCGCGCGTTCGCAGAACTCGACGAAGAGATCGAAAAGCATCTCAGTATTGTGGCCCGAAGCAGTGAGGATTCAGTCAATCTCGAGGGCGATCGTGAGTCACGGTTCGCGGAAGAGACCCGACTGCTCGGACTGCTCAACGAGTGTCAGGTCGAGATCGCACAGGTCTCGGAACGAGACGCGTATATGAAGCGCACGCACACACAGGCTACCGATGAGGCGCAACGCCTCGAACAGATCTTGGGCGAAGAAGCTTCGATCCGTCATGAACTCGAGACGATGCGAGACCGCGCACTCCCACTGCGTGAACTGTGTGCCGAGCTACTCGAGAGAGCAGAAGCGATCTCGGGAAGCCTCAACGATCGCGCTCAGTTCGAGCAGACCGATTCAGTCAGCCTGCGCGACACGATCAGAGACGCGCAGGACAAGATCCGTGAACTGCGCGAGACACAGACCGGAGCGCATGAGGCTCTCTCGCAGGTCAAGGTCGAAAAAGCGCAACTCGACGTGCAGGTGAACGCCGCGGTACGCACCATCGTCGACGATCATGGAATCCCGCTTGAGAAAGCCCTTGAGGCCGATGAGCTGGACGATCGTGCGTTGGCAGAGGACGAAGCCTTCGCGCTTCGCAAGAAACTCTCCAATCTAGGAGCGATCAACCCGATCGCAGCGCATGAATACGATATTCTCAAAGAACGACGAGACTTCATGAATACTCAGATGGACGATCTGCTCGCCGCTCGAAAGACTCTCGGAAAAGTCGTCAATGCGATCGACAAGAAGATGCGTGAGCGATTCCTCGATACCTTCGAGCAGGTCGATGGTCATTTCCAAGATATTTTCGCGATCCTTTTCCCGGGTGGGAGCGCACAGTTGATCCTGACCGATCCTGATGAGATAGATACGACCGGGATCGAGTACATCGTACAACCGCGCGGGAAAAAAGTCCGCAAGATGTCGTTGCTCTCCGGTGGTGAGAACTCTCTTTCGGCGCTCGCGCTGCTCTTTGCACTCAACCGCGTGCGTCCCTGCCCCTTCTTCGTCCTCGATGAGGTCGAGGCGGCGCTTGACGATAGCAACCTGCGCAGATTCATCGCTTTCATCGACACGATGCGCGATTCGACCCAGTTCTTGATCGTGACCCATCAGCGACGCACGATGGAGATGGCCGATGTCCTCTACGGTGTCTCGATGCAATCAGATGGCGTCTCGAAGCTCGTGAGTCAACGACTCGAAGGAGCGCTTGAATTGGTCGGCAAGGACCTGAAAGGCGCATAAATGAGCTGGTATGACAAACTGAACGACGGGCTTTCCAAGAGTCGTGAACGTCTGGCCGGGCAGCTCAACTCGCTCGTGGGACGTGGTGTTGATCTTGATGATACATTCTGGGAGAGCCTCGAAGACACGTTGATCATGGCGGATCTAGGTCTTGAGCCCTCCGAGGAGATCGTCTCGCGTCTCAAGCGTGAGGTGGCAGCCAAAGCGTTCACCTCGGTCGAGCAGGTCAAGGAGCATCTTGTCTCAGCGATCGCGGACGAGTTCGAGACGGTCGGCGATCCCTTCAAGCTCAATCCGGTGACCGTGCTCGCGGTAGGAGTCAATGGGACCGGTAAGACCACATCGGTCGGAAAACTGGCAAAGCAAGCGGTCGATGAGGGAAAGACGGTGGTGCTCGGAAGTGCTGACACATTCCGTGCAGCCGCGACCGAACAGCTCGATATCTGGGCGCAGCGTGCCGATGTGCCCATCATTAAGCGTGACAGAGGGGCGGATGCAGCCTCGGTCGCCTACGAGACGGTCGAGCACGCCGAAGAGCTGGGTGCAAATCTTACATTGATCGACACCGCCGGTAGGTTGCATACCTCGCTCGATCTGATGCGAGAGCTCGAGAAGGTGCAACGCGTCACACGTGATCGGTCCAAGACACCGACTTTCACCGTTCTGGTAATGGATGCGACCACCGGTCAGAACGGGCTCATCCAGGCACGAGAGTTCAACAAAGCGCTCGCGCTCGATGCGGTCATTTTGACCAAATTGGACGGTACCGCAAAAGGTGGCATCGCGCTCGCGATCAGCAAGGAACTCGATATACCGATCGTGCGCATCGGGGTCGGGGAAGACATCGATGATCTGCGCCCGTTCGAACCACACGAGTTTGCCCGAGCACTTATTGGCTCGTAAGTTATTCTCTCCACATAAAGGCTCATGCTCCGTACGGATGGTATGGTATTGATAGTGCAAATGGATCGATAGAGCAGAGATATGTTTGATAATTTAGGATCAAGATTACAAACGGTGTTCAGCGGGCTGACCTCGAAGGGGCGTCTGAGCGAAGAAGACATCGATAACGCGATGCGCGAGATCCGCCGGGCACTTCTCGAGGCAGACGTCAATCTCCAAGTCGTGAAGACTTTTACCGCACGAGTGCGCGAAAAAGCCCTCGGTGCCGACGTTCTAAGCTCTCTGACCCCCGGTCAGATGGTCATCAAGATCGTAATGGATGAGTTGACACAACTTCTCGGTGGAACGTTATCGAGACTGACTTTGTCCAATCGTATGCCCAACGTGATCATGCTCGTTGGACTCCAAGGATCCGGAAAGACGACGGCTGCGGCAAAGCTTGCATATCTCATGCGTAAGAAGGGCAAAAGACCGATCATGATAGCGGCCGACGTGTATCGTCCTGCTGCGATCGATCAGCTCGAAGCACTCGGTCGTGAACTACAGATCCCAGTCTATCGGGGAGAGAGCGACGATCCGGTCACGATCGCGCGCGATGGCGTGCGCTATGCGGTCGATAACATGCTTGACTTAGTGATAATCGATACTGCCGGTCGTCTACACATCGACGATAAGATGATGGATGAGGTCGCGCGGATCAAGCAAGCGACACAACCCGATCAGATACTCATGGTCATCGATGCGATGACCGGGCAGGATGCGGTGACCGTCGCCGATGCATTCGCGCAACGTCTCGACTTCGATGGTCTGATCATGTCAAAGCTCGATGGTGACGCGCGTGGTGGTGCGGCGCTCTCAATTCGAGAGATAACCGGTAAGCCGATCAAGTTCGCTTCGATGGGCGAAAAACCTGACGCGCTCGAGGAGTTCTATCCCGACCGGATGGCAAAGCGGATCCTAGGGATGGGCGATGTCGTCAGTCTGATCGAGAAGGCATCAGAGATCGGTGAAGATTCAGAATACTCTGATGATGACGCCGAGCGGTTGATGCAGGGTAAGTTCACGTTCGATGACTTCCTAAAGAGCATCAAACAGATGCGAAAGATGGGAGGGCTCGGTGCGGTCGCGAAACTCCTGCCCGGCGGTGAGGCCATGAAGCAGGTGAGCGGGCAGATGGATGAGGCGCAGATCGATCGCGTCGAAGCGATTATATTCTCGATGACCGAGAGGGAACGTATCAATCCTAAGATACTCAATGGATCGCGGCGAGCGCGCATAGCCAAGGGTGCCGGAGTCGAAGTCGTCGATGTGAATCGGCTCATCAAACAGTTCGATCAAGCGAGTAAAATGATGAAACAAATGCAAAAGCAGATGGATCCCGGCGGCGGAAAAGGTTCGAGCAAGCGCGGGAAACGCGGAAAGGGCAAGCAGAGACCACCGCAGAAAAAGCCCCGATTCGGACTGCCGGGAACGAATTTTCCCGGCTTTAACTAGTCTGTTTCCCCACAAAACAACGTTTTTCAAGTATCATAATCGGTTGGTATTACAAGCTATCGTATTAGGATACGATAATAAAACTCGGAGGTGACCTCGTTGTCAGTTAAAATTCGCTTGGCACGCCATGGCGCTAAGAAATCTCCTTTCTATCGCGTGGTAGTTGCAGATGAACGTTCACGTCGTAACGGACGCAATATCGAGTTGGTGGGACGGTATGATCCCCGCTCCAATCCCTCGATCGTCGACCTCGATCTCGAGAAGATCGACGGGTGGCTTGCAAAGGGCGCACAGCCGACAGAAGCCGCCCAGAAGCTGATCGCGATCGCGCGCGGCGAGAAGGCCGCTCCCGAGAAAGCCATAAAACCATCGAAGCGTTCGCAGGCAGACGCGGAGGCTGAAGCCGCGGAGAAGGAAGAGGCGGCTGCCGCCGCTGTGGTGGAAGAATCAGCTGATGAGGCTCCTGCAGAAGAAGTCGAAGAAGCGCAAGTCCCTGCCGAGGAAGTCGTAGAGGAAATCCCGGTAGAGGAAGTGGCTGTCGAGGAAGTCCCTGCTGAGGAAGTCGTCGAAGAGGCAGTTGCAGAGGAAGTAGCGGAGTAACGCCATGGAGAACAACGTAGTCGACCTGGTCCGCTATCTTGCAACTTCGCTCGTTGACAACTCCGATGATGTCATCGTCGAAGCCGAAGAGGGTGAGGACGGTCTGATCATCACCATCACGACCCATCCCGATGAAGTAGGAAAAGTCATTGGGCGCAATGGACGCACCATTAAATCCATCCGCACACTCGCGCGAGCGATCGCGGGGCATGGTGGCTGTCAGGTCGAAGTCAACAACTAGGAACGTATATGGTTACGCAACGATTCGTAACCATCGGACGCATTAAAAAAAGCTTTGGTGTCGGTGGGGATGTCCTCGTCGAGTTCATCAACGGACTGCCCACAGATTCGCTGTTGGGAGCAGAGACATGGATCATTCCTCCACCACTCGGTTGGCGCAACGGATCCATACAGACGATCACCGCACACGGAGATGGTTTCAAAGTGTCCTTCGAGGGACTCGAATCACTCGAACAGGCCAGACCCCTTTCCAACACTTCGCTGGTGGTCGATAGGGATGATATCGATCGCGAGACTCTTGCGATCGTCGACACCGCGATAGCGGAATCGACCGAGGCTCCTACCTTTTGGCAGGGATTTCACATCGAGGACAAAAAGTACGGTGATCTGGGCCGGATCACCGAGACGATCATTACCGGTGCCAATGACGTGTGGGTCGTCGACGGCCGATACGGCGAAGTGCTCATTCCGGTCATCGACGAGGTGGTCGAGGCGATCGATGAGGACAACAACCATATAAGCACGGTGTTGCCTGCCGGGCTCATAGAGAAGGAGCCACGGTAAAGAAGTGCAATGAGAGTTGATATTCTGACGATATTTCCCGAGTTGTTCATGCCGGTCCTTGAGACCTCGATGCTCGGCATCGCACAAAGAGAAGGGATCCTCGAGGTTTACACTCACGACTTGCGCGATTGGACCGATGATTTCCATCGAACCGTCGATGATGAGCCATACGGGGGAGGACCCGGCATGGTCATGAAATGTGAGCCGATCTTCAGAGCGGTCGAGGCGATCGGCGCGATGGATAGTTTGAGACCCACGATCGTCTTTTTAGCTCCGGTCGGAGAGCCTTTCAAGCAAGCGATCGCGCAAGAATTCTCGAAGGAAGCCCGCCTGCTTCTGGTATGCGGCCGTTACGAGGGTTTCGACGAGCGGACCTTCACGTTGGCTGATCGGATCATCTCGATAGGAGACTATGTCTTGACCGGAGGAGAGATCGCAGCTCTGGCAGTGATCGATGCGACCGTACGGTTGATACCAGGTGTTCTCGGGCATGCGCAAAGTTGCGAGGACGAGTCGTTCAGCGACGGTCTACTCGAATATCCACACTACACGCGTCCGTCGATTTTTAATGGAGTCGACGTTCCTGCGATACTATTATCAGGGAATCATAAAGAGATCGAGCGCTGGCGTCGCATGCAGTCACTCGAACGCACGCAGCGTCTCCGTCCTGATCTGCTGAAAGGCGAGAACTGATGAATGCACGATCATTCGGTCGTTTTATTTTCGAGACAGTCATACTCATCGTGCTTGCGTTCATACTTGCGCAAGGGATAAAAACCTTCCTTATCGAACCCTATCTGATTCCTTCCGGCTCGATGATACCGACCATCGAGTTGCGTGATCGTGTACTTGCTGACAAGCTCTCTTTTTGGGTGGGGTCGCGTCCGAAGCGTGGCGATATCGTGGTGCTTGACGATCCCACAGACGAGTTCCCCCAGCTGATCAAGCGTGTCATTGCGATCGGCGGAGATACACTCGACCTGCGCGACGGTAAGGTCTACCTCAACGATGAGATACTCGATGAACCGTACACTTATGGCAAGCCGACCTACCCATTGGGTGGGGTCACCTTTCCGCTCGAGGTACCCTATGATTCGGTGTTCGTCATGGGCGACAATCGCACCAACAGCGCTGACGGACGGGTCTTTGGTATAACACCTCTGAGCAGTGTGAACGGAAGGGGCTTTTGGACCTATTGGCCAATCACGCGATTCGGCGTTCTTCGTTGAGTCCATTTGCAGGGGTCGCGATAGTTTGGTAGACTAACTCCTTGCGTTTTGAGAAAGCGCACGGATGTGCGAGCAAAGGAATAATGATGGATGTCATCAGCGCTATAGAGCAGCAACAGATCAGAGATGATGTCGCCCCGTTCCAGGTTGGCGACAACGTAAAAGTGCATTATCGTATCGTCGAGGGCAACCGCGAGCGTATCCAGGTATTCGAAGGTCGCGTCATTCGCCGTCAGGGAGCCGCCAATCGCGAGACCTTCACCGTGCGCAAGATCAGCTTCGGTACCGGAGTAGAACGCACGTTCCCGGTACACTCACCGAAGATCGAGAAGATCGAGGTCACCGGACACGGTAAAGCCCGTCGCGCCAAGTTGTACTACTTGCGCGATAAAGTAGGAAAGAGCGCGCGCCTCAAAGAGCGCGGCTACTAGTCCTTCTATTACAAAAATGCGATGGTGCGCCTACAAGGCGCACTTTCATTATGTGACTCTCTTTATATATGGATCGAGAGAGGACGTGGATAAATCACCGCCATGGTCAAAATCAGCGTGTCACGATTAATAGGGAGTTAACCGATAACCTCGCTGGCAAGTAAGTCCGAGGTAAGTGTGCGCTTAGAGAGAGCAAGGAAGCCTCCGTCATGCTTGAGGATGGAGGTGAAACAATGAGTGACTCACATATCAAACTTGGAAGAGCCGGTGAATTCGCAGCGTGCGCATTCTACGAGCTGCGTGACGCGATCGTTCTGGAAAGGAATTGGAGGTGCCAGTTCGGTGAGGTAGATATCATTGCACTCGATAATGGCTTCCTTGCATTCTGCGAGGTAAAGACTCGAAAATCGGTCTCCGCAGGTGATCCTGAGGAACAGATCGGCAAAGATCGACAAGAACGCTACATAAGATGCGCTCAGATCTATTGTGAACAGTGTGACGTGTCTTATGAGGGTGTTCGCTTCGACGTGATCGCGGTGAAAGCCCACAACGAACACAGCGGTGAGCTCCACTTCATCCCGAATGCATTCGGAGAAGATTAAACATGATCGCTACCGTGGCCTCGGCTGTACTATCCGGGGTCGACGCGATCCCGATCGAAGTCCAAGTACAAGTCGCGCCGGGTCTGCCTTCTTTCCAAATCGTCGGCATGCCTGACACTGCAGTCGCCGAGTCGAAAGAACGCGTTCGTGCCGCATTCAAATCAACGGGTCTGAAAGTACCCGCGCAGCGTGTTACCGTCAATCTTGCTCCCGCGCATGTACGAAAGGTCGGCTCAGGACTCGATCTGCCGATCGCGCTTGCCCTGATGGTCGCCGCCGATTATCTATCATCTGAGATGCTCGATCCTTATCTCGCAGTCGGAGAACTCAGTCTCTCAGGTGAGATCAGGCCAAGTCCGGGGATCGTTGGGATCGCGGTGCTCAGCAGCCGGATGGAGCGTTCGCTCTTGACCGGACCGTTGGGTCACATTCGCACGATCATTCCGACTCCGGTCATCGCGGTCAGATCCCTCTCGCAGGTCTGTTTCGCGCCGTCACTGGAAGCGATGCAAAATTGCGCTCAAGAGGATTACGATCCAGGTATGAGTGAGGATGACGCTCTCGATTTCGAGGATGTCGTCAATCAAGATCTTGCGATCCGCGCGCTGTCTATCGCGGCGGTCGGTGGGCACAATACGCTCATGATCGGAGAGCCGGGAACCGGAAAGACGATGCTTGCAAAACGTCTTCCCACCATCATGAGTCGTCTCAGTACTGAAGAGATGCTCGAAGTAGCGCAAGTATACAGTGCGATCGATCCACAGTTCACACCCACCAGCAAGCGACCATTTCGCGATCCTCATCATAGCGCATCCTCGGTGGGTCTCATCGGTGGTGGTACGCCCATTCGACCAGGCGAGATAACACTGGCACATCGCGGCGTGTTGTTCCTCGATGAGATGCCCGAGTTCAAACCAGCTTCCCTTCAGATGATGCGTCAACCCATGGAGGCGGGGGAGGTCAAGATCGTGAGAGCGACCGAGGTCGCTCGTATGCCGGCGCGCTTTCAATTGGTCGCAACCGCGAATCCGTGTCCCTGTGGATATCATGGCTCCTCGGATCGTGCTTGTTCATGTACGGCGCAGCGCATTCAACAATATCGAAATCGCCTTGGAGGTCCTTTGATCGATCGAATCGATATGTCTATCGTGGTCCCGCGCCCTCGTGCAGATGAGATACTCGAGCGAAAGGGATCTCTTTCGACAGAAAAGATTCGCGCTGATGTGCGCCACGCTCAAGAATTCCGTCATCAGCGTGAGATGGTCACACCGATCTGCACTGCGCTGAGCGAGTTCATGAAAGTCAGCCGCTTCACAATCGACGCGCAAAAAGTCTTGAAGGCAGCAGCCGACTCATTCAAGCTCTCCGGCAGAGCACTCACGAAGATAAGCCACGTCGCACGCACCATCGCAGATATGGATCTTGCTGATTCTGTGGGCGTCGAGCACATTGCGGAGTCCTTGAATTATCGAAGGGATTGGGTCGATCATGGCTGAGCGGTTCGAGGTAAGCGTTGACGAGGAGGCGTTCCCCTCTCATCTTAGGAAGTTCGAATGGTGTCCACAGGTGCTCTACGGAAGAGGGAACGTTGCCGCTCTTCGTCGTGGGGTTGGGATCATCGGTGCGCGAAAAGCTACTCCTTACGGGATCCGCGCAGCAGAGCAGGTCGCTGAATGGTGCGCGCAACTCGACGTGCCGGTCTACTCAGGCGCAGCAATAGGGTGCGATCAGGCTGCGCACAAGGGGGCCCTAAAAGCGGGAGGGACGACGATCGCCGTTCTCGGATGTGGTGCTGACATCTGCTATCCACGCAGTGCACACGATCTGCTCGATAGCATCGCGGACTCCGGTTGCATCCTCTCACCTTTCGAGTGGGGTAAGCGTCCCAAGAAGTATACCTTCATCGAGCGCAATCGTCTCATAGTCGCGTTCTCCTATCTGCTCGTCGTCGTCGAGGGTCGCATGCCGAGCGGTACCTTCTCTGCGGTCAATTGGGCCGAACAACTCAACGTCGATATAGCGATCGTTCCCGGATCTATCTTTTCCTCGGAATCGGGAGGACCCCACTATCTTTTGAGTAACGGTGCAATGCCACTTTGCTCGAAAGAAAACCTGATCGATGCACTAACTCTTACTATTGATTACGAAGAGACTCCGGACGGATTTCGCGAGAATGATCACAAGGAGGAGATCAGAAGAGCAGCGTTGAGCCAAGATGAAAAGGCACTTCTCGAAAAGCTCGAGCGAATGCCCCTTTCGGTGGACGAGCTGGCGAAAGCATCTCGTATAGCGACGGTGGCGGTGATCGTGACGATCAACATGCTTGAGATCAAGGGGTTCATCCAGCGTCTCCCAGACGGTCGTTTGGTCGCGATCGGATAAGAGCAAGAGGATCAGGTGATGTCGAAACGTGTAGCGATAGTTGGTGGAGGGCTTGCGGGAAGCGAAGCTGCCCTGCAACTGGCTGATCGTGGCTTTGTCATCACCCTCTTCGAGATGCGTCCTCAACTCAGTAGTCCCGCTCATCAAAGTGACAAACTTGCTGAGTTAGTCTGCTCGAACTCGATGAAGAGTAAGGATCCGACGACTGCGGCCGGATTGCTTAAGCGCGAACTGGAGATCCTCGGCTCACAGTTACTCGACGTAGCGAGCGAAGCAGCGATCGATGCCGGTACCGCACTGGCGGTCGATCGAGATCAATTCTCCGAAGAGGTCACACGGATCATTGAGGCTCATCCTGCGATCGAAGTACGTCGAGAGGAGTTCATCTACACTTACGCTCATGGTTTCGACGCGCTCATTATTGCTGCAGGTCCTCTTGCAAGCGATGCGTTGATGAACAGCCTCGGTGATCTGGTAGGAGTGGGTCTTTCATTCTTTGATGCCGCCGCTCCTATCATCAGCGGTGAAAGCATCGATCTGAGCAAAGCGTTCTTCGCGTCACGGTACGGGAAAGGAGCCGGCAAGGATTACTTGAATTGCCCCTTCGACCAACAGGAATATGAGAAATTCCATCATGCGCTCCTTTCGGGGGAGCGTGTCATCAATCGCACGTTCGAGGGCAAGGACTTGTTCAGCGCGTGTCAACCGATCGAGGAGATCGCGCGTTCGGGGAAAGACTCTCTTCGGTTCGGCGCTCTCAAACCGGTAGGGATCGATACTCCTAAGACCGGACGCTGGGCATATGCCCTCGCGCAACTGCGCGCGGAGGATCATTCTCACCGCGCGTTCAATCTCGTTGGGTTCCAGACCAATCTTACGTGGCCCGAGCAGCGGCGCATCTTCTCTTTGATCCCTGGTCTTGAGCATGCGGAGTTCTTGCGCTATGGTGTCATGCACCGCAATACTTTTATCGACACACCACGTCTGTGCAATCCCGACTTTTCTCTGAAGAGCGATCCTCTGGTCTGGTTCGCCGGGCAGATCGCCGGAACCGAAGGGTATGTCGAAGCGATCGCCTCTGGACTGTTTGTCGCACGAAACGTTGAGGCACGACTATGCGACGAGGAACCCTTCATACTTCCGACTACAACGGTAAGCGGCGCGCTGTTCGATCATGCGACCGATCCGGCGACGATGGAATATCAACCTATGCATGTGAACTTCGGGATCATCGAGCCACTCGCCGATAAGGTGCGCAATAAAAGTGTTCGTTATGCTACTTATAGTCACCGCGCATTGGAGGAAATGGGTGAATATGTCGCAGCACGTCGATGAGTTCATCGAATCCATGGGTTCGGTTCGTGGTCTGTCTACGCACTCTACACGCGCCTACCGAAGCGACCTTACTCATTTCACGAATTGGTGCGAGAGATGTGGCATAACACCTGAGGCGATCGATCATCGTCAGCTCAGGCTCTACTTGGGAGAGTTGAACTCCGCTCAATATGCGCGCACGACGATCGCGCGAAAGATGGCGACGCTGCGAGCCTATTTCGACTTTCTGGTCGAGCGCGGGATCTGCGAAGATAGTCCAGCCCAGCTTTTAGCGACTCCTAAAATCGGTATGTCACTGCCCAAGACGATGAGCTCATCGGAGATCGACGCGATACTGGATGCTCCGGATCTGACGACAGCGGTCGGCGCGCGCGATGCAGCACTTTTGGAATGCTTGTACGCGACCGGTGCTCGTGTAGGAGAGCTCGCTTCACTTGACCTTGGCAGCATAGATCTCAATGGAGGGGTCATCCTGTTGACCGGAAAAGGGAACAAGCAGCGGTTGGTGCCCCTCTATACTGCCGCGATCGAAAAGATCGCAAGTTATCTTGACAAAGCTCGGACCCAGTTGGCCGGAGGAAGGGATACTCAAGCTCTGTTCGTGTCGTCAAGGGGGAACCGTCTTTCAGATGACGCGATAAGAAGGATCGTAAAGACCTATGCGAGGAATGCAAATCTGGCTTCGGATATCAGTCCGCACAGTTTTCGTCATACATTCGCGACCGACCTGCTTACCGGCGGAGCCGACTTGCGTACGGTACAAGAGCTTTTGGGACACGCTGACCTCTCGACGACCCAGATCTATACCCATGTGAGCGCCGCCCATCTCAAAGAGGTGTATCGGCGTACTCACCCCCGCGCCTGAAGAAGGTCATCCGACTGCCAGATACAAGCCTTGCGCGCTACCCGTGCTTTTGATAACATACATTCTTGCGCGGAAGTGGCTCAGCTGGTAGAGCACGACCTTGCCAAGGTCGGGGTCGCGGGTTCGAATCCCGTCTTCCGCTCCAAGCATTTCAGGGTCGGCTGGGCATCACGCCGAGCCGACCTCTTGTCAGTGTCGGCGATGTGGCCAAGTGGTAAGGCAGGGGCCTGCAAAGCCCTTATCCCCGGTTCGAATCCGGGCATCGCCTCCAGCGATCAATCAGCCCCACTTCGGTGGGGCTGATCAAAAAACCACTTTTCCACAGTGTCTGACCTGCGATTTGACAGTTATGTCAAAAGCTTTAATTCTTACTTAAAACTCTCTAAAATGTATCTTACCGCTCACTTAAGAAAACTGCTCGATTTTAGTCGAGGAATATACCGCACTGGTATTGACACTGGGTCAGGTTTTTTACATAGTAGCCCTGTTTCAACTAATAAAGGAACAGCGTAAGAGGAAGAGAGGGAATTATGAGTATCGCGACTATCAGCAAGGATATGAGCGATCTCATATCACGATTTATCGATTCACTCTCCATTGACGAAAAAAAGGCGAAAGCGTGTCTACGGGACCATAAGGATCTCGATCTTGCCACGGTGAAAAGCAGTGACGATCCGTTCGTCCTCATGACCTACGCCAGTCTCTTCTACGGTTGCCAACGTTATACCGAATCGTTGGCATGCCTACGTAGAGCCACAGAGCTCTTCGAGCGCAAGGATAATCCTCTCCATTTCGATACTCTCTGCGTACTGGAGGTCATGAATTTGCGCGTACTTTCTCGCATACCCCAAGCATTGGGGCGTGCGAGGCGGCACCTAAGGAACTGCGAGGGCGCAAGCAGAAAGAAGCTGTGCATCATAAGTGTGGACTTGTATCGCGTACAGGGTCTGTATGAAGAAGCACACGTTTTCCTGGAAGGTCTGATCGGCCAAGAGACGGATGACGATCACCGTGAACGCCTTCTTTTGCTGCGAGAGTTGGTCGAGCGGGATAGGACACAAGATCATCAAGCGTTCTGTCAGCAAATCTCGTCACCGTATTGGCATTATCTCAATGAGGCATCACATGATCTGGACACCAAGGATCTGCTCCACCAGTATGGCTCTGAACTTGCCTATTCATACGCCTTTCAGGGTAGGATCGACCTCGCCGCAGCGGTGCTACGTGACCTCGACGGTCATAAAGTTGCAAACGCAAGGATACCGGTTCTTTCTGCTCAGGCGCTTTGTTTTGGCGCTACACAGAAATTCGACGAAGCACTCGATCGCCTCAGAAATGAGGAGATCCACACACTTGGTATTTCTCTTGAGGATGCGTTCAATGCCTATGTTGCCCGACTGATCATACTGCATTTTGCCGGTCATAAACGTGAAGCCGTGCCGCTCTCGGTCAAATTGTCGGAGTTCGCGCGGTGTAACCCAACGCTTTCGATCTCACCGATCGCTCATCTGCTGCACGTTTCTGTGATGTTGTGGATGTATGATTTTGCGCAAGCTGAGTTACTTCTTGATCAGTTCATGCCAGAAACCGAATACGATACCTTGCGCGTCAACGAGCGCGCTCTGCATGCGTGTTTGCGTGCGCTGATCGCCTATCGGTCCGAGGATCTCGCTGCAGGGCAACGAATCATACGAGAAGCACGGCATACTATCAGCGATCCTAATGCCAGTATGCTTATCGCGGCACTTTGCGTGACGCATTCCTCATTGCTCGGTCTTATCGCAAGTGCGCTCGGCGTCGATGTGATACCAGGCAACCTTGTCGAGCTGGTCGATCATACGCGTTATCACAAACAGATCCTGCGATCTTGCGAGATCCTCTCGAAGGAGCAAGGAAAACGACTTCAAAATAGGCTTACGCGGGTCGATACGGGTCTGCGTATCGACTATGAAGAACAGACAAAACCGATAGTCATCAATCTGTTCGGTGGGCTGGACGTGTCCAGACGAGGCGAGATGATCGACCTCTCTGGTTGGACGCGATCCAAATCGCACCAGTTGTTCCTTCGCGCGGTCCTTGAGCAAGGCGCCGATCTTCCTCGTGAGACCACGCTCTCCCTATTATGGCCGGATCTTACCAAGATCTCTGCCGCGAACAACTATTATGTGACGTTAAGCAAGATGTATGGTTTCCTCGAGGAGAAGTTCGGTCAAGACGAAGCCTTCGAGGTCATCTCACGCGCGACGTGCGGAAAGATCCATCTCAATCTCGTGTCATGCGAAAGCGATATCGGTCATTTTGACAATGCCATACTTCATGCAAGAAAATGTGTGCTCGAAAAAGATCATCTCGCCGCGCTTCAATACTATTATCGTCTTGTTGAGCTCTATCGCGGAGATCTTCTTGTAGGCGAATATGACTATCGATGGCTCGATATCTACCGAGATCGATATCGAAAGCGATACCTCGACTCCATGGTCGCGGCGAGCAACCTCTGCCTCGAGGTAGGGGAGCCGGGTGAGACGCACTTTTTTGTCGATGCGGGCCTTCGACACAATCCAAGTCGAGAAGCATTCTACGAATTATCGATAAAAGCGTACAAGGCGATGGGACGCAGAGAGGATGCACTCAACATCTATTATGAGTGCGTCGACTATCTCCAGGAAACACTGGGCCTCGATCCCGGTGAGCACTTCCAGGATCTTTTCAATGATCTTCTTTCCGCTTGATTAGCGCTACGCTATCCAAAGACCACGCAGTGCCTTAAGACCGGTTTAAGACTTCATTAAGAGTGAGTGTATGTGAAGCTCGCTACGATAGACAATAAGCGGAGGAGCGGGGACATCTAATCCAAATACGAGGTCTCAATACGTCAATGCTTATTCCCAAATCCTCCGCTTCTTTGTTCGTGAGCACAACTTGCGAGAAAGAGATCAGAACAAATACACGAGCGATCTTTTGAGGGCAGGTCTGTGGCACGATAATCAAAATGAGGGTGTCTCTCCTCTAAACTTAATAAAAATTAATAAAAGGTGAGATTCAACTAACACTAAATAGATGTCTTTTTGGAAACGTTCTTACAAAGTCTTTCATTTCGTAAAAATTGAGAGTATTATTTAAGGAAAATTTGTGAAATCTAAATGGTGGTCATCAGAAAACGAGCAAGGAATCTGACCTCTGGCATTTAGGTATTTTCGTATTACGGTAGTAGAAGTGCAGGGTGAAGCAGGAGGGGAAGGCTTATGGATCCCAGGCGTGGGTATCACCATTCCTTTTTTACTAGGAACGGTCGCATAACGCCTTTTACTTCTCGGTACTTTTCCCAGGTGAGAAGCACACTTAACTCATTGCTCCTTGTCGCCATTCTTCTCGCAAGCATACTCGCCGTCATGACACCGGGCATGGCCCTGACGACCGAGCCGGAGACCTGGGAGGTCATTTTTCGTACCGGCGCCGGTTCGTTCGATGAGGACCTCGTCCTCGAGGAAGTCTATGACGGTACCCTTATCAGCGAGATCGAGCCAGAATTCACCCCTGAGCCGGGATTGACCTTCAAAGGGTGGACTCCAAAATTCGAAGAGGATGATGTTATCGATCGTGACATTGCGTTCACTGCAGTATGGAGTGCGCTCGAAACAGAAATAGCGAGCGATGACGGACCCTATGAGATCGTGGATCGATCATCGGTGGAGACGACACTTACCCAGACCGAGATCGTCATCCCCACCATTCCTGGAATGCCCACCCCGATAGTACCGCTGCCCCAAACCGACAGCGCAGAGATCGGTATTGTTCCCGCGGGTGATATTCTCACCGGGTGGGATGTGACCTTCAACGTCGGGACCGGCGGAGTCGGCTCGAACCATGTCTTTAACAATGTTGCTGACGGTACCAATCTGAACATGATCAAACCGAGTATTGCTCCTAAACCCGGGTATACATTCACCGGTTGGTCACCTGCGATCGGGCCCAGCGATCTCGTCACTTCGGATAGGACATTTACCGCACTGTGGACGTATACGACTCCTGCCCATGATTGGATGGGCAATGGGACGACCTCGCAGGGTGCGCTCAGGTATTTTGAGAACACATACGGTTGGACGATACCCGGTGACGCCATGCTCTTGACGTTTAACAACGTCTCTCAGAATGGACACACATTTCTCGACTATGTCTACATGGTGATCAGCGATGAAGGAGATGTCTCTCTCTACTTCCTCGCGTTCTCGGATAACAAAAGATTTGACGACGCATCATCGTACATGACGTATGCGGGCTTTCCCGGTACGGTCATAGGAGTTTATAACAAAACCCTGCAGGGTCAACGCGAGATGTTCTGCATCTATGAAGTGACGATCCCCGCCGAGCTGGTCTCATCGATCATCATCGAGGGCATGCCCATGCTGACGATATCTCTCGAAAGATCCACACCACACTCGATCCTCAACGCGCCGCTCAGGTTCATGAACATCAACTATCAAACCCAGCATTGGATATATGAGCTCGACGAATATGGTAACGCCACAACTCCTGTTCTGAGATCCACGGTACCGGGAGTTGGGGTGCTGCATCAAGTGGTGACCGCCAGACCGATCACTATCTTTGGATACCAGTATCAGCCAGGGCATCCACTTGAGAAACTCTATGACGAGATTCTCGATATCAGCCCACCGACTCCGTATACCTTACGACTTTACTACCAACGTAGCGAGAACATTACCTGGACTATCAGAGGGATCTCGGGAAATGTAGCCACGACCACCTATAACAGTGAGGAACAGTATTTGAGCGATATCATAGGGAGTACCGCTGCCTATGATATCATCTTCCCCGGTGAGAATCCTGATGCGGAGTATGTATTTGAGCCAGCAGGACCGCCCTCAGGACAAGGTGTCTATATGGCCGACCCACACGGTGAAGAGGTGGGGGTGTATTTTCAGAATCTTGAACTCATACCCGGATACAAGGTCTGGTACACCGTTCATACGCAAGATTGGATCGATAATGTACTGCCCACCTATGTAGACAACGAGAAGAAAGTAGTGGGCGGTGTTACTTGGGTGAATGTTGCTGACGATCTTGGGCCGGCACGCGTGCAGAATGGAAGCCTCACCATCGTCCAGCGACTTGTTACGATCACCACACTGTCGGCTTCAAAAACGTGGGATGGCTCTCCGCTCACGAAGACCGATGGAAGTACCTATTCAAAAAGATCTGATCCGAGCACCGACCCCGATGAGGGATTGCTCGATACGACGAATTCTCCCAAATTCAACAATATCCATCTGATCGAATATGACGTGACAGGGACGCGTACCGATACCGGAACAAGTCCGAATGGTCACAGCGAACCGCGTATCTATTATCTGGTCGAGGAGGGGGGAGTCGTCTATGAGATCGACGAGACCCATAACTATCGATTCGTCTCGATCCTCGGCGATCTGACGGTGACCCCGATCATCACCTACGAACCGAATTGGTCCGATAGCCACGAAGGTACCGGCACGATGGGGACCACTCCGGTATCTTACGGGCAGTCTGTAAAACTCGACAAGAACACCTTCGCTTCCTATCTGAGGACCTTCAACGGCTGGAACACGGAACCGGACGGTTCAGGTACCGCATACACCGACGAGCAGGAATTCACCTATTTATCGGATGAGAACATGACACTGTATGCGCAGTGGCTCGTCCCTGCAGACGTGAAACTGACGATCGAAAAGCGAGTGACCGGCAAGTACGGCGACAAGATGAAATCATTCGACTTCACCGTACATTTCACCGACGAGCATGGGGACGAGTTGAGGTCGTCCACGGTCCTGGATTACCTTATCGAAGGTCCCGGTATAGTGGATCCTTCAGTACAGACCATGGTGCTAAGCGGTGGTGATGCGACGTTCAAGCTCAAACACGGTCAACAGATCACCTTCCTGAATGTACCCTCGATCGTGAAGTTCTCGATCACCGAGGATGAGGATGATAATTACATCACAGAATTCGTGGACAGCTTGACTCCCGAGCTCAAAGAAAAAGGAACCAAGACCGGTTCGGTGTTGCGCAGTTTGACCACAGAGGATCGATCGTTCGAATTCACCAATCAACGAAAGGATATTGTCGAGAACGGGTTCAGCATGGGTAATATCGGAGACTTCTTGTTATTCCCGGTTCTAACAGTTGCGCTGAGCCTGACCGCGTATGCGGGTAAACGGCGATCAGTAAGAAAGACGGGCGTACGCTAACTATGCCGCGCAGAGACCTCGATATCCAGTCCGTCGATCCGGACATACGAAAATACCCTGCCCAGACCACGGTATGGCAGGATCTGAAATCACTTGTGATAAAGATCGCGGCGATCGCGGTGATCACCGCATTGCTCTTCACCTTCGTGTTCGGTCTCCACTATACGGTCGAGCCCAGCATGAACCCCGCGATCCAAGACGGCGATCTTGTATTGTTCTATCGATTGGACAAGAATTATGTCCCCGGAGATCTTGCCGTCCTCGATGTCGACGGGGAGAGGCAAGTGCGAAGAGTGATCGCCCGTCAGGGAGATGAAATAGATATCACCGAAGCTGGTCTTATGCTCAATGGCGCTAATCAACAGGAGCGCCAGATCTTTGCTGAGACCCAGCGTTATGAAACCGGAGTGGATTTCCCACTCACGGTAGGGGCGGGCGAGATATTCGTCCTCGGAGATGCGCGGGAGGGAGTGACGGATAGTCGCGCATACGGCACAGTACATGAAAGCAAGACAAAAGGGACCGCCATCGCACTGTTAAGGAGGCGGAGTTTGTGAGAGAGAATAACCATGAAATGGGAACTCAGGTAGGGTCAGGCCGGACCCGAGCATGTTTCGTTTTGTGTGGACATACTAGTTCTACAGACGTTTTTTAATCGCAAGGAGGATAGAACATGATCAAGAAGTTAAACATTGGGCTCGCACTGATGCTGGTGTTCGTACTGACTTTTTCAGTATTGACCCCGGCATTTGGTGCCGGCGATCCGGTAGAAGGATCTGAGGATTCACCGGTCGCGGTCGCGATCACGAAGAATCTTTTGATGCCAAAAGGAACGACCACGCCGAACGCGGACTTTCATTTCCTCGTCGAAAAGATCAGTAAGGACGGATCGACCGCCAAGACGGAGGATATGCCACTGCTTGGTACGGACACCGGTGATGGGCTCACCGGACAATTCACCATCTCGTATGCGTCAACGGAGACTGGTGACCTCGATACTGACACCAATATCATCACCTTCATGAAGCAGACGGGTGACATCTTCACAGGTGCTACATTTGAAACGACCGGTGAGTATGTCTATAAGATCACCGAGGTCAATAACTCATACACACTACCGACCCCACCTCCCACTGAGGTCATGACCTACTCACCGGCAGAGTATACTCTGACGGTCTATATCAAGAGTAGCGAAGATGGCTCGTTCAACTATGTGTATGCCGTATCAGCGATGGTCGATGTGCCTGACTTGGTAGGAGATGACGAGCCGGAGATCGGCGACAAAGTCGATCCGACGCCTGGTGGCGGTGGATTGGCCTGGACCAACACATTCGTCAGGACTCAGCAAGAAGATGATCCCGAGAATGAGGTCTTGAGCATGAGTAAGGCGGTCACCGGTGAATTCGGCGACCGGACGTATTACTTCCCCTTCTCAGCTACCGTGATCATCCCGACGCTGGCAGAAGCACGCACCTATAACGCTTACATCATCGATGTGAATGATGCAGTAGTCAGTTTTGCGTCTCTCGGAGATGCGAACATGAACGCCGTGAGCGGGGCAGGGCTCTCAGACGGTCCCCATGGAGGCACGATCGCGGTGACTTCCGGCACCCCCTTCAGCTTCAAGCTGAAGGACGGTCAAAAACTCATCTTTACCGACCTGCCCGTCGGTACCCAGTGGGGCGTGACCGAGAGCGGAACGGATAACTATATCCCGAGCTACCTACTTGT
>Ga0123353_10002519_pt1 | contig 22767 bp, 19 predicted proteins | sample TergutLab28metaG_3_FD_92763 | JGI IMG/M metagenome (GOLD analysis project Ga0123353, IMG submission 92763) | Labiotermes labralis P3 segment gut microbial communities from Petit-Saut dam, French Guiana - Lab288 P3 | ecosystem: Host-associated > Arthropoda: Insects > Digestive system > Gut ... | reverse complement strand
CGCTGGTACGGTTACGCGCACGCAACCCCAGGGCTGAAGCCCTGGGTTACAATCTAAGCTCCCCTAAAGGGGCGCTGGAAACGGAGAAACATGTAGAAAAATCCTTAAGTTGACTGCATTGCGCTTGTTGTAACATGCGGTCTATGACCGTAGGAACTCCAAGATTGCGTACCCCACCGTCAGGTTTAGGTATTTCTACACGCCTGACAGGTTTGGGTTTATACCAGCCGCCTCTGATACTGGAGAGCAGTTCGTCACGATGCTCCTTTAGATATGGAAGCATATCCTCAACACGCATACCGTCTATACCGCACGCGCCGCAATTTTGTTTTACTCGTTTGTATGCCCGATTCAAGTTATCCCTGTCAAGCATTCGCTCAAGTAAATCGCTGTTCACGATGGACACCCTTGCTATTAGCTAACACTTCCTACTACCAAGCGTGTAGTGGACTTGCACCACCAAGTTATTGAACATGCCGAGCGCACAACAAAAAAAGGGCCGTCTCATTTAGAGACGGCCCTTTTGATCTACCCAAAAAAAATCAATTATTTACGTTTCTTCTTAGCCTTAGCCTTGACCTTTTTGACAGGAGCCGGCTTAGTGCCGACTAACTTGGTTCTGCCCCGCGGTCTTGTCTTGCCATTGGAAGCGTGAATAATGTTGTAAGTACGGGAGACAGAGAGCTTGTACTCTTTGGCTATCGCGGTTCCCGACTTGCCTGCTTCATAAGCCTTAACGATTGCGGCATCCCTCTGCGGATTATTAGCGCGTGAGGATTCGATACCGTATTTTTTACGAATGTGGTGAACGGCCTGACGAGTGATGCCGAACTCTTCACCAATAGCAGCATCGGTTCTGTGTTTTTTCTGCAACTTGACAAATTGCGCTTTTGTGACTCTTGGCATGTTTACTCCTTTCACAAAAGAGTTTGGTTAAAGAGTTTTGATTTTAATACTTCAACTCCGTTTATTAATATGAATATACATTTACGTTTAATAAAATGCAAGTAAAATTTATGAAATAGACAAACGGAAAGGAAAAATGTTTCTTAAAATCCAAATGCCTGTTATCAATATTAAAACCGGCAGAGCGGATTTCGGAGAAGATAAAAAAGAAGAAATATACCTGCCAGAGCGTGCGCGCAGCGTGTAGATCACGCATAAATAAACAAACAGCGGTATAACAAATAAACATAAAAAGGGATTATAAAGAAACGCGTCCCATAAGTCAAATTTTGCCATAGCTTCAAGCGACCGCGCAGTCCCGCATCCCGGACAGTAGATTTTTGTAAGTTTAGTAAAGACGCAAACCGGGTAAAATTCTTTAACCCATAAAGGCGCCAGCCTGAGAAACAATATAATTGAAAAAAACGCGGCAGGCAGCGATACTGCTTTTATCAGCTCTTTTTTACGCTGATTATAAGTAAGGAGATCGTCCATCAGATTGATCTAAGAGTGCTTCTGAATAAATTGATATAAAAAAATCCAAAGAATTTGAGTCATTAATCCTACCCCAATAGATATATTGCCCCAAAGATTAGCTTTTTTGCTCGCTTCCAAAGCGGCTTCGCGGTTATTTGCCTTTAAACTCGGTCCAACTTTCGCGGCAAACACAATAGCGGCTATTCCAATAGGAAGACAGCAGCAAATGGTAGAAATAATCGCTTTTACTATATGAGATTCGATTTTTACGGCGCCTTGATTCGCGGATGATTCCGGGACGGGACTCATCTTAAATCCAACAGATACGTTTGCCTCCGGCAAAACAGCTCCGCAATTAGGACAGTGATTAACACTATCGGGATGATTCATCCCGCAATTTGAACAATATTTCATTTTCAGCCAATTCTATTTTTTACAATGAAGCGGCAATGTTATTTTAAGTGTCGTACCTTTGCCTAAAGTACTCTCCACACCGATATGTCCGTGGAGATTTTTAACACAGTAAAGAACGCTTGTAAGGCCAAGACCTATTCCGCTGCCGCTGTCTTTAGTTGTAAAGAGCGGTTCAAATAACTTTTTTACCGTCTCTTCACTCATGCCAACTCCCGTATCGCTCACCTCAATCCGTATAAAACCGCACCCGCTGTTTTTTGCGTCCGCACCCGCGCACTCATCAACATTATGTGTTTTAAAGGTAAGCTTGCCCCCCTCAGGCATAGCGTTGCGGGCGTTAAGCCCGATATTGAGAAAGGCGTTTTGAAGCGCCGACTCATCACCCATTACAGAAAATTTCTGCGCCTCAAACTCCAAAGATATATCAAGAAATTTACAGTTAGGACGAAGCAGCAGTTCCGCGTCTCTCAATGTTTTGTGGATATCAACCGCCGCAAGCTCCTCTTTCTCTTTTTTGACAAATGAGGTAAGACGGCGTGTAAGAGACTGCCCCATAGTGGTAATCTCTGTAATTTTATCTATATACTTTGAAACAGCGTCGTTATCCGCAGCTTTTTTCTGAAGCAAATAAGTGTAGCCTGTAAGCGCGCTGAGTACGTTATTGAAATCATGAGCGATGCCGCTTGCTAAAAGACCCACAAGCTCCATCTTCTGAGCTAATACGACCTGCTTTCTCAGCTCCTCACGCTCAAGTTCCATCCTCTTTCTCTCTGTAATATCGCGGCAGATCACAAATATCTGCGGATCCCCCTCTAAGGTGACAACAACCGCGTTTAGCTCAAAAATCACCGCTTTATCGTCACGGCCCGCAAGGCGCAGTTCATAGACCGCGCTGTTTTCTTTCGGCAGTTTGGCCATATTTTGCGAAAACAGATCGGCGTCTTCTTTGACGACAAGTTCTTGCATTGTCATCTCTAAAAGTTCTTCGCGGCTTAAACCGGTAAACTTAAACGCCTGCTCGTTGCAGTCTGTAATTTTACCTTTACCGTCATGGATGAAAATTATATCACCCGCGAAATTGAAGAGCGTTTTAAACTGCGCGGTACTTGCGAGAAGTTCATCGGTGCGTTTAATCACCTCCTCTTCAAGATACTCACGGTAGCGCTGATTTTCATCAAGAAGCAGGCGCCTCTCAACAGCTCTCGCGATCGCCATTTCAATCACATTATAATCGTTGACAGGTTTTAAGATATAATCCCAAGCGCCAAGTTTTAAGCTCTGTACCACGTCGTCAATTGAATTTGTTCCTGAAAAAACGATAATCGGAGTTTGCGGGGAGTAATTTTGAAAAAACGCCAATACTTCGAATCCATCCATCTCAGGCATTCTGATATCTGTCAATACAACATCAGGCTCATGCTGTCCGAACAGCTCTATCCCCTCGCGGCCGTTTTCCGCCGCAAATACGGAAAAACCGCTGAGCTCAAGAAAATCGCATGTACATAAACGCAGAAACTCCTCATCCTCTATTACGAGAACTTTTATCTGCTTTTTATCATTGTCTACTGTAAGATGCACTTGAAACCTGCCTTGAAATATTAAGTATTTGATATATACTGAATAACAGCATAAATTGGCACTGTGCCGCTAAGCAGCCTCACGGTCCTGCGTGCAGCGCAGTGCCAATTTATGCCGTACACCAGTATAGAGTATAAATATAATTAATGCAGAGCATAGAGAGGAATGTGTTCGGCAATCAACTTGGAATCCGTTTCTATTTTGAATTTTCGCAGATGAGATTCATTTCTCAAAATTCCACATGCTTTATAAAGCCATATCGCTTAAATGACTCTGTTTGAGCGATAGAGATAACGGGTCAAAAATTGCTTACGCTTTTTATATGCACTTCGCTGCGCCCAATATTATTTTAATTCACTCACAGCGGTACCTCTCTGTTTTACATCTCTCTTCTCAGCAGTAATTAACCGCCTTTTTAAGGCAAGCTCTCGGCAGTACATTTATGTTTAAACCTGCGCAAAGCACAAGGGAGCTTTGATTTATGAAGACGTCTAAGATTTTGTTAGTTGATGATGAAGATGCAACAATTTTTGGTTTTTCCCGTTATTTGACCAAAGCCGGCCATACCATAGATAGCTGTAAATGTCTCAAAGACGCAAAGGAAAAAACCGCGTCGGAGCATTTTGACGCGATTCTTCTTGATTTGAAACTTCCCGACGGCAACGCTATGGACTGGATCGCGGAGCTCAGGAGCGCTCATGAGAACACGGCTCTAATCGTTATAACCGGAGTAAGCGATATCCCCACCGCCGTTAAAGCGATAAAACTCGGCGCGCATCATTTTTTAACTAAACCGGTTAATATGGATGAGCTTGGCATAACTCTCTCTAAAAGCATTGAACTTGAGGAGCTGCGCAAAAAAGAATCGATCCACCAAAGGCTTGCGCTCCAAAAAGGAGAGCCGCATTTTGGCACAAGTCCCATAATCCAAAAAGTGATTCAATACGCAAACGTAGCCGCAATGAACCACACGGTAGTGCTCCTCCACGGCGAAACCGGAACCGGCAAGGGGGTGCTTGCGCGATGGATTCACGATCACAGCTCCCGTAAATCAGATGCGTTTGTGGAGGTAAACTGCTCAAGCCTCAAGGGTGAACTCTTGCGCAGCGAGCTCTTTGGACACGCCAAAGGCTCATTTACATCCGCAATAAAAGACCGCGCGGGTCTTATTGAAGTGGCCGACGGGGGTACCCTGTTTTTGGATGAAATCGGTGATATGGATATTGAGGTTCAAACTCAGCTGTTAAAAACTATAGAGGAAAAATCATACCGCCGTATTGGAGAAAACAAGCTGCGGACAAGCGATTTTCGGCTTATATGCGCAACAAACCGTAACTTGACGGAGGCGTCAAACAACGGCTCTTTCCGCAAAGACCTCTATTACCGCATCTGTATATTTCCAATAAGTCTGCCGCCGCTGCGTGAGCGAAAAGATGATCTTATCGGTCTGTTAAAGCACACGCTCCACGGTTTCGGCTATGCTCATTTTCCTCTTAGCGAAGAGGTTGTGCATACGCTTGTGCATTACTTTTGGCCCGGCAACATCCGCGAACTGCGCAATATGATTGAAAGAGCGCTTTTGCTCGCTCAGGGCGAACCGCTTTTAAGAGAGCATTTTCCCGGGCTTGAAAAAAGTACTGCGTGTGCGCATATAAAAGACGACAGCATGGACTGCGAAGTGCCCGATGTTTGGAATATTGATGAAATTGAGAAGCGCCACATTGTAAGAGCGCTCAAACATTTTGGCGGTGATAAGTATGAAACAAGCAGCGCGCTTGGAATTTCACTCTCATCGCTTTATCGTAAACTTGACAAAATGCAGCAGACGGCTCCGGCGTAAGAGCGGGGTCTTAGTTAAGTCCCGCAAAAAACACCGCCGTGCCGCGGTTTCTCCGCGGTACGTGCGTGCTTTGAATCTCCCCACTCATTCAAAGCAACCTGTCTGCCCAAAGAGCGTATCCGCAAATCAAGTCCTTTTCTTAATTCTTCCGAGCTTTCATCCAAACACGGTTTTCCTTCGTATAGCAGATAATCCCGCCTGACGTTTACAGGCGTGACTTGCGGCATCATAACATTAGCTCCGTAACGTAAACCCATTTCGCGTCCGTCATCCCTTATCGCTTGAAGAGCGGTTGTGGAGGCGATATTCACATCTTTTAGGACGAGACGGCATACGGCAATCATCAAGAGTGAAGTCTGAAAGATTTTATCTTTGTTGATGTTGAAATATTCGGTATGGATACTCATCGGCGTGTCCTTATGCGGTATGTAAGGCCCCATGCCGATCATGTCTACATCAAGTTCTTTAAACCGTAATATATCATCGGCCAAATTTTCAGCTGATTGTCCGGGAAGACCGATCATGACCCCTGTTCCTGCTTGAAAACTTGCCTGCTTCAAATTTTTGATTGCGGTGATCCTGCGTTCAAGATTTTGGGTTGACGAGTGAATTGAATCAAACAGTTTTGGGGAGGATGTTTCAATACGTAAAAGATAGCGGTGGGCGCCCGCTTTAAAAAAACGCTCATAAGTTTGCAGTGATTGCTCGCCGATGCTCAAAGTAATCCCAACGCCTTGAGGGAGACTTTGCGAAACAGTTGCGCTTTTAATCTGCCTGATAACATCTTCCGCAAAATCAACAAACGCGGGATCACTGCGCTCACCCGATTGAAGAACTACAGAGCCGTACCCGCTGTCTGCGCACCACTTTGCCGCGGATACGATCTCTTCCTTAGAGAGCGTAAATCGTTTTACGGTATGATTACTTTTTCTGATTCCGCAGTAATGGCAATCACAAACGCAAGTGTTTGAAAATTCGATAAGTCCGCGATAGAAAACTTTGAGGCCGCATTTGTCGAGTAGTATTTGTTCTGCTTTATTGCGGATGAGTTCTATATCGGTGGGATTATCAGCGCCAAGAAGCGCGATAATATCATCCCGTGTGAAATTGTCTTTCTGTAATATATTTTTGATACTCATATAAATTCTTTCAATAAACCCCGCGTTAAAACGCGGGGCCGGATAGACACGCCGAGGACAGCGTGAGCGTCTCTTCAAGACGCGGAAACATCAGACTAAAAATAAAGATCTCTCTCCCCTGCCGCGGTACGGTTATAATAATCAATAAAATGATCATAGACCTTAGGCACTTTTATTTTAACTTCGTCAATCTCATTTTTGATGATTGTTTCACCAAGCGCTTTAGTCTCGGCGCTTGCGAAATCATCAAGCCACTCTCTGAAAGTGATAACAGCGTTGAGTTTGCAGAGTTTCCCCTCCGCTCCGGTGCGCAGAGAATCCATAATACACTCCCCCGTCCTGCCGCAGCGATATCCCGCTGTGCAAAATGAGGTGATATTTCCCATGAGCGCAAGCTCTTTTACCACATCGTCAAGACTTCTTGTATCACCAAGAATAAACTGCTGACGGGTTGCGTCCTGCATATCACCCTTTGTCCTGTTGTATGCGCCAAGACCGATTTTGCTTGCCGCGTCTGTCTGCGTGATTCCAAGATGGATAAGGCTCTTTCGCATCTGCGCGTTTTCGCGCGCTGTTAAAATCATACCCGCGTAAGGAACGGCAAGACGGATTACAGTAATTGCTTTACGGAAATCGTCATTACTTACGATGTTATTACTCTCATTAATAAAAGGGGTATTTTCCGCCGGTTCTAACCGCGGGAATGATATTGTATGAGGCCCAATCCCAAACCGGCTTTCAAGCTCTACCGCGTGATGAAGCAGTCCCATCACTTCAAACTTCCAATCACCAAGACCAAAAAGCGCGCCTATGCCGACATCGTCAACTCCTGCGTCAATAGCGCGGTGCATACAGTATAGTCTCCAAAGGTAATTGCCTTTCAATGTGTTTGCGGGATGGACGCTGCTGTAAGTTTTTTTATGATACGTCTCTTGAAATACCTGATACGTTCCAATTCCAACCTTATCCAAAACCTTCAGATCTTCAATACTGAGAGGGGAAGCGTTTACATTTACCCGCCTTATGCAGGCGTAGTTTTCACTCTCCTTGATTTTCGCCTTTACACTGTAGACCGCCTCGATTGTTGAAGCCATATAATCAATGTCTGACTTAGGATGTTCACCGTAGACTACTACAAGACGCTTATGTCCGATTTGTCCTGCAAGTACTTCAACTTCGCTTCGCGCTTCGTCAAGCGTAAGAACCCCTCTTGAAACGGAACCGTTTTCACTTCGTAAACCGCAGTAACTGCAATTGTTGACACATGTTGTGCTGAGATAAAGCGGAGCAAAGGTCACTATGCGGTTATCATAAACAGTTTTCTTGATTGTGCCGGCAGCGGCTTCCATTTCATCCCAAAGCCCGGGGTCTTTTACATTGAGCAGTACGGCGGTATCTTCCGGCGAAAGCGTTTGGATAGCGAGTGATTTCGCGATAATCTCTCTGACTTTTACCTTATCGGTTGATAAAGCAAGCGTATTATCATTGTGAAGTTTCTCTTCTATAGCGTCATCGGGTATAAAATCTTTACCGTCCGCACCCAAATATTTCTCTATTTGGTCAACACGTATTTTTTCTTTAAACCAGCTGCTGTTCTCAGTTGTCACTTTTGTCATCCCCATTTATTTATAGTTATTATTTTTAAAAGGCTCAATCACCCGATTAAGAACTCCTTTAAAACATGATATCGCAAGTCCATAATTAGTAATCGGCACATTTTTTTCCACTGCCTTAATACTGCGTCCAAGCATCTCACGCCTTGTAAGCGTACACGCTCCGCAGTGAATAATGAGAGCGTATTGTTCCAAATTCTCAGGATAATCTCTGCCGCAGCATGTATCAATTTGTAAATCAATACCCGTATACTCTTTGAGCCACCGCGGTATCTTCACCCGCCCGATATCATCTTCCGCCGCATGATGCGTGCAGGCTTCGGCGATCAATACTTTATCACCGGCTTTAAGTTTACTTATGGATAAAGCTCCGCGGGCCGCTTCCTCCAAATCGCCTTTTAGCCGGGCGAAAAGAACTGAAAATGTTGTACACGGTACATCAACAGGCGTCTGTTCGGCAACATTTTGAACTACCTGAGAATCACAAATAACAATATCTGGTTTTCCATTAAGCATGGACAGCGCACTGCTGTACTGTGATTCCTTGACAACTACAACTGTTGAATCACCATCAAGAATATCCCGTATGGTCTGCACCTGCGGCATTATAAGCCGTCCCTTTGGAGCCCCGGCGTCAACAGGCACTACAAGGACGGCGAGTCCGTTTTTCGGAATCAGATCGTTTACTATTGCCTGCGGTGATAAAAATTCTTCGGGAACGCAAGCCGTTAATAATTCTCTGAATGCGCTTATCACTGTTTCACCTGATGAACTCACCGTACAGGAACAGCTCATCACGTTTGGAGTAATGCTCAAAAGCTCGTCACGAAAATTATCCGACAGCGGATGTACATCACTCTTATTAACGATTACGATCAACGATGCTTTTTTTGACTCAGCTTTTTCACGAATACTCTCTTCGTACTCACCCCATATTTCATTCTCGGTGATGACTACAAAAACATCAGCCCTGTCAAACAGCGCCGACGTCCGCTGTATACGATCGGAGGATAATTGCGATTTGTCATCTATACCCGCGGTGTCAAGAAACACAACCGGCCCCGCGGGTCTAAACTCCATCACCTTTTCAACAACGTCTGTAGTGGTACCGGGCAGCGGTGATACGATAGAGACGTCCTGCGAAGTTATCGTATTGAGAAAACTTGACTTGCCGACATTTGTGCGGCCAAATATTCCTATTTGTAATCTCAGCGATTTTGGAATAGATTGATTCATTTGAGAGATTCCTTACAAAGCGCAGACTCTACGGATATAATAATATAAATTACGGTAATGTGCGATTTCTATTGACCCGCATTGTCTTTAGGGATTTTATCAGTTATAACTGATGAACTATAGCTTTAAACTTTGAGGTTGGAAAATACTATTTTATCAGCATGAACTGTATAGTCGTCTGCGGACCCACCGTATCAGGGAAAACAAAACTTGCCGTGCAAATTGCCGATTTCTTGAACGGCGAGATCCTCTCCGCCGACTCGCGTCAGGTTTATCGGGGGATGGATATCGGCACCGGCAAAGATCTGCACGAGTATGTCAATAAGGATGGTAAAAGCATCCCGTATCATCTTATTGACATTGCTGACCCGTCACAGATCTATACGCTTTATGATTATCAGCAAGATTTTTACAGAGCGTTTGAAGACATCACAAGCCGCGGATGTCTGCCCGTAATTGCCGGCGGTACCGGTCTATACATCGAGGCGGTTTTAAAGGGGTACCGTATAGCCCCTGTCCCCGAAGATGCAGTGTTTAGAAAATCGCTTATGGCCGAACCATACGATAAGTTATTGCGAATGCTTGAGGATGAAAATCCCAAATTACTCGCGAAAACCGATATCAGCACAAAAAAGCGAATCGTGCGCGCGCTTGAGATATCCCGCGCGGGTTGTGACGTTTGTCTTGACGACGACGCGGACAGAGGAATCGCACAAAATTTTCCGCAGATCAACCCGCTTATTCTTTATTTAGTGCGGGATCGCGCTATCCTCAGAGAACGGATAGAAAAACGGTTATATGAGCGTCTTGAAAATGGTATGATTGATGAGACTGCACGGCTGCTCGAATCGGGAATTTCCATTGACCGGTTAAATCTATTTGGGATGGAGTACAAGCACGCCGCCCGATATTTGACAAAAGAGGTTAGCTATCAAGAGATGGTATCGGAATTATTACAGGATATTTATCACCTTGCAAAGCGTCAAGACACTTGGTTCAGAGGGATGGAGCGGCGGGGGATGAAGGTCGCGCGGATACAAACGGCGGATTTTGAGGAGGCGAAGAGGGTTTTGTCAAACATTGACCTCACTTAAAAAAGTAAGCCGCTGTAAAACCGCATCTTTAAGTTACAACACCTCCCCTACGCATGAATTATCTTATATATTACTTCGGCAGTTAAACCCGGTACAGCGGCCTCACGATGGTTCGTGCAGTCGATGTGCCGGGAGTTGCGGCCTTTAATTGCCGCCTTAACAGTTATAGAATTTCAATATTTAAACATAAAACACAAACCAAAAGAGGCGGATGAAAATGGGTAACTCCCAAGTAACTTCCATCATTTTAGCAGGCGGACAGGGTACGCGTCTTCGCCCCCTAACCGAAGCACGTTCAAAACCGGCTGTACCTATCGGCGGAAAATTCCGGCTTATAGACATTCCTATTTCAAACTGTCTGCATCATGATATCCGTCATATATGCGTGCTCACCCAGTTTGCTTCGGAGTCTTTGCACAGGCACATCTTTCAGACCTACCGGTTAGACAACTTTTCCAAAGGCTTTGTCTCCGTACTAGCCGCTTCTCAAACCCTTGACGGCAAAGAGAACAGCAAGGGCGGCGACAAAGAGGAGTGGTATGAGGGAACCGCCGACGCGGTGCGCAAAAACCTGAGCAACTTTAAGCAAGCCGGCGACATCGTGATGCTGCTATCCGGCGATCATCTTTACAGGATGGATTTCACGAAATTCATCAATTTCCACATTGACAATAAGGCGGATATCACTCTGAGCGTTGTGCCTGTACCCCGCTCTCAGGTTAATGAGCTTGGCGTTTTAAAGATGGATTCCAGCTACAAGGTAAAGAATTTTGTCGAAAAACCCACAGATGAAAAGGTCATTACCGATTTTGAGATCCCGGCAAGTCTAAGGGAAAAATGTGATGGTGAAGAGAAAACTCACGTAGGCTCAATGGGTATCTATCTCTTCAACAAAAAAGTGCTGTTTGACATTCTCGACAAATATGATTACAACGACTTTGGCAAACAGATCATTCCCGCGGCAATAGACAGCTATAACGTATACGCTTATCCTTTTACCGGCTACTGGGAAGATATCGGAACGATAAAGGCGTTTTTTGACGCGCACATATCGCTTACGTCAACTAATCCGCCGTTTAATTTTTACGATGAGGAGAACCCGATCTTCACTCACGCCCGCTTTCTGCCGGCAGCGAGATTCAGCGGTTCAAATATCGACACTTCTATTATCTGTGAAGGATCTATGATTGATAAAGCGGTGATTTCTGAGAGCGTTATAGGCGTGCGTTCGTTTATAAGAAGCGGCTCCAAACTCGCGAGAGTCATCTTTATGGGCGCCGACTACTTCGAGCCGGACACCGCAAAAGGTCCGAATCTTGGAATAGGCAAAAACTGCAATATCAAAAACTCGATTCTTGACAAAGACGTTAGAATTGGTGATGATGTTCAACTCATTAACGTAAAAAATATTCAAGACGGCGAGCAGGATGGAATTACAATCCGTGACGGTATTATAGTAGTACCAAAGGGAATGACTGTTCCGTCCGGATACATATTGTAAAATCCCGCCCACCCAATTTACCGGTGTTTAGCCCCCTTGAGGGGGTTGCGGGGTGATAATGCGGCGGGGCGTTACGGGGTGTCCCCGTACGGGGGCGGCGGAAGGCAAAAAATTAGACCTCTTTGTGTCTGATTTTTTGTTTGAAGACAGGGGGGCTTTCCCCCTTTTATAAGCATTTGACTTTTGATTTTGACTTTGACTATTTTTATTATCACAATGCTTCTTGAATTTCTTTATCAACACACCGGGACCTACTTATTCAACAGCCGTCTTTTCAGCACGAGTGTGGCGGCTGTTATATCCTTTTTGCTTGCTATTGGATTTTTTCCCGCATACATAAAATTCTTACGCAAGTTTCAGTTCTCCTCAGAGCTTGAAAAAGATAACGCGGGGCCGGTAATGCCTGCGGGGATACTTTTTTTAATTATTGTAATCATCTCCGCGCTTATTTCGGTTCGGATCAACTCTTATGTTATAAGCGCGCTTGTTATATACTGTTTTTTTAGTATCATCGGCGCGGCAGACGATATCGCTAAGGTTATAAACCGCGGCAAAGTCGCGCGCGGTGAGATGACAAAGCAAGACTATCAATACAAAGCGGACGGCATCTCCTCATCACTGCGCCTTACGCTTTACATCGGTATCTCTCTTGCCGTGGCGATGTTTGCATACAAGTATATTCCCAAAATAAACGGCGATATCGTTCTGCCATTTATGAGTATAGACAAAGGGTATCCGTCGATGCCGATTTGGCTTTTTATCCCTTTTATGACAATGACAATTGCGATACTCGCCAACGGAGTCAACTTTACAGATGGTTTTGATACGCTTGCGGCGGTGCCGTCAATCTGCTGTCTGCTGTTTTTGGGGATAATCTCTTTTGTGTCAAGCAACAGCATTTGGAGCAGCTATCTATTGATACCATATATCCCCGGATTAGAGGAAATTTTGCCATTAATTGGAGCTGTGATAGGAACGCTTCTCGCATATCTATGGTTTAATTCGCCGCCGTCTACAATTATAATGGGCGACAGCGGTTCTGTAGGTCTTGGCGGGCTTATTGGGATACTGTTTATTTTTTCAAAATCCGGCCTGTTTCTCCCTATTGTCGCTTTTATATTTTTGCTCGAATTTGTCTCTGTATTTACGCAGATGGGCTGGTTCAAAATCACCAAGCTGATCACCGGTGAAGGCAAAAGACTTTTTCTAATGGCGCCGATTCATCATCATTTTCAGATCCTCATGCGCAGGAGCGGACTTTACGGCGGTGAGTTTCAGATTAAATCTAAAATAGCGTGGCGCTTTCACATCTTGTCGGTTGTACTTCTCATTGTCGGTTTAGTTTCTTTTTTGAAAATCCGGTAAATACTAAAATCTGACCCATTTATCCCGTTGACATTTATGCGCGCGGGCTGTATATTTTACTTAATAATATATTCTCATATTTCTCGTTTCCCGGTAGATAAAAATGCTTAATCCTTTGGCCGAAGAGCTTAACAGGACTATTTCGGATACTAATCCTCACGTGTTTGAGATGCTTTCCGAGAAAGGGAAGCGAATCTATTTCCCCACTAAAGGTATTTTGGCGCAAACTGCCGAGGCTAACGGGAAAGCGATAAATGCTACTATCGGCATTGCGCTTGACGACAACGGTTCTACCATGATATTATCATCTGTTGATGAACATGTTGTTCTTAAAGGTAAAGATGTGTTTTCTTACGCGCCTAACTACGGCAAGCCGGAGCTACGGAACGTTTGGAAGAAGATGCTTCTTAAAAAAAATCCAACGCTTAAAGACGCACCGATAAGTATTCCCGTAGTAACTACCGCTCTTACGCATGGACTCAGCGCCGCCGGGTATCTTTTTATTGGTGACGGCGATACCATTATAACCCCCGATTTTTATTGGGAGAATTACAGTCTCGTTTTCGATTACGCTTACGGATCAAAACTGCGCACCTTTCAGATGTTTAATGAAAACCGCGGATTTAATACGGATGAATTGCGCAGATATTTGCTTGACGGCCCTGCGGGTAAAAAAATAGTAGTCCTTAACTTCCCCAATAATCCCACAGGTTATACACTTACTAATGAAGAAGCGCTCATTACAAAAGATATAATTATAGAATCTGCCGATAAAGGTAACTCTGTAATTGTATTTGTGGATGATGCTTACTTTGGGCTTGTTTTTGAAGAGGGTGTTTTTAAGGAATCGATGTTCTCTCTTTTGGCAAGCGCTCATGAGCGGGTATTGGCTATAAAATTTGACGGTGCGACAAAAGAGGATTACGTTTGGGGGCTCAGAGTAGGTTTTGTGACTTTTGGCTGTGCGAAAAACAGTCCGGGTTTTTACAGCGCGCTTGAGTCAAAACTTGGCGGAAGCATAAGGGGAAGTGTTTCGAGCGCTTCAAATTTAGGACAGTCAGTTCTTTTGGCCGCTTATGGATCAACAACATATGAAAACGAAAAGGCAGAGAAATTCGCTGTCTTGCAGCAAAGATATGAAAAAATAAAAGAGATTCTTAATAATCATCCCGAATATTTACAGACCTTGCGTCCATTACCTTTTAATTCCGGCTATTTTATGTGTCTTGAAGTCAAAAACGGCAAAGCTGAAGAGATAAGAAGGCTCCTGCTTGACAAATATAACACAGGTGTAATCGCGCAGGGTAATTTACTGCGGGTAGCGTTTTCATCTACCCCTATTAATCTTATTGAAAAACTCTTTGATAATATTTATAACGCATCAACAGAAATTGACTAATTTTTTCGATACTTATCATTTCAATCCCAATTTAAAATTAAAAAGCGCGGCGTCTTCAATTTTTATATTTGATTTAAAAGATGAGATAAGCCTGTCCGAAAATTTTTGATCAGGCTCATGAAAATTCAGATCAATTAAAAAATTCTCTATACCGCAGCTTACAAGTTTTTCCCGTTTTGCAAAGAGGCATACAGGCGTTTGGGGCAGAGTATAGCAGAGGCTGTTTTTTACTTTTGTGAAAAAACTGTTTTTATGCGGATCTGTAAAGACGGCGTTTTTTCCGGCAGGCGGCGGGATTTTTGAGATAAAAAGCGGCGGCTTGCTGTAGAGAGCGGCGATTCCTTTTTGTGAGACGGCGGCCCGTATGTTCATGAAGTCATCTTCGGGAGAGTATTCAAACCAATGCACACCGCGTTTTTCAAGCTCTTTTTGTGTGAAACGGTTGAGGCTCCATAGAGGAGTTTGCGTCATTAATCGTTTTGCTTTGTTAATTAACGAAAAATGGCCCGCGTTGGACAGCGCGAATGATTGTAATCCCGCATTTTTGCATTTTTCTATTTTGTTGCGCCAAATTTCAAGTTTAGTCTCTTCGATAAACGGCGCAAGAGCTATAAAGAGTTTTGACCGCCATTTGTTAACTGTTTTTGAGGATGATAAAAGCAGTTCTATCTCTTTAAGATCAGCGTCATAAATTAGATTTTTACAGATAGACGGATCAAGAATTTCAAGCCATTTAAAATCATCAGCCCTTAACCATATTTTTTCATTGTGATTGTTTTTATCAGTGATTACCGGTCTACGGTGCGGGATAATGCTATTTGCTATTTTTTTTGCGTTTGGGAAAATCATCCGTAAATTTTTAACGGTTTGTGTATTGGCTGTTTTTGCTGATTCTTGACTTGAATGATTCGGCGTTGATTTACCGATGAGAAACACGTTATCACCTATACCGCATTCAACTGCTAAGCGTAGTTTGATCAATACCGAATCACCAAGTTTTTGACACTCATCAACCTTACACATAACGCCTTCAAATCCGCTTTGAGGCTGAACGCGCAGACGATCACCTTTGTCAATATTAGTGTTTATATCACTGGATAATGCCACTAAGTTATTATCATATCTGATAACGGTGCCTAAAAAAATACCGACACCCGCCGGATAAAACGGGTCGATATAATTCCCTTTTCGTCCGTCAAGAAAAAATGAAGTTTTGGGACGTCCGAAATCATACACCAGTTTTTGAGCGGCGGTTGACGCCTCTCCCGGAAAATCGATCGCGTGCCGGTAAGCGCGTACAACTTTGTCAACATATTCAGCCGGTTTCATCCGTCCTTCAATTTTAAAACTTGAGACTCCGGCCTTTGCGAGTTTGGCGGCGGAATAAACGCCCTGTAAATCAAAAGGGGAGAAATAGTATCCATCATCCTTATTTATTATTTGTTGATCATTATCATTATGATAGCATTGCAAATTAAACTTGCGTCTGCAAACTTGCGTGCACCGTCCTCTGTTCCCGCTTGCTCCGCCGATAAAGCTGCTTGCCAAGCATTGTCCGGAGATACTGTAGCAAAGCGCTCCGTGTATGAATACTTCCAATTCGATTGATGATTTGCGCCGCGTCTCTCTAATTTCATCAACAGATAACTCTCTTGAAAGAACAGCACGCTTTACACCAAGCGTCTTTAAAAAATCAGCGCCGCTGGAGTTATGCACTGCCGTTTGGGTACTTGCGTGAATATTTATCTTCGGGAAGTGAGTTGATATAAGTCTCATAAGCCCGATATCGGCGGCGATAATCGCATCCGTCCGCAATTGTTCTAATTGATAAAGCAGATTTAATACCTGCTCGATTTCTTGCTGTTTTATTAAGGTGTTGACAGTAATATAAACTTTTACAGAGCGGGAGTGAGCGTAAGGGATTAATGTACTGAGTGTACGGATATTAAAATTTTTTGCCCGCAGCCGTGCGTTAAAATCAGAAGTTCCAAGATAAACGGCGTCTGCGCCGGCTTCAATCGCGGCGTAAAAACTTTCAATACTTCCGGCAGGAGCAAGGAGTTCAGGTTTTTTGTGCGATACGGAGTTATTCACGAAGTACAAGCTTTCTGTATCAATACATAATGAATAACGGCACGCGTCTGCACTGTGCCGCTAAGCAACAGAAACGGCCCTGCGTGCGGTGCAGACGCGTGCCGTGTGCCGGTATACTATCTAAAAAGATTACGCAGTCCCTGCGCCGCGTTATTAATCACCGAACCCGCCGCTCTGCCATAGACGCTTCCGTCAATATCAACACGCGGATTTTGAAAAGTACCGCTTATTCTGCAATTAAACCGCCGGCCTCCCGAAGTATCGGCTTCAAGTGATGATCTCACAAGCCCCGAAAGCGTACTTGAAAAATCTTTGCTGAATACTCCCTCAAAATCCTGATGAAGAGAGGCGTCAAGTCCAACCCATCCGCTTGACTTAAAATTCATTATATCACCGCGGCCAACGATCTCGCTAAAGCGCAGTCTTGAGCGGTCGAGCGCGAAATTTCCATTTACTTCTGAGAACCGCAGGGTTTTAAGCTCCGGCGAAACAAAACTCATAATTTGAGTATTTTGCAGAGGCAGATTTACAGCCGTTAAATTTTTGACCGTAATATTTCCGCTTGCCTTAATTGAATCTAATACCGAATCAAACGTAGAGATATTGCTTTTTTGAAAAGCGGCAGACACGGAAACTTTACCGCTCATACTGCCCTGTGTAAATTTCATCTGTGTGCAAAACTTCTCAAGATCAAGCTCCGCAATTGCGATTTTTCCTTCAAGCAGAGATGCGTTCTCAAGGTCAATAGAGGCGTCTGCGCGCATTTTGCCGCCAAACACAGTGCCGCTTCCATCCATCAAAAATAACCGTTCGGTGTCTGCGTGAAGTTTCGCGCTAAAATTTTTAGCTGTCACAAGCGAAGGAATTGTAACTTGCGATACATCTATCTTTCCCCAAATCGCATTGTGTTTTTTATCAATTTTAACATTCGCCCCAAAAGCACTCAAACTCGGTTTTTTCCTCTCAAAAAATTCTACCCCAGCGCCGCGGACGCTAACTTTTTTGAACGGTTTAGCGTCAATAATCATAGTTGACGCATCGGAAACAAGCGTAAACGGATTTTCGTATATCTCCATAAATATATCACGCTCAAGATTAAGCAAATCCGATTTGCCAAGCACCCAAAAAGCTAACAGCAGCAGATTGCTGGAGATATCAACGCGCTCAATAGAGGTACGGTACTCAACACGCGGACTAATCCGTTTAGAGGTTTCTAAACCTTTAACGCTTACCCCCGTAAAAAAAGTAACCGACACCATTTCAACCCGAACAGAGTCCGCCCCGGCGTTAAGAAGCGCATCCTCAGCAATTTTATTGAGCGCCTTCAAACGAAATGGCAGAAAGCCCAGCAAAACTAAAAACGCGAGTATGAAAAAAACTAATGTTAAGATTTTTTCACTTTTGTACGGTTTATTCATAGACTCCCTTTGTCTCTTAACAAAGCCATAGCGCTTCCAAAAAGAAAAATTCACAGACCGCAGATTTCCATGTTGTATTTTATAAAATAAAATTTGGCAACACCATAAGATACATTATTTGCAGGGATGAAAGACCCGCGCGTAACAATAATCATGAATAAAAGTGTCCAGAGTATTAAAACGATTCTTGTAGTTTCAGCTGATTTCTCTTTTAGGGCAAAGCTCAGAGAGAGTCTTACGGCAGATGGGTATAAGGTTGCGGATGCCGCAACACAAAGCGAAGCTATTGCTATTCTTGACAAAACAGCTATTAACGCGGCGTTTGTTGACATGGAGGGGATGGCGGCTTTTGAGCTTGATCTTATAAGCTACATCCGCACGACTCACCGCGCCGAAGTGGTGGTGCTCGCTTCAATTAATGAGCTTGAAGCCGCCGAAAACGCGCGCAAAAACGGCGCATCGTTCTATTTAGTCAAACCGGTACAGCTTTCGGATTTATCCGCTGTGCTTGACAAAATGCTATTGCGCACCGAACGCGGTAAAAGCCAGATTGAGCTTGAACAGCGGGTACTTAACGATCTCATGGCCGCAAGTCCTGCCATGCAGAAGATACTGCGCTTTGCTATGAAGATCGCCCCAACATCATCAACCGTGCTTATAGGCGGAGAGAGCGGAACCGGCAAGGAGTTTTTCGCACGCATCATCCACCGTATGTCCCAGCGTAATGAGGGCCGTTTTGTAGCGGTAAACTGCGGCGCGATTCCCGACACACTTTTTGAAAGTGAATTTTTCGGACACAAAAAGGGCGCGTTTACAGGCGCGGAGCGGGATAAGCCGGGGCTTGTGGAAGAGGCGCACAACGGAACGCTTTTTTTAGATGAAGTCGGCGAACTCTCTCAGAGCGCGCAGGTGAAACTTTTGCGGTTTTTGCAGGAGAGGGAGTTTAGGCGCGTGGGGGATAATGTTCAGCGTTCTGTTGACGTAAGGGTGATAGCGGCGACCAATAAAGATCTTAAGCAGCTGACAGAGAAAGGTCTTTTCAGAGAAGATCTGTTTTACAGGCTCAATGTTTTCTATCTCTGCCAGCCGCCTCTTAGAGAGCGCAAAGAGACTATTCCAAATATGGTGCGTCTTTTTGTACACAAGTTCAATCAGCTTTTTGACAAAAACATCTGCCGCCTGTCAAGCGCGGCGGAAAATCTGATCGCTTCGTATAACTATCCCGGTAACATCAGGGAATTAGAAAACATTATAGAGCACGCGGTTGTTTTGGCCGAAAACGATGAGATCACCGAGAAAGATCTCCCCGAATCCATGCTACGGGGACGATTACTGCTTGGCAGTCCCGAACAGTTACAAACATCCGCGAGTATTTCACAGAGCAGCGTCTCTACTTTGGCGGATGTTGAGAGAGAGCATATAAATTTCGTATTGGGATTAACATCTCATAATTATACAGACGCCGCAAAGAAACTGGGGATCTCCCGCTCTACTCTGTGGCGTAAAATTAAAGAGTACAATCTTCAAAATGACGGCGCGGAATCTTAAAAATGAGAGGGCATCTTGAATAAAAGCCACGAAATTAAAATCAGGATCTATTACGAAGACACCGACTGCGGAAACATAGTGTACTATGCAAACTATCTGCGCTACATGGAACGGGGCCGCGCCGAACTTTTACGCGAACTTGGATTGGAGCTTGCAAATTTTCACGAACAGGATACTATGTTTCCGGTTGTTGAGGCTAACTTGAAATATAAACAGTCTGCCCGCTATAATGATTTACTGACAGTAATCACATTCGCAAAAGAGATAAGCGGCGCGTCTATGGTTTTTCAAAGTGACATATACCGTGACGAAACGCTTTTGGTAAGCGGAGATGTAAAAGTTGCGTGCGTAAAGCAGTCAACCGGTATGCCAAGAAGGGTTCCGGCGGAGATAATGTCTGCGTTGAAAACGTAGAGGCAACCGCGAGGGCCGCCCCTACGGGGATATATCACCGTAACGAATGATGAATAATAACCCTCTTCTCCCCGCGCTTCACCACAATATTATCATAATCTTTTTTGCCAATTACCCGGCCTGAAGCGTCGTGAACGTTCAGCGTTACGCTGTGGGTTCCCGGTTCAACGGGTATGCGTACCATGTGCATGGTCTTGGGCAAAAGGAAACAGACGCGTACGTCCGCTTTTTCCATTTGGCTTGACGCGGCGTCTGTAGTCAAATTTGTCAGTAAGTTAAGCCAGGGATTACTTGACTGCATCGCGCCTTTAGCCTTTTGCGCGGCGATTGTTCTTAGCACTACGCGGATGGCAGTTCTTGTGAGAGTCTCTGTCCACGCGTCGTCATGGGCTTTTTGCAGCTGTTGATCAATATCATTCACGACAACTGATCTTATATTCTCAGAGGCGCCGCCGCCAAGACGCGCGGTGAAATGAGACGTTTGCGAATTAAAGGTCTGTACTTCCGGCAATGAGAGTTTTATATACCATGTTGTTCCAGATCTGGTTTTCTCTCCCCTTGAGGCTTTGTTATACTCAGAACTTGGCAGCATGGGCGCCGCGATTTGGATCACATTGGTTTTGCCGTCTCTGCCCGTAGATTGAATCGTAAGAAGCCCATCCTTAATATAATGGCCGGACCAATTGTTCTCACGCAGGTTCGGCCCTTTACCGGCGTAGCCGATAATCACAATTTCAGATGCGCCCTGCTTTGCGCTCCACTTGAGATTCGCGGAAGCTTCCGGTATTGAGAGCCGCTTCAAATCGTCCCCTCTATCCCCCGCTGCGAGTCTGTGTGCCGCAAAGTCTCTTATCTCCGGCGCAACGGGCCGCACAGGCCCTATATTGTATGCCCGCATTGCGTGATAAAGGGAGATAAGAGAGTTATCATCCTCGCCGGCAGCCTCGTAAGCAAGAGACGCTATTAAATGAAACATGCCATCGGTTTGATACTTATCGGATTTGCCTCTAGTCCGTTCCCATTCGTTAAAATGGATTTGAGCCTTGCGAACCTCCACAAGAGCCTCATTAGGCCGGCCTGTCGCCATGAAGTTAAGCGCCGCAAACTGATGTACCAAGACAAGCTCAAACGGTTTCGCGCGGTAAGGCCTGACGTTGTCATTAGTAAGAATAGCCGCCACCTCGTTTGTCACAGATCTTGTGAACAGATCATCAAAAATTTCCGCCGCGCGAAAAAGATAGATGTTACTGGAATCGTACATCCCGGCGTAGTGATATAGAACTCCGATATCCATATTGTAGAGAAACGCGTTGGTTTCGCCGTAGAGCTTTGTATTTTTTTTAATATCGTTTATAGCGCTCAAAAAATCGCCGTCACGAACCGATTTGTCTATCGCCTCCTTGCGCTTAACGGCTTTGCTCGCGCATGAGGCAAAGAATATACAGAGCAGAAATATGGATACACTGCTCACAATTCGGCGCAGACGCGGTTTGGTACGCGTGACAACGATTTTATTTTCCATTATCAAATCTTTCTATATCAATTAAATATTTCAAATATTTCGATTGTTTGCCGTTGCCCGGAGTCCAACGGATTACGACGAAGATCCCCGGGTTAACCATGTTTATCGAGGCGTAAGCCAAACCCGGGGCTACAGATCTTGCACCCCTAAAGGGGTGCGGAAAAAAGCTATTACAATGTTGCGGAAGCTCTTTGGACGTATTTTTTGATCTGCTTCTCGCCTATCCATACCTTTTGGTTTGTTTCAATATTTGTGAGCTCCATGTTGACTTGATAGAAAATGACTTGACGTTTGCCTTCTCTGTCAACAATTGCGTTTATGGAACCTGTCAGCATAAAATCCGCGCCTATCTCCGCGCCGTGCGCACTGCGGGTCTCTTCGGAAGCATGCACTGACTGCTCATCGCGTTCTGCGCGCAGCTGGCCGCGCTCGCCGCCGCCGGCTACAAAGCTGACCGATCCGGAATTGAGAAGCGCACGTTCAATATTTCTTGTAAATGTTTCGACATTGATATGCTCATGGCTTTTGTTGATGACTTTACCCACTACAACAGTCGGGACTTTGCCTTCGGCTTCAAACCTGTAGAGCCAGCGCTGGCTTAGCGCGTCCTTAATCATCTCCTCAGACACAAGCCTTGAATCCGTATCATTCCATCTGCCCGACAGATCCATAGTGGTACTTGAATCCACACGCGCAACCTTGGTACCGCATCCGATAATAACAAGCGGCAATACAACACACAACACACTACGCAGCATCCTACCCATAAAAACCCCCTTTTTAACTATGATTATCAATAAATACGAATTAATTGTTCTTGTAAATTATCTGCCGGGATCACACCTAATCCCATCCCCCGGGTTAAAACCCGGGGCTGCAAATCTTGCACCCCTAAAGGGGTGCGGAAAATGCGTGTCGCAGGATAATCAATAAATATACACTCCGCATTTGTAAGCATCAACAAATTATCTGCTGGTGATATCGATTTTCAAATTAGTCGATCCTTAAAAACAGATTTTTATTATCCAACATTTACTATACATTATATCCGATGTAAATGTGTGTGATACGTTTCTGAACATGTTTTCAAAAAAGACAAAAAACTTCCGCATCCATTTGCGGAAATTGAACGCTGCGGCAGCAAGCATTACATTGATCTTGTCGCCCTGT
>Ga0123353_10002518_pt1 | contig 22780 bp, 16 predicted proteins | sample TergutLab28metaG_3_FD_92763 | JGI IMG/M metagenome (GOLD analysis project Ga0123353, IMG submission 92763) | Labiotermes labralis P3 segment gut microbial communities from Petit-Saut dam, French Guiana - Lab288 P3 | ecosystem: Host-associated > Arthropoda: Insects > Digestive system > Gut ... | reverse complement strand
TGACGGAACCACTGCCGCTTACGCCGACTTCTGACTGGCCTGTATTGTTCCAGTTCATCGTGCCGGTATTGGTCACGTCTCCGCCGGCAGCACCATAACCGACCGAAACCAACCCCGTGTTGGTCCATGTTCCGGCGTTGCTCACCGTTCCATGACCATTCGTGCCACCGATACGGGTCGCTGCCGTGTTGTTCCATATTCCGCCGGCATTATTGTTCACGGTTCCCGTCGCACCGGTGCCGGTGCCGCCGATTTGGGTCGCGGTTCCCGACGTCCAGTCCATTTGGCCGGTATTGGTCACCTGGCCTGTCGCATTTTGGCCGGAGCCGCCGACAGTGACCTGACCGGCGTTTGTCCATGACCCGCCGGTACGATTTGTCACGGTTCCCGTCGCGCCGGTGGCAGTGCCGCCGACTTGGGCCGCACCACTGCCATTCCAGGTTCCGCTATTGTCCACACTTCCCTGAGAGGTATTTCCGATGTTGGACGTTGAGGTGTACAGTGAACCGCCGGAATTATTCGTGAGCGTGGACGCGGTGCCTGAAGTACCGTAACCAACCGTCAGGGCGCTACGATTTGCTGAAGTCCCCAAACTTGCACCGAAATTTATGCTCAGATTGCCTGCCGTAGTACCACTTCCGAGACGGACTCCGGTCGTCGAAGTCCAATTACCTGCGGCCAGTACGTTGCCGCTTCCGGTAATCGTGCTGTATCCTGACACAGCCAGGTTACCAGCCCCCGACTTGGTGAAGTTGCCTGTGGCGTTCAAGTCGCCTTGAGCGTTCCACGACGTACCAGTCCCTGTATTGAACGTGAAATTATTGACGGAGGCCAAACCTGTTGTATTGAATGTCGAGTTGTTCAGCGTGATACCACCCGCAGTACCGCTGAAGGCACCGGAGTTGTTCCACGTCCCATTTTGGAAAGTAAGGATTCCGGCACCTGTTTTGCTTATATTGCCAAAACCAAAAGTCGTATTCGAACTATTGTTTTGAACGGTGACATTATTATTCGTCGTAAAGTTTGACGCGCCATAGGTATTATGGCCATTCCATAACACATTCGACCCATCCCGAATGATTACAGAAGTGTTATTATTGATGGCGTCAACAATATTGGTCCCGGCTGTTCCATCATACCAGTTCCCTACATTGTCATAACCTCCTGATCCATTCGGATTCCGACCATTTTCAATATAGATGGTCTGTGCCGATACTTCCGGCGGCCCACATAGAAAACACCCGACAACGACCGCCGTCGCAAGGGCAACCCCGGCGAGTGCCTGTTGCAGCTTGGGACGGAGCTTCAACTTCCTCCGTAGCCATCTCGGCCATTGTAATGGGCTTAAAAAATGAAAAAACTCTGTTAGTTTCATATCCAGATACTCCGAAATCTGTTCCTCATGGCAACATACGTTTCGGCCCCCCCCCGTCGAAGGACAAAATGTTACCTTCCATCACCGACACACATTAAGTCTGTGCCATTTTGATTCATTCCGCACAATTCAGAATCCTTCCCCGAATGATAACTTCAACAATAACCCTTTATTTTTCATGACATGAAAACCTCAAGAGCTGTGTTTCAGTATTACCGCACATCAATATCTCCACCGATAATTTTCTACGGTGTCTTATCGTTTTCGGTAATATGTTGTGAAGGATTTTCGTCAATTTGAAAAAATCGTTGAGAAAAAAACAACAATCTTCATATAATGCCAATAAAGAGCAGTATTCGGGTAAAAAAAAGAAATACAAATAGAAAAAATTTAACTGCTGGAGAAAAATGTGAATGGCCGATAGAACATTAAAAGAAGATACAAGAAGTATTCCCGAAGAAAAATGGGAAGAATGGAAAAATTGGGAATGCGGAATTGAGAGTTTTTTAGAGCCGTTTTGGAAATTGGTTTAAAGTTTTCCGCTCCCGTTGGTCGCTACTTGGTGGGCATTGTGTCTCCAAACCAACTCTGAATACGCTTTCATTCCGTATTATTGTTTTATGGTTGTGCCTTTCAAATATTTCAAGTGACGATATTCATAAATCAACAAACAGAGACACAATACCAAAGCGCAACCGTCTGACACCGGAGTGGCGTACCAGATTCCGTCGATCCCGAAATACAAGGGCAAGATGATCAGGAGTGGGATCAGAACGACAACCTGTCGTGTCAGAGTCATGAGAAGGGAAATCATTGCACGGCCTGTCGCCTGGAAATAGTTCGACGTAATGACGATGATTCCCACTCCCGGAAGCAGCATCATGAATATTCTGAGCGCCCTGGTGGTCATTTCCGCGAAAGCCGGGGCCTGCAAACTCTCGTCTCCACTCAAAAACGGCCTGATCAAGAGGTGTGGAATGTTTTCCACCATCAATGACGCCAAGGAAGTAAAAATTAGCACGGAAATCAGTGAAATCATCAGAGTTCGGGCAACACGGTCGTATTTTTTCGCGCCGGTATTGTATCCGACAATCGGCTGAGCGCCCTGACTGAGTCCGAGGATGACCATGAAAATGATCAGAAAAATCGACTGAATCACCCGCATGATGGCAATTGCCGTGGCACTGTGCGTCTCATCAATGCCGTAACTGTTGAACTGATAGTTGGTTAATGCCATCAGAATACTATTGGCAAGATTCATAAAACAGGGGGCAATTCCCATTCGGGTAATTTCCGCGGCACGTTTCAGATCAAATTTAATATAGGACCAACGCCATCGGAGAAGCGTCCGTCCGGACAAATAGTACCAGGCGATCCAAACCGAACAAATGGCCTGGGCAATGACTGTCGCGAGGGCCGAACCGCCAATACTCATGTCGAAAACAAAAAGGAAAAGCCAAACAAGAAAAATGTTTGATAATGCCGAGATGAACAGCGACACCATTGCAATGTGATTTTTCCCCTCACTTCGCAGAAAACTGTTGATTCCAAATGAGACCACCGTAAAAAGCACTCCGGCAAGAGTCACGGAAAAAAACTCCCGAGACATGGGCAGAATTTCCCGATTCGCCCCGAAAAACATCAACAGGGGATCCATAAAAATGAATCCAAAGATCATAAAAATGACCGTGACGAAGAGAAAAAGAGAGAAGGAGACCCCTAACAGTCGTTCGGCCTCATCAATTTTTCGTTCACCGATCCGAATGGAAAGAAGCGTGTTCGTTCCAATGCCGATCATCATGCCGGCGGAAAACATAATCATCATAATGGGGATCGTAATGGCAACGGCAGCAAGACCTTTGGGTCCGAATTTTTGCGTGACAAAAATCGCGTCAATAATCCCGTAAGTGGCATTGATGACCATCCCCATGATGGCCGGAAGAGAAAATTTCAGAAGAAGTTTTGCAACAGAACCTTCTTCCATCTGTTTGACGTTGGAATTCTGTTGCATTATAAGCCATTACATGTTAAAAACGGTCGGCAGGCATTCAAATCTCCTTAATTTTATCGCAAATTCATAAAAAAAGAAGCCCACATCTGTTGATGTGGGCTTCTTTGAATCAATTCGCTGGCAAGTAATGGACTCTCGGATCTATCAACCTAGTTATTGGGCGCGGCCGGGAGCTGTTGGCTGTGGCCGTTTCCGCAGCAAGCCGGAGCACAAGGATCAAAGCAAGCCGGTTCACAAGGATCGCAAGCCACTGTGCAAGCATTACAGCAGTGATTGCTGCAAAGGGCGCAATTGCATCCACGGAGCGAACCGAACAGTCCGCTGAAGAACTTGGAAACATTGCGTTTGACGGTGTGGGAAGCACGGAGCAACGGACGATCGTTGCAACCATAATTGAAACCACAACCGGTATCGCAGCAAACAGGTTCACAAGGATCGCAAATCGGAGCACAAGCCGGTTCACAAGGATCGCAAATCGGAGCACAAGCCGGTTCACAAGGATCGCAAATCGGAGCACAAGCCGGTTCACAAGGGGCACAAGCAACAACGGCGTTGCAAGGACCACAATCATGTCTGGCCAGTGGTTTGCAGGCCAAAAGGTTTTTCAGACCTCCGAAGAGATCGCATTTTTGGGTACAACATGCGTTGCATGCGTTGCAGTCATCACAAGTCGCACAATTGCCTGCGAATGTGATAGCACTCATCATAAGGCATACTGCTAAAGAAACAATCAGAACTTTGGACTTCATAGGGCAAACTCTCCTTTTTTCCATTTCTTACCGATTCCCTTTTGATCATCAACATGTCCATCATTGTCGTGAATCATCATTTCTGAGAAAACGTTTCTCAAAACCGGGCATGTTTCGGTAATGCACTGTTTATTTGAGACAGAACCGTTCAGACAGCATACCCGTCTGAAATTTACTTTACGGTCTTCCTGACTCCATCCCGAATGTGCTCCCCCGGCACATCATTGACTCCTTACGGGTTATTCGCTATATCGGACAGTTTGGGAAACTGGCTTGAGGAGAGTGCCCATATTTTTGACAAATTGATGCTTGAAACAATAATTCCAATCACGCTCAAAACAAAAACTGGTGAAAATGGCTGAAGTTTAAGGTCTGACACTCTTTAATTTTCCAGAAAATGAACTTTTTTTCGTAAGATTCGTACTAAAGATAACTCAATGTTGCAGAAAAAAATGAAAAATCATTCAGAAAACATTGTTTGTTTGATTTTCTGCTAAATTTATTTGTTTTTCACTTGGTGGATACTTGTAATTTGTATCCAAATACTTGCATCCAATATGTTTTTGTTACCTGCTGTTTCGACAAAAAGACAAAAATTCGTAAGAATCGACATATTCCGCGATATGTCGGGGAAAAAAAAGTTTTGAACATTTCTGCTCGATAATGACTATGGAGATTTGTTAAAAATTTCGACACATTGGCCAGCGAAGCCGAAGGGAAAAATGCTTCTGAATCCATGAGGGGTCGTGGCCGAATAAATTGTGGTATAATTTAGAGAGCAGAGGATGCTGAAATGGTTCGGGGGTAGGATTTCCGACCAAAAATGTCGACGTGATTTGTGGAGAACGTTAAGACATCGCAGTGGTTAGGTCGCAGGGAAGCAAAAAACTGATCAAACACGTATTGTTTATCAGTTTAGTAGCAGTTTCAAGATAAAAAATTGTTTGGCATTCCCTCCAACGGATACAAGTCCTTGACATGGACACAAATCCTTTACTCTTAACCACCAATCACCTATGACACGTTCCCCTTCCTCCCCGACCTATCGGTTGTGTCTGTTTTTTGCTGGTGTTTTGACGCTTTGCACGCTGAATCATGTTTCAGCACAAACACCGAATTTTTCCCCTTCATCGCGGCAGACACCTGTTCGAATGCCTGCCATTCGGTCGGACTCAAGCATCAACCTCGTCCAGCCGTCGCCCCAGCCCCAACCGTTGCCCCAGACATCATTGCCGTCTTCCATTTCCGTTCAAAAACCGTATCCTGTTGAGCAACCGGTTTCAGCACAGCCCTCGAAGCCGACTGTCAGACCACTTGCCCAAACAAATCAGGATGCAAAAACTCAGGATACTCAGGATGATGCTGTCAGACCGTCCCCATTGAAACCCAATCTTTTGCTCCCGACCGCTTCAAAGTTGAGTGTTTCCGACGAGGAAAAAATTGAAGAGGCCATTCACAAAGGAATGGTTCTGGAACAACGACAACAGTGGAAAGAAGCCCTTAGCCACTATGAAAATGCCATCAGGACCTATCGCAAGGCTCCGGCATTGATGGAACGGTTCCGCAATGTCCGGTTCCACTACGATATTGATCGCCGATGTGAAGACGCCAGCTTTGAAAACATGATGACCAAGATGAGTTTCGTTGACGCCCTTTCGCTTTACGACGAAATCATGCTCAAAATTCAGATGAATCATGTCGACCCTCCTCATTGGAATGAAATGTTCCAGCACGGACTGAGCGATTTGGAAATCGCCTTGCAAAACGATCTGTTTCGCCAAAAAAATCAGATTACCGCTCCAAAAGACGAAATCGCCTCGGTTTTTGGACAGATTCGGAATGCAAGTCTCACCTGGAACATCGACAACCCTTCGATTCTGAGAAGCCAGATGATTCGTGTCATCGAATTCTGTCAGAAAGAATTCGCCATGAATGCAACCTCGGGGATGCTTGAGTTCCTCTGTGGGATTGCCAATTCGTTGGATCCCTACACGGCGTTTCTGACGCTAAGTCAATACAATGATCAGATGTGCATGATTCGTGGGAGTCTTCCTGCCGGACTGGGAATTGAAATTACCGCCGACCAATATTCCACGATCATCACGCGAGTCATCCCGGGGAGTCCGGCGGAACAGGGAGGTCTCAAAAGAGGCGACCGTATCCTTGTCATCAATGGAGTGGGCACAGAAAAACTTTCCATTGATCAGGCGGCAAATCTTCTCCAAGGGACCGTCGGTTCCGTGGCCGAACTTCAGATTCAATCGGGAAATACTGTTCCCCGGGAAGTTGCAGTTCGTTATGAACAGGTCAAGGTCTTGAGCGTCGAGGATGTACGAATCCTTGATGATTATATCGGCGACATCAAGGTCGGTTATCTTCATCTGACAGGATTCCAGCAAGACACGGTTCTCGAATTACAGTCGGCCCTGTCAAAACTTCACGCCCAGGGGATGGAATACCTGATTTTGGACCTCCGGAACAATCCCGGCGGGGTGCTCACCGAAGTGATTGCCGCTGCCGACCTGTTCATCAATGATGGCATCATTGTGCGAACCAGGAGTCGGGACAGCCAGGAAGAAGCCATTCACTCGGCCAATCCGAACCGAGCCACCTGGAATGTTCCATTGATCGTGTTGATCAACGAAGACAGCGCGAGTGCCTCGGAAATTTTCGCCGGGGCCATCCAAGACAACAAACGCGGCATAATCATCGGAAAAAGGAGCTATGGAAAAGATACCGTCCAAGCTGTTTACGACCTTCGCGGCAACTATTCCAAGACGCCGATCGCCGGACTCAAACTGACCATTGAAACGTTCTCTTCCCCCAATGGAAATCCGTATACCGGAAGAGGGGTCGAACCGGACATCATTTCCGACAATCAGCCGGTCGCCTCCACGACTGCTGACGGCATTCTTTATTCGGCTGCACGACCTGTCGTTGATGGAGACGGAACGGTCACCGGAATGCCCGTTTTGGCCGAAGATCAGGTGATTCGCGCCGCGGTTGATGAAGTGCAACGGCAAATGAAGTCGGCAAGTCGTCCGGCACAAAACAAAAACCGATGATAAAAAAACCATGTAAAATCTTGTAACGACATGAAAAAACAGAGTCCGTGATCAAAAGGTCACGGATTTTTTTTGTATAAAGTCAACCCGGCTCCGATAAAACTCGCAAGGAATATTGCGATCCAGCGGCACACTGGGCGATGCAACTGCAAGTTGCCCGTCGGAGACATCTTTTAACGTCTTGGGGTGCAGTATTTCACAACTTTCCAAATCGCCTAACCCGGAACGCACATAACAAAGGACGTTTAAAAAGTGCCTCCCGGCGGGGCAACGTGCCGTTGCATCGCATACACACTTCGCGGTTGGAAGGTCTGTTGACCAAATGCCCGCCCATCCCGGTTACGGTATCTCTTTTGAGTACGGGATTTCGCCGCGGAGCATTTTTGCTCCCTCGCCGACAATGTGGAGATACCAATCGGCGGGCATCCCCTCGTTGTCGACGAAATGTCCCTGTATCGGTGGTGTGTCACAGATCGGTAAAATTGCGGTTCCTTCGTCGTATTCGTCGAACATCGCCACGTACACCGACGTCTGCTTCATCTCGGCCAGCTTGCGGAACTGTTCCCAAAGGAACATGCCTTTGCGTCGTGAAGTCATTGTTGAGCCGGGTTCTTTCCGCATAAGGTTATCCCATGAAAAGCCGGGGTAAACCGTCGGAATCCAAAGCGTGCCGTTTTGTTCGGCGGCTTTGCGGTCTTCTTCCCAAAACCCCATGGATGCTCCCCATTCGCCCGTATCGGGTGCCGGCGCGAAGTTGCCGATGTTCCACGGACAATACACTTTGAACCGTTTGTAAAACGCCTGCCATTGGGGGGCGGGATGTCTTCGCCAATCCCAACTTCCACCACCGACAAGTGTCGCCTGATAGGGGCCGGACTGTTCAAAGAAATCAATCAACCGGTTCGCCAGTTCCGCCGTCATGCGATTGTGTTCGTCGCCGCCGTAAAATCCCCAAATCAGCACGACGGGTTTGCCGTCATGTTTCATGTAACGGTCGTCCTGCACGATTCCGGCGTCGACCGTTTGTTTCCAATTCCCGACGAGCGTGTCGTAAATATGTTCGGTCGGCATCCCGGTGATATCATACGAAATGGCCCAGACACGACCGGTCGCGTTGGCCGACTCGCGAATGTATTCCGTGATCCGCTCGTGGGAAACGGAATACTTCTCGCACAGTTCCGACGGCAACGGTCCCTTGCCCGGCAGTCCGACCAGGAAACGTTGCAGCCAGACGCCGTCAATGTCGTAGTCGCGGAGCAGTTCCAAATGTTTGGCGACCACCGCTTTGCTGTCGGAAGTGAACAGCCGTGCCTGCGACCCGTCCGGATACGTGAAACCCGGTACTGGAAAGGTCTCCGACTCCGGATACATCGAAACGTCCGGCCACAAATCAACGGTGAGCAGATCGGCGCGAAATTCGTTGAGACTCCGGACCCAATGATACCAACCGATACCGCTGGCATCACCGGGACAACGAAACCACGTCTGGTAGCCGCACATGACACGCCCCTTGAGCGTGCTTGAATCGACCTTGGTCATGCAAGTGTCGTTCACCGGGGGCGATTCCGCTGCATGAATATTGGTCAAGACGTCCAAAATGTTCAAAACATTCAAAAACGTCAGCAAAATCACGGCGGCAATCATCTTGAACATCATTCGGAACATGGAAAACCTCTCTTCTGTGTCACGGATTATACCTTATTTCGTAAATTTCACAATTTGTCTCAAAAAACTTGGCATTTGACTGTCATTTTGCTAAAATGGGGTGTCACCGCTTGCTAAAATGGTCACCGTGAAAGAAAAAATACTCATCTCATCCACTTGCAACACAAAGGAGTTAAAATCAATGCCGTCTTTCAAATCTGTCCTGTTATTGTTTACGTTGTTTTTGATGATTGCGTCTGTTCCGACAAATGCTGCGGAAAATGCCTCGGATTCGTCGGATTCCCCGGTCATCAAGGTGATTCCGGAAAGTATTATCACGCCGGAACAAAGGGCCCTGATTGAAAAGGCGATTCCGACGGAAGCGGTCGTCAAGCCGAGAAAAGACCGAAAATTGTTGATTTTCGACACCAACGCCGATTATGGCGGACATGGTTCCATCCCTTATGCGAATCTTGCGTTTACGCTCATGGGACAAAAAACCGGAGCCTTTGAAGTCGTCATTTCGCGCGACCCGCAAGTCTTCCAGGCCGATTCACTGAAACAGTTTGACGCGATTTTCTTCAACAACAACGTTGGTAATATCTTTTCCGACCCGCAATTGCGACAGAATATTGAAAATTTTGTCCGACACGGCGGGGGACTCATGGGGGTGCATGGCACGACAGGCGCGTTTTTGAACTGGAGCGGGCCCAAACAGGGAACCGATGATTGGCCGGAATTCGGCGAAATGATCGGCGGTCGCGGCACAAATCACCGTGAACCGGACGAGAAGATTTTCATCAAAATCGAGGAACCAAATCATCCGCTTTTGCAGTTTTTCCAGAAAGACGGCTTCGAGTACCAGGATGAATTCTTTCGCGTGAGCGACCCGTATTCCCGGGAAAAGCAACGGGTGCTTTTGAGCATCGACAAGGAAAAAACCGACCTCAATCGCCCGCCGCACACGGGAAATAAAGAGCGGGCCGATGAAGATTACGCCTTGGCCTGGGTGAAACGTTACGGACAGGGACGTTGCTTTTACAGCACCATCGCGCACAGTCCGAAAGTCTTTTGGGACCCCATGATCCTCAAGTTTTATTTGGCCGCCGCGCAATTCGTGCTTGGCGATCTTGACGCCTCGGCCTTGCCGTCGGCAATGGTCGACGACACGGTTCGTGCCCATGAAAAGGCGGGGTGGCGTCTTTCCATGCCGGCTTACACGTTTCACCAGTTTTCCCTGTTCGACACGATTGATAAAACAGCGGAACTCGGTTTGCGGTATTGCGGCGGCTTGAGTTTTCAAAAAGTCGGAGGCGGCATCGACAAGTTTTTCGACCCGGCACAACTCAGCGACGATGAGATTGCCGCCGTCAATGAAAAACTCAAGTCCAAAGGGATCAGGATGGTCTCCTACTATTATCACGAAATTCCCGGCGATGAAGCGGCCTGTCGCAAGGTGTTCGAGTTCGCCGACAAGCTCGGAATTGAGACGTTTCTTTCCGAACCGAAGCCGGAAAGTCTCGACGTGATTGATCGTTTCTGCAACGAGTTCGGAATCAATGTCGCGCTGCACAATCACGACGAAAAAAGCTCGCCGGACTATTGGCATCCTGAAAAAGTGCTTGCCATTTGTCAAAAACATGGGCCGCGCATCGGCGTTTGCGGCGACATGGGGTACTGGATGCGCAGCGGCATTGATCCGATTGACGCGGCACGAATTTTGAAGAACCGACTCCGGGTCGTCCAGGTCCACGACCTTGACGAGTTCACGCCGAACGGTGCAGACGTTCTCTGGGGAACGGGCATCGGCAAAACCCGGGAGTTTTTCGAGGAATTGCACAAACTCGGTGTCAGACCGCTTGACGTCGATGTCGAATACTCGAAAAATTTCGAGGACAACATGTCGGAATGTCGAAAATGCATTGAGTTTTTCAACGAAACGGTCAAAAACATCGTTTCCAAGCAGTAATTTTGTCAAAAGAGGCACCCCATGTCCGATAACCAGAATATCGACGCAATTCAAGACAAAAAACGAAACTGCATCTTTTCACGCCCGGGTTGCATTGTTATTGCCTTGTTGCTTTTTGCGGGTGCTTTCATATTTATATATCCTGCCGTTCAAGATGCCCGCGAATCGGCAAAACAGGCGCTATGCGCTAACAATCAGAAACAACTTGCGCTTGCTTTGAGTAATTATCACAGCACATACGGAACATTTCCTCCGGCATATACGACAGATGCCGACGGAAAGCCTCTGCACAGTTGGCGGGTTTTGCTATTGCCGTATATGTACCAAAACCGACTTTACGAATCCATACGCCTCGACGAACCCTGGGACAGTCCACATAATTCGCAATTCCACGATCAGATGCCGCATGTGTCTATCTTTTACTGTCCTAGCAGACCGGAGGAAGAACGAGCGAAAGGTTTGACCCCATATCAGATGGTGATTGGACCGGATACGATTTCCAATGGCCCGAACTGTACGACGTTTTCTGAAATAACAAAGGATACAACCGATGTCATTTTGATCGTCGAAGCGTCTGTACCTGTTCCCTGGATGAAACCGGAGGATTTGCCACAATCCGCATTACAAAACGGCGTCGTTTCGTCAGTGCCGCTGCGCGGTCACCCAGTTGAGCAAGGTATCGGTTCTCAGCATTACACGTATTACAAGATGAAACACCTCTTAGCACCGAAAATCACGGGGGCGAATATCGCAATGGTCGATCTTTCTTGTCAATTTTTCACCAATAAGATTTCCCCGGAAGAATTGCTGGAAAAAAGCAGGATTCGGAAACCCAAATGAAACTCCAACGAACGGCGGTCACGGTGTGACCGCCCTACCATGACGCACAACTAAACTAACAACTAACAATACGCGAGGTTATTATGAAAGACAGCTTATCCATTTCCCGGCGTCGTTTTTTGAAGACGTCGATGTTATTGGGGGGTCTTGCGGCTCCCTGTTTGATTCCCGGGTCGGCCTTGGGGCTGAATCGCTCCGTTTCACCGAGCAATCGTATCACACTTGGTTTTTGCGGTGTCGGCTGCATGAATCGCGGACACCTTTACAACACGCTTCAGTATGACGACGCTCAGGTTCTTGCCGTCAGCGACCCCGACCAGTGGCGCCGCGAGACCGGCAAGACCACGGTTGAAACCCAATACGCCAAACGCAAAGAAAACGGTGAATTCAAAGGATGCGACGCCTATCACGGGTTTCACGAAATGCTTGATCGCGCCGACATTGACGGGCTGGTCATGGCGCTTGGCGAACAGTGGCACGGTCCTGCCGTGATCATGGCCGCCAAAGCCGGCAAAGATATTTACGTGGAAAAGCCCAACGCCTACACCGTGCATGAAGCCCTTGCCGAAATTGAAGCCGTCAGGCGGCACGGCGTCATCTGCCAGGTCGGATATCAGCAACGAAGCTGGGCCAACTTTGAATTTGCCTGTCGTTTGGTCCGGGAAGGTGCTCTCGGCAAGATCAGCAGGATTTATACGGTCCACCATGACCCCGCCATTGAGATTGATCTCCCGGCGGAACCGACGCCACCGACGCTGGATTGGGACCTTTGGCTCGGCCCGGCCCCTTGGCGTCCTTTCAGTCATCGGCTTCACTATTTGGGCAATCCGCTCAATGTTGTGCCGTGGTCGTTCTGCAAAGACCTCGGACTGGGCGGTATTGCAAGCGGCGGTTCGCACGCTTTTGATATTGTCCATTGGGGACTTAATCTCGACACGTCCGGCCCGCAGGAAATCATCCCGCCAAACGGCCAATGCCCGTTCATCACGTTCAAATATCCGAACGACGTGACTTTGCAGATCGTGCATGGGCGTCTTGACCCCAATCATCATGAAATCCCCAAAGGGTTCGACCCTATCACGAGCGTTCAGGCGTTTGGTGCCGTGTTTGTCGGGGAAAACGGGTGGATTCATGTCGGTCGCCGGGGCTACCTGAAATGTTATCCCGCCGAAATCGCCAAAGATCGTCCCAGCCGTCACGAAGGACATCTCAGTCATGTCCGCAACTGGCTCGATTGCGTCAGACTGCGAAAACGTCCGCTGTGTGACGTCGAAATCGGAAGTCACTCGACCATCGACCCGATTCTCGGAAACATCGCCTATTGGCTCAATCGACCGCTCAAGTGGGATGCAGCCAAACACGAATTTGTCAACGACGACGAGGCCAACCGCCTCCGCAGCCGTGCCATCCGCCAACCCTGGATTATCTGAATGCAGCCAATCGAGACGACAAAATTGAGACGACAAAGACGAAAGGAATATTTAATATGCGACAATTATTATTGACATTGACACTGCTTATTTTGGGAACGGCTGTTGCGTCGGCCCAGGATTCTGCCCAGGATGAAGCTGCGAAACTTGCGGCGGTGTTGCAAGACCCGGACGCTTCTCTTTATACGAAAACGCTTGCCTGCAAACAAGCGGCGCAAACCGGCACCAAAGCGTCGGTGCCGCCGCTGGCTGCTGTATTGCTCGACGAATCGCTTTCCCATCCGGCGCGAATCGCTTTGCAACAGATTCCCGGCCCGGAAGCAACGGAAGCCCTTTGTCATGCTCTCCCGGACGCCAAAGGGGGAGTCTTGATCGGAATCATCGGGACACTTGGAGAACGCCAAGACCCGGCGGCGGTTTCCTCCCTCGCAACGTTTCTTGACGCCCAAGACAAACAAACGGTTTATGCCACCGCGGTTGCCCTGGGCAAAATCGGTTCGGCAGATGCCCTGGATACGCTGAAAAAACAATTCGAAAATGCGATTACGACGGATCTGGTGGGAAAAATCGATTCTCCCGACGCATTGGCCGCATTGCGAAAACGAGCTGACTTGCAAAATGACCAACAAGCCTTGCTGATTGACGGCTTGTTGGCATGCGCCGAACACTTGATTGCCGACGGTAAGACCTCGGAAGCCCTTGATGTGTATCGACATATCCAACAGCACAGTCATTTTAATTTTCCTGTTACTTCACGTAGTGGGGCAATTCGCGGAATTTTGTTGATTCTTGGACCGATGCTTGGAAAAGAAATCCCCCAAGAAGAAGCCATCGAAGGACTGGAAGTCGACTTTGCCAACTTCGATGACGGCGAATTTTTGGTGATGCTGGAAGCAGCCCGTGATTTGAAATCATCGGATTTGACACCGGGGCTATTGGCCATATTGCCCAAACAGAATCCTGACCGTCAGGCACTATTGCTCGATTTGCTGGATTGCCGTGGTGATGCCGCGGCGCGACCTGTCGTGTTGGAAATGGCGAAAAACCGTGAATGTGCGGCACAAGCGGCGGCCATTCGTGCTTTGGCCGGACTCCCGGATGATGAGGTGGTCGAATTTTTGCTCGCAACGGCAACCGGCGACTACAATACAACAGCCGACATAGCTGCAGAAGCAGCTGACGCATTGACACGAATGAAAACCCCCGGGCTGGAGCAAAAAATCATCGAACGGCTCGAAAAAAGTCAGGGAAAATCATGTATCCCGCTTGTTTTGGTTTGCCAAAACCGGAAAATCGGTGACGCGACACCGGTATTGTTGCCGCTTCTTTCCGATGCCGATAACGACGTTCGTCTCGCGGTGATCGCGGCGCTCGGCAACACCGTTTCAGGGGAAAATATTGAAGTTTTGGTCGAACATCTCTTGAAACCCGTGTCAGAAACAGAGTTTGAAACCGTGCAAGGTTCCCTTCGCGTCGTTTGTTATCGAACGGTCGATCCGGATGCCGTGGCCGCCAAACTGGCTGCTGTTTACGACGACGCCTCATTGCCGACCAAATCCGCGTTGCTTGAATTGTTCGGGGCATTGGGCGGAAAAGTCGCCATTGATGCCGTCCAGAACGCGGTCGCCGACCCCACGGAACAGATTCAGGACACGGCAACCCGCGTCCTTGGTGACTGGCCCGACCCGGACGCCGCGCCGGTCCTCTTAAGCGTCATGCAATCCCAGGCCAATGAAAAATTCAAAACGCGAGCCTTGCGCGGATACATCCGCATTGTGCGCCAAATGGACACCTCGAACGAACACCGTTTCAACATGTGTATGGAAGCCCTCGCCCTTGCCAAACGAGACGAAGAGAAGTCGCTCCTTGTCGATGCTTTGGGCCGGATCACGACGCCTGCTTCACTGCTGAAACTGTCGGAATTTTTTGATCAGCCGACCTTCGCGGAACAGGCCTCGCTTTCGGCAATCGCCGTCGGCAAAGCGATCATGACGCAACAACCCAACGAAGTTGCAGCGGTCATGCAAAAAGTCATCGACACGACCCAAAACGCCGACACCCGTCGTCAGGCGGAAGAGATTTTGCAAGAGATAAAATAACTTCCATGAAACAGGCGGTTATTTTGTAATATCCATCCCATTTGGTGGAGTCCGGGGTTTGAACAGTTCAGAAACGTTTCCGGAACTGCTCGGAGCCGGCTGGGCTCCCTTTTTATGGAACAGAGGTGAATCAGCGATCGGATTGGAATGAGGAGTCTGACGTTTCGGTCTGGGGTCGTAAATTTCATTGACGTTCCCCGTCGAAGAATGGTCCAAAATACCGGGAACAAGATTCACGCGGAGCGAGTCACGATTGAAGTCGAAACCTTCGACATTCATCCGTTCGGTGTACCCCATGCGACGGAGGAGTTCCGGAAGACGAATCGTCTCCAGATTGTTGAGTTTGGCATTGTCATCAAGCTCTCTGCGGAGTTTTTGAAGTTCCGGAGAATCGGTCTCTTTGATGTCGTTGCCGACCACATAATAGATGGTATCTTTTGTGATGGCGCCTTTCAGCTCCACTTTCTTAGATGCTCTTCCATCAACAACTTCCATGTTGCCGCTTTGATCATCGATGAACGCGACCACTTCACCGCCGTTCATCTCAATGATATTCTTGACAAGGTAGACATCACTTTTCCCGTCACCGTCAACATCCAGTCCGCTGGAAAGAGCGAATTGAAGTTTTTGACCGGGACACCATACCGGAGTATAAGCAAGGTCGCCGATCATGATCGGTTCAGAGACGACTCCTTCGATCACTTTCGCTTCTGCTGTGTGAGCCCCCAAAATTCGCGTCACCTCGATCGCCCCTTTACTTCGGTCCCGGGAAACATCATTGCTGGACGGTTCATAAATGCTGAAACTGATCCGCGGAGTCAAACCGTCCTGACTTCCCTTGTTGATCCAGACGGTTTTATTGTCGGACGAAACATAGGAAATCTTTGTGTCAAAATAGGTGACGACCGGAGTCCGAAGTTGGACCAATTTTTCCGTCAAATTCGTATTGATACCGACAAGATGCGTATTTCTCTGTTCAATTTCGGCTTCCTTCCGCTTGGCTTCCGCGATGGCAGCTTCCGCATCGGCCCGGGTTTTGTTTTTTAGAGTATCCAGCTCTTTGATTTTCGTTTCCTGGACGTTCATGTATTCCAGAAACTTGGTGCGTTCAGCCTGAAGGTCCTTTTTGGCAAGATCAACTTCCTTTTGACGTGCCACTTCCATCGCTTGTTTCTCGGCATTCAGGACGTCGAGACGATTTTGCAGGTCTTTGCTTTCACGATTCAGGGAAGCATTTTTCCCCTGTTCGGTCTCCAAGGATTTGGAAACTTGCCCCAATGCAACGCGATAGGACTCCAGAACCGGTGCCGCCCCCTCTGGCGTCTTGACCGGGGCATAGATTTTCATGTCGTTTGTAAACGCGGATTCGATGTCGGTGATCGGGGTTGCTTCATCGGCAAATCCGATCCATTTTTTCAACTTGCCGGCGTCATTGCTGAGCGAACGGTAGTCCGACTGTACCTTCGCCAGTTGCGACTTGGTCTCTTTGACCATTGCTGCCTGCTCCGCATACCCTCTGCCCAAAAAATAACTCGTCGTCACTGCAACAAGGGTGAGGATTCCGAGAATAATCATAATGGCCGTTTGGGCCTGGTTCTGCTGAGCCATAATTGATATGCTCCTGTGGCAACTGAAAAACCGTAAATCCAGTCGAGGCTTAGCTTTTTAGCTTTAATTGAAAAAATGGTTTCAAAATCATGGGAATGGCGGCAACAACTGGAGATACAGGTTGACCACCAAACGATGTGAAACAAAAGTCGATAAGATTGATTTTAAGCGGGGTAGGCTGGGAAGTCAACGAAAAATTTGACAAGGAAATGAAATATTTATGTGAAATGAAATCACTTAAAATCAGCTTTTTAGAAAATTGTACTGTTGATTTTCCGAAATCATGATGATTCCAGCTGATTCCAAAAATAATCCTGATGAAAAAAATCCCAAGAAGCAAAAAAAGGGCCAAAATCGACCCTTTTTATGAGAAACTTCAATAAAAATGACATGAAAACTTGTCAAAGCTAAACGGAAAAAGAAATTTGCCTGCTGTTAAGCCATTTTTTGAGTACGGAAATTTGTCCGCGGCTTGTTTCGACGTTCTGCCCGAAGTCGTGCTCTGCGATCGGTTTCACTCGGCTTTTCGTAGTGCTCGCGACGTCGCATTTCTTTTTTGATTCCACTTCGTTCCACCAGTTTACGAAATCGGCGAACGGCGTCTTGAATTGACTCTTTTTCCCGTAATGTTAGCTTGACCACTCAACCTCACCTTTCTTTCTAAAAACAGTACCATAATCTTCTGAGTCTCAATTTTTCATCAATTTCAGAATTTTCAGCAAATTCTGAATCTCTTTTCCACCAAAGAGTTGAATAAAGCCATCAGAAAACAATGAATGTAACAATAAATTGAAACCATCAGTATACCACAGTTGTTCGGGAATTGTCCAGACTCCCGGTCCATGTTTTGTGAATTTTTTCGCCAAAATTCGACCGAGGAAATAGGACGAGTTTTTTGATTATTCGTAATCTTCTGATTATTCCGAGAATTACGGTCATTCCGTGGACATTCAGTTGACTTATCAAATGGTTTCCTCTTGCCCGATGATCACCATTGAAGGTAACAATCGATCATAATGAGACGGTGACCATGGACTCGTTGCAAAAACTGTTAGAACTCGAAGAAAAACACAACGAAATTCTCAGTCGGCTTGACGAGCTTGACGACCGGATCATTCAGACATTGAAGGAATGGTCTATTTCTCCCGGTGAAACGCGGTCGGACTCTAAAAGTACGCTTTTAACCACGACATCAACGAAATGAAAGCCGCCCATCCCGGCTACGGTGTATTTTTTCGGACGAGCCAGTCACCGAGAGATGGAAAGAGTTGGGCGATTGCAAACAAAAGCCGTGCCCGCCAGGGAACCACCAGTTCAGGTTTCCGCTTTTCACAAAAGAGTAAAATTCGGGACGCGAGCCAGTCCGGATCGATTTCTCCAACCTTGACACCGGCCCCGGGAGCAAGGGCGCGTTCAGGAATTCCTGTCGTTCCTTCCAGTTGGTAGAGCCGTTCCCCGGAACGTTTGATCGGTCCCGGACAAACCAGGAGCGTGTGGATTCCCTCCGGACCGAGTTCCAGTCGCAACTGTTGGGAGAACGCCGCAACTGCGAATTTGGAAACGGGATAAGCCCCCACCCAACGGGGCGCACCTTTTGCCGCAAGTGAGCCGATGTTGACGATATGCCCTTTGGTTTTCATCAAATGCGGAGCCGCCGCCTGAGAACATCGGATCGTCCCCAAGACATTCAAGTCGAACAGGGCCTGAAACTGTTCCGGTTTGGTATCGAGAATCTTTCCCCGCATGGAGCGGCCGGCACTGTTGACGAGAACATCAAGCCGTCCAAAATAATCGATCGTTTTTGCAAAAATCCGATCGACCTCTTCCTGTCGGGTGATGTCGGCGACAAAGGTCAACGTCTCAATGCCGTTTTTTCGCATTCCGACAGCTGTTTTTTCGAGATCGTTCTCCTCCAGAGCAACGATCGCCAGCCTAGCACCCGCCCGACCAAAGGCTTCGGCGGTGATTTTTCCCAAACCGTTTGAGCCGCCGGTCACCAAAACAACTTTATCCTGCCAGTAGTTCATGCTTCTATGGAAACTCCAGTGTGGGTCCACAAATGGGGGCCGCAAATAAAAATTAAGCTTGTTCATTGAAACCGAAGGTTACCGCTCCTATCGGTGCATTATACCCTCGTGATCGATGAACAAAAAGACATTTTGACCAATACTCGTCTTTGTACCACGATCTTCAACGTTCGTAAACGGTGATACCTGAATTTATCGGCATGAAGGCGGCAAACGTCCTAACATTTTGGGATGACAGTCATTAAGACAAAAACGACATTTTGTTGCTACACAGTTCATTCCGTCAAGGGGAACTGTGGGTGTTTTTGGAAAAAAACTTCAAAGAAATTTGGAAAAAGATGAAAAAAGTGTTGAAATAAGATGAAGAAATTTATATAATCGGGGCGAAGATAAATTTGGATGAGTGACGGGAGACTTTTTAGAGTCAAATTTTGTCCTTGAAAAGAAGTTTTTCCGTCCCATGAGGAGAAGCAGAAAAGAAACCGTTCGGTTCGCCCGGGCGTTTCTTTGAACATGACGTTTCTCTAGTGCGGTGCCTTTCTCGCATCGGTCCCTTATCGTTTCAGCGAATGCTGAGTGTCTGCATTGTGAGTATCAACCTCATTGATGATCTCCCTGATTTTCAGGAGCAAGCTGTCTGAATGACCAGTCTGCTTTCGTGATTAACGTACAGGTGAGGCGGTCGATGAATTTATATAAACAGTGAGTAAACAGTGGAGGAGTTTAATCCCATGAGGAATGTTTTTGAAGCCATTTTGGAAACCGGTCACGACGAGGACTTTATCCCAGTTGTCTCAGATGAGTTTTGCCCTACAGACGCCCCTGCTGGGAGTCCGGCAAAACTCGAAGTGTTGGCGGAACGGGTCCGTAAAGGCCTCCCCTTGTGGCACCCGGAAGACCGTGTCGATTACGCAGGTCTGACCGGAGCAGTACGTCCGCGTGAGTAAAAAAGTAAAAAAACGCGAGTAAAACAAGATGAGTAAAACAGAAACGACGTTTCTGTTGTGTCTTGGGTATTGAGAACGATGAATTTTGAAGTAACAGGAAAGAAGAGCCGTTTTCCCTCCTTGTGGAAAGCGGCTTTTCTTTTTATTTTTAAGGACAGTCTAAACATTACAGCTAACATTTTTTGCCAATCTCCATGAAACTGCCTGATTTTTTGGAAAACAAGGAAAATTTTATCCCTTTTCGCACCGACACACTTCTGGAGCGGATGCTGGGTGACCCACGTCTTAAAAAAGGGGACCATCAAAATTTCCTGCATTTTAAGCGTCTTTTGGCAGATCGATTCCATTATGAATATCGTGAAATGTTTGAATCGATCAAAAATGACTTCGTTTCTTTGGACCCGGACAGGGAAACATTATGGGAACCCGATTTTTCTGAAGAAGAACGTCAGGAAATTCAAATCCGTCTTTATCAATCGGTCAGAAATCTCCTGAAAATTTGCAATTACAACGAGTTCACCGAAGAGCAACTTGACGTCTGCATGAAGTCTCAACCCATTGGCGGACTTTCCATTCAGGTTGACACGGGGGATTTTGAAGAATTTCAGGTTTATTATCGCGGCGTTCGTAAAAAATCGGAGCTTCGATCGTTTTTGTATTTTTGGTCAACACCATGGGAACATGTTTGTTTGAGTCGTGTTTTTGTCATGGCCCGATTGAAAGAAAAATACGGCGGCAAAGTCATGATCAAGATGTACAAGGACGTTCCTCTGGAAAATATTAAGGTCATTGCCCCCAAAGTGAAAATTGTCATGCCTGTTTTTGCACGGCTCAAAGTCGGGGGAAGCGTGCTTGGTTCACTTTTTACGCCACTGACCAAGTTAATATTTGCGTTTACGCTTTCCTGGATTTACTTCTTTATTATACTCGGCGGGCTGTTGTTGGCGGCTTTCAAGGGGGTCATGAGCTTTTTAAGCAGCAAAACAAAATATCTCCATGTTTTTTCGAGCAGTCTTTATTATCTCAACATCTCGAACGATCTTGCCGCGATTGTCACCCTCATGGACGCTGCGGAAGAACAGGACTTGAAAGAAGCGTTTCTCGGGTATTTCATTCTTTTTGTCAACAATCGTGCACTGACAATCGATGAGATCGACCTGGAAGCGGAAAAATGGATTGAAGAGCAATTCAAGCATCAACTTGACTTTGAAGTCGACGACGCCATTCGGAAATTGAAGGAGAAAGACATTGTTTTTACCCTCCCCGCCTCGACACCGGCCGATAATGATGCCAACAACGAAGTCTATAAAGCCTGTGATCTTGGAGAGGTTTTGCATCGACTTGACGAGGTGTGGGATAATTTTAATTCTTTTTGACGTATACCGGCCGGTATATGGGAAAAAAGAGCGAATTTTCACGCAATGACTGAAATTTTTTCGGGAATTTGCTTGTCAAGGGAATTTTGTTGTCAAAACCTGATATAATAGGTCATGGAAGTATTGATTTCACTCATGTCCGTGAAATTTGTGTACGAAATAATGCCTCAAACCATTCTGAAGGAGAAAATCTCATGAAAAAGTACAGGTGTGCCGGATGTGACTATATTTATGACCCTGCCGCTGGCGACCCGGACAGCGGCATTGCGCCCGGCACTTCGTTTGATGACATTCCCGACAGTTGGGTCTGCCCGGTTTGTGGACTCACCAAAGAAGATTTTGAACCGGCGGACTGAATGCCGGTGGATTGAATGCTGACAGAATGAACCCAAAGGTAAAGTTCATTGAAAAAAGGTAAAGTTTTATTGAAAGAGGACGGACCATGAGCATTGAATTAATCTCTCCCCAAGCGTTGTACGAAAAAATCAAGGCGGGAGCCGATGTTACACTGATTGACGTGCGGACGCCGATTGAGTTCCGGGAGGTTCACGCAACCGGTGCCAAAAATATTCCGCTTGACACACTCAAGCCGAAAACGCTCATCGCCAAGCATGGTGCGAGCCAAGAGCCGATTTACATGATCTGCCGCTCCGGCGGACGAGCAGGTCAGGCTTGTGAACAGATGATCAAGGCCGGATTTGAACGTGTTGTCAGTGTTGAAGGAGGAACCTCCGCGTGGGAAGCTGCCGGACTTCCGGTTGTCCGGGATCGTGGGGTCATTTCTCTCGAACGACAGGTTCGCATCGTTGCCGGGGCACTTGTGTTTATCGGAACATTGCTCGGATTCTTCGTGCATGCGTGTTGGTTGATTGTTCCGGCATTTATCGGTGCCGGACTGGCTTTTGCGGGCATTACCAACACCTGCGGCATGGGAATGCTCCTTGCCAAAATGCCCTGGAACCACGTCAAGCAAGACAAACAGGCGACCGGAACCTCTTGTGGAATTTCCTGCGGAGTCTCCCCTGAAACGTCCGGTTCCTCCGACTCCTGTTCGATTCGGAAATAACAAAAGAAAGGGAAAATTTCTCTCTTTACTTTTACGGGAACGACAAGTTTTAGAGCAGTTTGGAAATTGATCCCGGGAAATGCCCCGTTGCGTCATTGTCACATTGATGTATATTGGTGTCCAACGTTTTCCGGTGCTTTCAGTTCTCGTAGCTCAATCGGATAGAGCGTTGGCCTCCGAAGCCAAAGGTTGGTGGTTCGATTCCACTCGGGAACGCTTGATAAAACCCGTGTTTTACGCTACAAAACACGGGTTTTTTGTTTTCTTGAATCCGTTGCGAAAATCTTTCTTTTGTCTGTGATTGTCTCCTTTTGTCTCGGTTTGTCTAAAAACACGCCCTAATTTGCGCCCTGAAAAATGTATTTTCGTTTGAATTATTTGGTTTTCAGGGGGGATGGTGACGTCACCGGTTTGGCAGGTTATGCCTCTTCATCTTCCCGGATTTCATGAGCCAACGGGTCCCAGAGGACGCGGCTTATACTGATGGTGACCGGTATTCTTCCCTCGTAACCGGCAAGGCTTTCCAGCGTTTCGACATAGTCGATGGTTCGTGACCACTTGGGGTTGTTGTCGT
>Ga0123353_10002517_pt1 | contig 22783 bp, 20 predicted proteins | sample TergutLab28metaG_3_FD_92763 | JGI IMG/M metagenome (GOLD analysis project Ga0123353, IMG submission 92763) | Labiotermes labralis P3 segment gut microbial communities from Petit-Saut dam, French Guiana - Lab288 P3 | ecosystem: Host-associated > Arthropoda: Insects > Digestive system > Gut ... | reverse complement strand
CCCGTCGGTCTTGAGGGTGTGCGACGCGCGGCACAGTGGTGCCAGGTTCGAGGTGGTGGTGGTCCCGCCGTGGCGCCACTCGGTGGTGTGGTCCAGGTCGCATCTTGATGCTGGTTGGGTGCACGTGGAGCACACGCAGTGCGGGTCTCGTGCGGCCACGTGCGCGGCGATAGCTGCTGGTGGTCTGTACCTGGTGCGCCCGACGTCGAGGACGGCGCCGGTGAGCGGGTCGGTGACGATACGCCGCCACGGCCCGTCGTGGGCCAGGGCCCTGGTGGTGACTGCGTCGATGGTCCCTGCTCCCACGACGTGGCCTGGTTCGTCGGTGACGCCCAGCAGGGAGGCGGCGGAGATGGTGACGTTGACGTGGACCGTCCCTGGTGGTGGCAACCGCCACTGGCAGTGGCCGTCAAAGTCAAGTGGTTCGTCGTCTGCTGCGCCCTTCGCGGGGGTTGGTGCGCCCGCCAGGGTGCTGGGGCCTGCTTGGGACGCGCCGTGAGCGTCGGGGTTGGCCTGGGTGTCGCCAGTGAGGACGTCGACCATGATGTCGGCGCGCAGCTCGTTGACCGTGCGCTGGTCACCAGCACTACGCGCGGCACGTGCGACGTGTTCGAGGGTCTTGTCGACCCGGGCGGCGTCGACTGCTGGCAGGACCGCGGTCAGCGAGGCCATGCCTTGGCCCAGCGGGCACGGGCTGCCCACACGCCGCCAGCCGCGTGCCCGTTGGTCGACCAACCCCCCGGTCGGGGTCGACCTCGTGCAACGCTTGGTCGACCGCGACACCCAAGGCCCGTGGAGTCAGCTCACACGCACCTGGCAGCACCACATCGAGGACCGCGTCGCACACCGGCACGCTCTCGTCACCGAGCCGGTCAGCCAGGACCTTCGCGTGCCCGGCAGGCAACCGCCCACCACGCAACGCTGCGCCCACAGCAGGGATGACACCGGCCAGGGCACGACCTTGGGACACCAACCTCGCCGCCGACCCTCGTGAGCACCCCAACGCCAACGCGACCTCTTGGGCCGCGGCCGAGGACCGCCCGTACCCGTAGTCTTTGCGCCCCTCACGGCACGCAGCACGCGCCACCCGGTCAGCGACCTGTGCTGAGGCCCGGGCCGAGACCTCGTACGCCCACGAAGCCATCCGCTCAGCCAAGACAACCACCAGGTCGCTGTCGCTGACCTGGTCCATGTCGACTTGTTCGAGCACCGCCACTAATTGAGGGCCCGGGGCCATACCAGCCAAGCCCGCCGGGACGAACTCGCCCTGCACGCACTGTTCCACACCAACAGAAACACCATCGACATGTGCTGGACCAAGATGCGTACCGTATTTCGAGCCGACGTCTGGTGCGGCTGATCCGGTGGGCCCTGTCCCCTGCAACATGTGTACGATCCTACCACCCGCCGCCCCTTTTGTCCGAATCGTCGCCCCCACTCTACGCAACCGCCACGAAGGGCGAAACAATCACTAGACAACTACTGTGCAGAGCGTCGGAGCCCCCAAGGCGGGACGCCCGCGTGTGGACGTTTTTCGGCACCCCAAACACGGGAACAGATCGACCCACCAGGCTCCGTCACACCCAAGACGAGAAACGCAAGAACAGTGGATCGACAGCGCCCACGAACAGCCAACCGCCGTGGGCTGCCTCACGTAGGCACGCCCGCGAGAGCGTTCCGGGCGGGTGGTAGGCGAAAGACCGGCCCGGCAGACTACGGCCGCCGCTCGCCGTGCCCGCCCGGAATCTGCCCGAGGTCAGTTGGCTTTGCCCAGCCGGACCAAGCATGCAGTGTGTCGTGCGCCGGGAGCCGCCTGGGGTCGACTGGTTTTGCCCAGCCGGACCAAGCGCGCAGTGTGTCGTGCGCCAGGGTTCTTCCAAGGCCAACACCTCCGTCGGGGCGATTGTCATATCGACGTGGGCGGGGACAGGCAGGGTGACCTGCGAGGACATAGGAACCGTCCCCATTGTCCCGTGTCGGGACGAGCCGCATTCGCGCGGCTATCGCCTACGCGCCTGTGCGGCTACTTGAACGTGTCGTCTCCGGCAGACTGAACGCGGCACTGGAGTCCAACCGCGATTGACCAGCCAAGACTCAGTGGCGGGCTGTGTGGGAAACCAGGCCAGGGCGGTGATCTCACGCAGGGGAAACGCTGCGCAGGCGCCGACCTATACTTCGGTGACCGGACGAGGCTGAGAAGGGTGCTGCTGTGAAGAGGACGGGTGCTGGTGTGGTGCTTGCGGTCGTGTTGGGGGTCGCGGGCTGTGTTTCGGGGCCGGCTGAGACTGCGACGACGGCTTCGGTGGTGGACCTGGACGCGGGGGAGTGTTTCACCGACCTGGATTCCGAGATGGTCGCGACCATGGTTGCGTGCGACGAGCCGCACAGCTCGGAAGTCGTCGGTTCCAGCAAGCCTTCCGTGGCGAGCGACGGTGAAATGATCCGGGCCTGCACCAAGGTCGCTGCGGAGTATGCCGGGGCTGCCTGGGGCGTGGACCCCGCGTTCACCGTGCACGCCGCGAGCAGTGCGTTCGCCAGGACGATCGTGTGCTTCGTCACCGCGATCGACGAGGCAGAACCGTTGGTCGGATCAGTCAAAGGCACCAGGACGCACGACGGGTACCGTGACAGCGACGGCACGGTGGTCGAGGCTGCCCCTGTGCTGCTGGACGCTGCACAGGTCGGTGACTGCCTGGTCGCCGAGGGTATGCCCAAAACCCTGCCCGCCGACGCGACGTTCTCCCGGCTGCCGTGCTCACAACCTCACGACGCAGAAGTGGTGAGCGTCAAAGCAGCGATGGTGACCATGACCCCTCCGTGCACCGAGGACGTCACCGCCTACACCGGCGACGAGCCCCCCGTCACCGTCCGCGACTCCGGCTGGACGGCGAACGGCACCCTCGTGTGCCTCGCGCTGGTGTCGGACCTGATCACCGTGAGCGTTAGAGCACCCGCGTAGGGACGGTTCGTTATCTGATCGTGACCTTTCTGGGTGCCCAGGGACGCCGCCCGGTGACACAGCACAGAGGACGTCGAACCTGGGAGACACATCATGGGCCAGCGAACCCCCTTCACCCGGATGGGAACATGTCTTGGGCTGGTGATCCTCATGGGGGTTGCCGGGTGCACGACCGACGGCCCAGGCCCCAGTGGCCAAGCCGCCAACCGCCAACCGGAGCCCGCCTATTCCCCAGAGGGCAGCTGGTACCCGGCAGAGGAGTACGACTCCTCGCCTGAGCAGCCGTTCGTCCACGCGGCGCAGACCCCGTTGTCGACGTTCTCCGCTGATGTGGACACCGCGTCATACTCGAACCTGCGGCGCCAGCTGCGTATGGGGCAGGCGCCGGTCGGGGTGCGGATCGAGGAGCTGGTCAACTACTTCGACTACGGGTACCGCGCGCCGGGACCTGACGACGCACACCCGTTCTCGGTGACCACCGAGGTCGCTGCGGCGCCGTGGAACAACGAGCACCAGCTCGCCATGATCGGCGTCCAGGCGACCCGTGCGATCCCGACCACTGAGGGCAACAACATCGTCTTCTTGCTCGACGTCTCTGGGTCGATGGACTCTCCTGACAAGCTGCCGCTGCTGAAAGACTCGTTCAGCCTCCTGGTGGACGGGCTCGGCCCGAAAGATGTCGTGTCGATCGTGACCTACGCCGGGTCGGACCGGGTGGTGGCTGACTCGGTGCGCGGTTCTGACCATGGGCGGATCAAGGCGATCCTCGGCGACCTGACTGCTGGCGGGACGACCGCTGGGGCCAAAGGCCTGACGACCGCGTACGAGCTGGCCCGCAAGAACTTCATCACCGGAGGCAACAACAGGGTGATCTTGGCCACCGACGGCGACTTCAACGTCGGACCGTCAAGCGACGCAGAAATGCTCAGCCTCATCGAAGAGCAACGCGGCTCAGGTGTCTACATCTCCGTGCTCGGGTTCGGTATGGGCAACCTCAAAGACTCGAAGATGGAGACGATCGCCGACCACGGAAACGGCAACTACGCCTATATCGACACTCTCGCCGAGGCTAAGAAGGTGCTGGTCGACGAGTTCGACTCGACGATGTTCGTCGTCGCGCAGGACCTCAAGCTCCAGGTCGAGTTCAACCCCGACGTCGTCTCGCAGTACCGTCTCATCGGTTACAACAACCGGGTGCTCGACGACGAAGACTTCGCCGACGACACCAAAGACGCAGGCGACGTCGGCGCGGGCCATTCGGTGACAGCGTTCTACGAGATCGTCCCGGTCTCGGCGAAACCGTCCGGCGACTACATGACCGTCTCGGTCCGCTACAAGAAACCTGGGCAGCAGACCTCACAGCTGGTCCAGGCCTCTGTGCCGGCCGCCGCATGGACCGCCACCCCCAGCGAAGACTTCCGTTTTGCCAGCGCTGTCGCCGAGTTCGGCCTGGTCGCCTCAGAGTCGCAGTACCAGGGCAATGCTTCGCCGTCCCACGCCGCCCAGCAGGCCAAAGAAGCCCTCGGTCGCGACCCCTACCGCCTGCGGGCCGAGTTCGTCGAGCTCGTCGGGCAGTACTCACAGATCGCTGGTTGACCTCGAAAGCCGAGCGTCGCGTTGAGAGCTGACCCTGCAACGTCAGCTCTCAACAGCGGCATCAGGTCTCGGCCCGGGGGCGGGCACCGTCCTGCGACGCCGGCCAGCGCTGTGAACAGGGTCGATACGTTCAAGGCCTGATGGGTGCTAGTGACGGTGTATATTGTGGTGTATGCAGAGGACGAACATCTACCTCGACGACCGGCAGGTGCAGCTGCTGGACCAGCTGGCGTGCCAGGAGAAGGTGTCGCGGGCTGAGGTGGTCCGACGCCTGCTCGACCGGGGCCTGGCAGGCATGGACAGCAGCCTTGACGCTGACCTGGACGCTATCGACCTGTCCTACGGTTCGCTGGTCGACGTGGAGTACAGCCCTCGCGGTGATGACGACCGGCAGGCCCACCTTGACCAGATGTGGCAGGTGAGCGCGTGATCCTGCTCGGCACCGACGTCCTCATCGCGCACCTGCGGGGCGTGGCCGAGGCCAGGGACTGGTTGCTCGCCGCGCGTCGGCGCGAACCCCTGGCCATCAGTGCCGTCACCGTCACCGAGCTCACCGGTGGGATGCGTTCGGCCGAACGCCGCGAGGTGTGGGCGCTGCTGGGTGCCCTGCGCACCGAACCGGTCACCGAGGTCGTCGCCCGCCGCGCCGGCGAGCTCATGCGCACGTACCGGCGCAGCCACACCGGCATCGGCCTGGGCGACTACCTCATCGCCGCGACAGCCCAGACCCTCGGCCTGGAGCTGGCCACCTTGAACGTCCGCCACTTCCCCATGTTCGCCAACATGACCCCTCCCTTCACCCTCCCCTGAGCGCAGCGGACCTTAGGACAAAAGAGGACAAGAGGAACCGTCCCCACTGTCTTGCTCGCTCTGGGAGCAGTACACCCACGGTACGACGCTCTGGGTACGCCACTGCGATGGAACGCGCTTGGGTCCGGCGCGGGTGCGGTAGGATTGAGCACCATCGGAGAGGGAGGGTTCTGTGAGGACCACCAAGCAGATGAGTATCACCTTGCCGCTGGAGATGGCTGCGATGGTCGAGCAGAAGGTCGCCTCTGGCGCCTACGACTCGGGCAGCGAGGTGATACGCGATGGGTTGCGTGCCTTGATCGCTCGTGACCGGGTGGTGGAGCAGTGGCTCCATGAGACCGTCGGCGCGACCTACGACCGTGTCAAGTCAGGCCAGGAAGCAACTTTCACGGCCGATGAGGTCCTCGAGCACCTGCGGGCGAGCGGCCCAGCAGCCGCATGAGCTACTCAGTTGTCTTCGCTGCGACAGCGCGGCGCCAGCTGGCCGACATCTGCACGTACATCGCCGATGCTGCCGACCCAGGTACCGCTTCGGCATTCGTCAAGCGGATCGTCGAGCACTGTCTGGGGCTGGAGACGTTCCCTCACCGGGGTTCGTGCCGAGACGACCTTCGACCCGGACTCCGGACGATCGGTTTTCGCAGACGTGTGGTCATTGCGTTTGAGGTTGATGACGACACGCAACGAGTGACGGTCCACGGCATTTTCTACGGCGGGCAGGACCTCGATGCTGCCTTCGTCGATGAGCCGGGCACCTGAGTCAAGGTCATCACCAGGCAGGACATGAGGAACCGTCCCCATTGTCCTGCGACAACGTGATCACTGCGGCCGGGGGCGGGCACCGTCGCAGAAGAGGGTCACGAGCTGTTGGGGGAGGTCGGGGTCGTCGGGGCGGAAGGTGATACCCCGGGCCATATGCAAGAAGGCGTTGGTCAGCAGGGCTGAGTCGGACGGTGAGCCGACGAGCTCGCCGCTGGTCAGCTCGTCGCGGAAGAGGGCTTCGACGGGGTCGAGGAGCTGGGTGACGTAGGCGCGGGAGATTGCGGTGCGGGTCCCGTCGTCGATATGCGACAGAGCGTCGAACAGGCGGTCGTCGAAGCCAGCGAGCACCCCGGTGGGGTCGACGACGGCGACGGCCAGGGCGGTCAGGCGCGTAACGAGGTCGCCCTCGGTGGCCATCGCGGCGATGATCTTGGCGTGCTGGGTCGCGATGTAGTCGTTGCCGACCTCAGCGAGCAGGGCCTCCTTCCCGCCGGGGAAGTGGTGGTAGACCGACGGTTTCTTGATCCCGGTCTCACGTGCGACGAGGTCGAGGGATGCGGCAAGGTAGCCGCCCGCCGCCAGCTGGCGGGCGAAGACGTCTTTGATCTGCTCTCGGGTGGTGAGTGTGGTTGCCATACCACTAGCCTACCGAACGTTAGGTAGGGACGCAGCAGCGTGTCGTGTGTCCGTCACCGCGCGCTGTCTCGTGCTGTGAGAACGGGCCATCACCAGGCAGGACATAAGAACCGTCCCCATTGTCTCGCCACTTCCCTTGGCGCTGAGTAGCCGGACGAGCGGAGTTCCTCGTCGACAGGTCAGCGGGGTTCGGGTTGGCCTCGTAGGAGGCAGCCGATGGTGTGGCCGGCGCGGAAGAGGGGGCGGGCGTCGACGGTGACGATCTCGCGGTCGGGGAAGACGGCGCCGAAGATCTCGGCGGCCACCTGGTCGTGCGGGTCGTCGAACGTGGGCAGCAGGACGGCACCATCGACGAGGCCGTAGCCGAGGTAGGTCCAGTGCAGCCATTGGTCGTCTTCGTGCAGGCGTGCGGGGGCGGGCACCCGGACGAACTGGAGCGGGCGTCCGACCGAGTCGTAGCAACGGCTCAGGCGGGCGACGGTCTCGATGGTGGCCTCGTTGTCAGGGTGGCCGATGTTCTCCTGGTCGTGGACGAGCACGAGGCCAGGCGAGGCGAAGAGCGCCGGGGCGAAGCCGTGGCCTTCCTCGGGGTTGCCGAGCAGGTGGGGCAGCCAGACCACCTGAGTGATCCCGACGGTCTTGGCCAGCTCGTCGGCGACCTGGTCGTGGGTCCAGCCGGGGTTGCGGTCCAGGGTGTCAGCCGCGACGAGGGCGGTGCCCCAGCCGTCGGTGTCGATCGCGCCCAGGTCCAGGGGGGAGCGCACCACCGGCACGTCACCCAGGGGCGGGCCCGGTCCGCGTTTGCGGCGGGGCTTCGGGACGGCCGACTGTTCGGGCCGGGTCCACTCGATTCCCTGCACCCCTTGCTCACCAAGGATGAACGACGGCCCGCCGTCGCCCAGGCAGGTCCCGCCGAGGGCAGAGCCCGAGACCGTCTCGACCTTACCCAGGCGGGAAAAGCGCTGGCCAGGCTCGAGGAGAAGGCTCACCGGTCCGTACTTCACAGCGGTCGTCGCCACAGCCCTGCAGGCGTCGTCGAACGACCTGGACTTGTCGGCCGTCTGCGGCCACGACATCCAGGTCGTCTCGCGCAGCTCACGCTCAGATGGCAGGCGCCGGTGCGCGGCGGTGTCCTGCTCGAACGCTGCGGTGGTCGGTTCGCTCAGTGAAGACATGGGCACCAGACCGGTTGACAGCTCGTGACGTCCGAGCATTTTACGGGCCTCATCGACCTGCCACGGGGAGTTCCTGAGAACAAAACAGCACATCCCATGTCAGATACATTCACTATGTGCACAGGCGTCCTTGCTGGTCATGGTCGCTTAGCCCTGGCGGTGGGGCTCGGAACGACGTTACGGACTCTACCGTCACGTTGGCAACTGCGGTGGGCTGACGCGGGTCGACCTCCAGCCCAGGTGACGGCGCGGGGCCCGAGCGGCCAGGATAGTGGGGTGCCTATCGATCCTTGCGCCGGTCAGGCGGCTGTCGCGGCGTGGTCACGCGATCCGTCGGACGTGGCCGCCCGGCGCACAGCCGTACGCTTCACGCTGGGTCTGCTCGCGCAGATCGCCCCGGGCCGCACGGTGGAGGTCCGGGTCCCGCCCGACGGTGCGGTGCAGGCCGTGGCCGGGCCGCGGCACACCCGCGGGACCCCGCCTGCGGTCGTGCAGACCGACCCGGGCACGTGGATGCGCCTGGTCACCGGCCAGACCACCTGGGACGAGGCTCTCGCCGACGGTTCGCTGACCGCGTCCGGCGAGCGTTGTGACCTGTCGGCGTGGCTGCCCCTGGCCGTGACGACCGCCGCAGACGGTACTGTGAAGCCATGAGCCGCGGGTTGTTCGTCTCGTTCGAAGGTGGTGACGGTGCTGGCAAGTCCACCCAGGTGGCTGCGCTGGCGCAGTGGCTGGAGGATCTGGGCCGCACTGTCGTGTGCACCTTCGAACCGGGAGACACCCCGCTGGGGGCGGTGCTGCGCCAGGCCGTCCAGCACGGCGACCACGTCAACGCGCGCACAGAGGCGTTGCTGTACGCCGCGGACCGGGCGCACCATGTGGCGGCGGTCGTACGTCCCGCCCTGGCGCGTGGCGACGACGTTCTGACCGACCGGTACCTGGATTCGTCGGTCGCCTACCAGGGGGTTGGGCGCGAGCTGGGCGCCGACACGGTCGAAAAGCTGTCGTTGTGGGCCGCCGACGGTCTCTTGCCAGACCTGACGGTGCTGCTCGACATCGACCCGAAGGTGGGTCTTGGCCGGCTCAACACAGCCCCTGACCGCCTCGAGAGCGCAGGGGACCGTTTCCACCGCCGGGTCCGCAAGGCGTTCTTGGCCCGCGCCGCCGCCGACCCCGACCGTTTTTGCGTCGTGGACGCGACCTTGCCGCGCAAGGTGATCGCCGAGGCTGTGCGCGAACGGGTCCACACGCTGCTGTAGACCTGCTTGTTCCCGTTCGGCGAAATGGGGCCTGGTCAGCGGGGTTGGGATACATAGGCGGACAATCGGTAGTGTTTGTGCGGGAAGGAGCACCGGTTGAGCGTCTGGGACGAGGTTGTGGGGCAGGAACCTGCTGTCGCGGTGCTTTCCGCCGCAGCCGCCGACCCCCAGGCCATGACGCACGCGTGGTTGCTCACCGGACCGCCGGGGTCAGGGCGGTCCACCGCCGCCCGGGCGTTCGCCGCCGCGCTGCAGTGCACGTCGGGTGGCTGCGGCACCTGCCGCGACTGCACGACTGCGCTGGCCGGCACCCACGAGAACGTCACCCTGGTCGCCACCGAAGGGCTGCACCTGCGGGTCGACGACACCCGTCCGCTGGTCCAGCTCGCCGCGCGTGCCCCAGCTGGCGGGCGCTGGCGGGTCATCGTCGTCGAGGACGCTGACCGGCTCAACGACGCGTCGGGCAACGTCTTGCTCAAAGCCCTCGAAGAACCCGCGCCGCGCACAGTGTGGTTGCTGTGCGCGCCCAGCCCCGGTGACGTGCTGGTCACGGTGCGTTCACGCTGCCGGCGTGTGCACCTGCGCATCCCCCCTGCTGACGCGGTCGCAGCGCTGCTGGTCACCCGCGACGGCGCCGAGCCGCACGCTGCGGCTGTGGCCGCCAGGGCGGCGTCGTGCCATGTGGGGGTGGCCCGGCGTCTGGCCCGTGACCCGGCAGCCCGGGCCCGGCGAGACGCTGTCCTCGAGCTGGCTGGCCGTGTGCGCGGTGTCGGCGACGCGGTGCTCGCCGCATCCGAGCTGGTCGAGACCGCCCAGGACGAGTCCGCCGCAGCCTCGAGCGAACGCGACGCCGCCGAGAGGGCCGAGCTGTTGCGCGCCTTGGGTGCCCCCGAGGGGGGCCGGCTCCCCCCAGCGTTGCGCTCGCAGGTCACCGAGCTGGAGAAAGAACAAAAACGCCGCTCGACCCGTGCCCAGCGTGACGTGCTGGACCGCGCCATGACCGACCTGCTCTCGTTGTACCGTGACGTGCTGGTGGTCCAGCTGGGGGCTGGTGTCGACCTGGTCAACGTCGAGCACGCCACGCTCGTCGAGCACCTGGCCGCGCACGGCGACGCGACCACGACGTTGCGCCGGATGGATGTCATCGGGCAGGCACGGACCCGGTTGGCGGCGAACGTAGCCCCGCTGCTGGCCGTGGAGGCGATGATGGTGGGGCTACGCCCACAGTGCTGAACAGAACAAGGCTGCGTTGAGCAGAGCAAGGCAAGACGAGGAGAGCTGGATGAGGCAGATCGGGCGGCGAGCCCGCCGGGTGCGCACGGCCGCGGTGGTGGCGGTGTGCGCGGCGATGACGGTGACGGCCTGCGGAAGGTCGAACGAGCCCCCAGAAAGGCCCTACAAACCCGAGGCCACCACAGCGCCTGCGCCTGACCTCCAGCAGTTCTACTCCCAGACGCTGGACTGGCAGCGCTGCGAGAACAACTCCAAGATGCAGTGCGCCGAGCTGACCGTCCCGATGGACTACGCCAACCCAGGCGGCGAGACGATCACCATCGCCGTCGCGCGGTACCGGGCCGCCAAAGCGATCGGTTCGGTCGTCATCAACCCCGGAGGCCCAGGTGGCTCGGGTATCGACTTCGTGGGCAGGTTCCGCCATGAGGCTGGCGAACAGCTGCGCGACAACCTCGACATCGTCAGCTTCGACCCCCGCGGGGTGCAGCGCTCCGTGCCGGTCCAGTGCCTGCCAGGCCCAGAGCTCGACGTGTTCTTCGCCACCGACGTCGACCCGTCCACCCCTCGGGGTCTGGCCGCGGCGCAGGCGTCGGCGGATATGTTCGGCAAGGCGTGCCTGGAGAACACCGGTCCGGTGCTCGGCTACATCGACACTGTGTCGACAGCCCGTGACCTGGACGTGCTGCGAGCCGCTCTGCGTGAGAGCACTTTGACCTACCTGGGCTTCTCTTACGGCACCCAGCTCGGCGCGACGTACGCCGAGCTGTTCCCCAAGCGGGTCGGCCGGATGGTGCTCGACGGCGCTGTGGACCCGACGATGACCCCCAGCGAGTCGAGCATCACCCAGGCTGGGGGTTTCGAGTCGGCCCTGCGCGCCTACGCCGCTGACTGCCTCAAAGCCAAGGACTGCCCGATGAGCGGGACCGTCGATGACGCGGTGCAGCAGATCGGCGACGTGCTCGACCAGGCCCGTGCCCGTCCCCTGAAGACCAGCTCCAAACGGGTGGTGACCGGGACCCTCGCGTTCTACGGCATCGCCGTAGCCCTGTACCGCCAGGACAGCTGGAGACTCCTCACCGAGGCGCTGCGCCCAGCGATCAACGACGGCGACGGAACGGCACTGTTGTGGAACGCCGACGCCTACTTCGACCGTGACCCCGACGGGACGTACACCACCAACTCCATCGAGGCGTTCATCGCGATCAGCTGCGCCGACGCACGCGGTGACGTCACCCCCGAGGTGATGGCCGCCGAGGTCACCGAGCTCAAACGCGTCGCTCCGACCTTCTGGCAGTACTTCGCCTACGACGCCATCGGATGCGCCAACTGGCCCACCCCCGTGGCTGAGCAGCCTGCGGCGTTCACCGCCTCCGGCGCACCCCCGATCGTCGTCGTCGGCACCACCAACGACCCGGCCACCCCCTACGCCCAGGCCAAGTCCCTGGCGGCCATGCTCGAATCAGGCCGCCTGGTCACCTACGAAGGCGAAGGCCATTGTGCCTACCTGACCGCTGGCTCGTGCATCCGCGACGCCGTCGACGGCTTCCTCGTCGACGGCACTGTCCCCAAGGACGGTCTGAAGTGCCGCTGACCCGCCAGCATCATTGACTTTGTCGCCCCCGTGTCCCAGCCGGTAGAGTTGCCCCGCCCGCCCGGCGGGCCCCGCCGCCTTAGCTCAGTCGGCAGAGCGTCTCACTCGTAATGAGAAGGTCGAGGGTTCGATTCCCTCAGGCGGCTCTCTTTGAAAACCCCGCTTCACCTGCAACGATACCCGCAGGTGAGGCGGGGTTCGTGCTTGGTCACCCCCACACGAGCGTTCGCTCGTGTACCCCCGACGGTTCGCTCAACCTGTCCAGACCCACCGTCGCGTCGTCTGTGGCTCGGCCTGACATCTTGCCTGACCGGCTCGTCCTGCCTGTCCTCACGTGCCGTGTCCGCGTGCGCTCACACAGTGGTGGACCCGGTGGTGGACGTTGGTGCGCTGGTGTTGTTGTAGGTGAAGGTTCCTCCACCACCGAACAGGATGAGAAGGGTGATGACCCAGGCCAGGAGGTACGCCAGGGTGTTGGTGGTCACGCGGTAGCCCCGCGAGTCGGTCTGGCGGCCGATGAGGACGAGGAAGAGGTCGACGAGGTACCACAGGCCGAACCCGCCGCAGGTGACGAGCTTGAGGAGCCCGGTACCCACCTTGCCCAGGTAGAAACGGTCGATCCCCAAAAACCCGACGAACAAGGTGAGCAGCCAGGTGATGAGGAACGACTTGCGGGAGACAGGAGACCAGTAGTTCACAGTCTTCATCTTCACCCATGCGCGGCAAGGGTCCCAAACAGGTGAGGGCCTCGTGCCGGTCACACCGCAGGCGCTGGTGTCGAGGTCGCACCGCGCGGCCCCGGCAGTCGGCCTGGCAAGGTCGACGCCCATAGGCGGGCACTGAGCAGGTCGGTCGCGGTGGACGGTGCTCGCAGCCATCCCAGCCTGGCTGGACCGTATCCCGACCTACGTGGCCGTTGCACCTTTTGGGGTGACTTTCCCTGTCAAGACACAGGGGAGAACCGGGGTCTGCGGCGACCAAGACGCTGGAGATGCTCGCAGCCGCGCGGAGGCGTCGTACCTGGTCACAGGACTGGGTGGGAAAATTGGCGATGCCCCGGCCGCTTGGCCGGAGCATCGCTGGAACTCTACTGCGGTGAGTATGGATTGTGGAAGGGTCTGATGACTCTGGTGTTCGGGCATGCCGGAGAGTAGGCTACCTTGCCCTGTTGTTCACGTACCCTTGACTTCAAGCGTGGCCAGGTGTGGGCGTTTACCGGTGCGGCCGTCGCCAGACGAGCGTCCGTGCAGGTGGCGCTGGACCCAGGGGGCGACGTGGTCGCGGGCCCAGGCTGCGTCGGCGCGCAGACCAGCGCGGACCGGGGGTGGGGCGGGGTCCGACCAGTCACGTCGTTCAGGTTCCAGGCCGAGGGCGACCAGGGCCGCGTCGGCCACGAGGCGGTGCCCTTCGGGTGTCAGGTGGAGGCGGTCGTCGGCCCACATCGACCAGTCGCGCAACACCCCCATCCCCCACAGGTCCACCACGTGCGCGCCGTGGCGCCGGGCCATCGACCAGATGTGGCCGTTGAACACGGCAACCCGCGAGCGGGTGTGGCGCATCAACGGTGTGCGGTACGAGTCCATGCCAGTGGCCAGCAGCACGTCGATACCCGCCGCGCGGAACCGGACGACCGCTGTCTCCAGGCGCCGGGCCATCCGGTCAGGGTCGGCGCCCGGCCGCAGCAGGTCGTTGCCCCCGCCGACGAGGCTCACCAGGTCAGGGCGCATCGCCAAAGCTGCGGGCACCTGTTCGACGACGATCGGGCGCAGCAGACGGCCACGCACCGCGAGGCTGGCGTAGCGCAGCGGGTCTTGTCCAGCGGCGACCCGGCGCTCAGACAGCAGCCAGGCGAGCCGGTCGGCCCAGCCGCGCAGGCGACGGTCATGGTCGGGCACGTCGACGGCGTCGTCGGCGAAATCCCACAGCCCTTCGGTGAACGAGTCGCCGAGGGCGGCATAGCTGGTCCACGGGACGGTTCCGGCGACCATCAGGGCAAGGTCCAGTCGATCGGTTCGGCACCTTGGTCGACGAGCATCTGGTTGACCTTGGAGAACGGTCGTGAGCCGAAGAACCCACGTGAGGCCGACAACGGGCTGGGGTGCGCCGACCGCACCGACGGCACCGAGCCGAGCCTCGGAGACAGCGACTGGGCGTCTTTGCCCCACAGCAGCGCCACGAGCGGGCCTCCGCGGGCCACCAGGGCGTCGATCGCCACGTCGGTGACCTGCTCCCAGCCCTCACCGCGGTGCGAAGCCGCGGCTCCGGGGCGCACGGTGAGCACCCTGTTGAGCATCATCACCCCGCGGTCGGCCCACGGGCTCAGGTCGCCGCAGGTGGGACGCGGGACACCGAGGTCGTCGACAAGCTCGCGGAAGATGTTCTCCAGCGACCGCGGCACCGGTCTGACGTCAGGCTGGACGGAGAACGACAGGCCCATCGCATGCCCTGGGGTGGGGTAGGGGTCCTGCCCGACGACGAGCACGCGCACGTCTGCCAGCGGCCGGACGAACGCCCGGAACACCGCGTCCCCAGCGGGGAGGTAGTCGTGCCCTGCGGCCAGCTCGGTTCGCAGGAAATCTCCCATCGTGCGGATCGCGGGTTTCGCAGGTGCCAGGGCGGCAGCCCAGTCGGGCGCCATGATCTGGTCGAGTTCACGAGTCACCCAAGAACCTTATCCCTGCTCGCCAGCAGTTCGACGCAGGTGGTCAGGCCACGGTCAGATCCACGTCCGCAGCCACATCCGCGCCTGCCAGTGGCTGTGGGGGATGGTCCAAGCGGTCCACACCGGGTAGAAGAAGGCTCCGACCAGCACCACGAGTGTCACCACAGCGCCGACCGACCGCATGGTGATCTTGCGGGCACGCGGTGACAGCTCGTCTTTGGGGCCGATGATCAACCCGATGGCGTAGGCCAGGGTCAGCACCACCCAAGGCAGCAGCACGATCGCGTAGAACGTGAAGACCGTGCGTAGCGGCTGGGCGTCGAGCCACTCAAACCGTGCGACCGGGACCGGCTTCCCGTCGACCATCTCCATCCTGGTGGTCAGCGCACCCCACAGTGACATCGCGACCCACGGCACCCACCCGGCGGCGAGGCCGGACAGCACCGCCGCGGAACGCCAGTCGCGGAAGTACGACAGCCACACCAACGCCACGATCACTGCTGCCGCTCCTAGCCACCACACCAGCGGGTTGCCCAGGGACGTGATCGCTTGTGAGCAGGCGTCGGCCCCGCAGGCGGCCTGCGCGTCAGCGCCTTCCAGGCCTGAGACGTCCGAGGAGTAGTAGAACGAGGTGGGGCGCAGCTGGATGATCCACCCTGCTGGGGCCGAGGAGTACGGGTGCTCGGAGTACAGCGTGTTGTGGAAGTTCCACGAGTCCACGTGCCAGGCCCACCACGAACGCAACGAGTCGGGCATCCACATCTGGCCTTCGCCGGGGTGCTGGTCAGCCCAGGTGCGGTAGTCGGCGTGCTTGGACAAGAACCATGAGGTCCACGTCGCCACATAGGTCACAGCGGTGATGGTGACCATCGCCACACCGGCGAACAGCGCGTCGAGCGTCAGCGTGCCTTCGAACCACAGGCGTATCCCAACCCGGTACCGGGCGGTCAGGTCCCAGAGCACCGACATCAAGCCGAACACGGCCAGGAAATAGATCCCTGACCACTTGACGCCGCAGGCCAGACCGAGCAGCACCGCCGAACCCAGGCGCCACCACCGCACCCCCAGCCAGGGACCAAGCACAGGCATCGTGGCGCCCGAGTCGACGACCGCGGCCACACGCCGTGCCAGACGTTGTCGGGCCTGGTCTCGGTCGACGACCAACAACCCGAACGCACCGAGCACGAACACCATGAGCAACGGGTCGAGCAGACCCGTGCGGGACATGACGATGCCCATACCGTCCACGGCCATGAACAGCCCTGCCAGGGTCCCCAACGCCGTCGAGGCGAACAGCCGCCGTCCGATACGCGCGACCATGAGGATCGCCAGCGTCCCGGCGATCGCCACAGCCAACCGCCACGACCACGAGTTGCCGACCCCGCCACCGAGGCGGATACCTGCCCCGATCAGCCACTTGCCCAGCGGTGGGTGCACGACCCGCGTCGACTGGTCGGTCGCCAGCATCGAGGTGTCACCGGCCTCGAACTGCGCGTTGGGCTCGTTGCCCCAGTCGGCCTCGTACCCGCGGGCGATCATCGAGTAACCGTCTTTGACGTAGTACGTCTCGTCGAAGACCAGCTCGTGTGGTTGGTCCAGGCGCCAGAACCGCAGCACACCCCCGAACACCATCACCGCCAGCGGCCACACCCACCCCATGACCCGTTGGTGGCGCGTCAGCTGGGTCAACGCGAACGACGCTCCCAACAAGCGTCGCGTGAGCCGCGTCGCCGTGGGTTCGGTCGCGTCCTCGCCAGGCATGGGGCCGAACGTCGGCTTGGGCCTCTTCGGACGCGGTTCGTCTACCAGGACCGGGGCGTCGTGCGGGACTGGGGCGTGGTGCTGACCGGCCAGACCTGGCACTGGGCTCTTGGTCGTGGGGCTCGACGGCGGTACCCACTCGTCCACCGCAAACTCGTCTTGCACATCGGCGACCTGGGTCGGGGTGGCGTCCTCGTCGGTGTCTTGGCTGTCGGCCGTCGGGGTCGGGGTGGCGTCGTCGTCGGTCGTGTCTTGGCCGTCTTGCCCGCTGGGTATCTCGGCGGAGGTGACGTCCTCGCCGGCTCCGGGGAGCGGAGAGTCGGTGTCCTCACCTTCGGTGGGCCCACGATCCCCGGCGTCTGCCTCGTCCGACGGAAGTCGTGGCTCAGGTTCGTCAGCACTCTCGGCAGGTTCGTCCGGCTCTGCAGGGGGATCGGTCGCGTCCGGTTCGGTGTTGTCAGTGCTGGACCCGGGCGGGTCGGTGTCGGCCGGGGCACCCGTCGTCGGGTCCGGCGGCGCGTCGTCGGTTTCTCCTGCGAGCGCCAGTTCGGCCGCCGGGTCGGGGCTGGGAGCGTCCACTGGCCCGGGAGGCACCTGGTCATGAGGCACCTGGTCATGGTAGGGCCATCGCGGCGCGTTACGGGTGTACTCACCGCCGCTGCACGCCCACGTGCCGGTTCTTGGCGGCCACCAGTGGCAGGCTTGGGGCGTGGACCCCGGAACCCTGGTGCTCGCCGCGACCCCGATCGGCAACACCGACGACGCTTCTCCCCGGCTGCGTCGGCTCTTGGCCGAAGCCGACCTTGTCGCCGCCGAGGACACCCGACGCGTCCACGCGCTGGCAGCACGCCTCGGGGTGCGTGTCGCAGGCCGGGTGCTGTGCGTCCACGACCACAACGAGGCCGCCCGCGCCGACGACCTGCTCGCCGTCGTCGCTGGTGGGGGGACAGTCGTCGTGGTCACCGACGCCGGGATGCCGTCAGTGTCCGACCCCGGGTACCGCCTGGTGACCGCAGCCGTCGCCGCCGACCTGCCCGTGACCGTGGCCCCCGGCCCCTCAGCCGTCCTGGCGGCCCTGGCAGTCTCCGGGCTGCCCACCGACCGTTTCTGCTTCGAAGGTTTCCTCCCTCGCCGCTCAGGCGAACGTTCGCGTGCCCTGGCCGCGCTCGCCGACGAACCCCGCACCCTCGTAGCCTTCGAAGCCCCCCACCGCCTGCCCGTCCTCCTGGCCGCCATGGTCGAGGCGTTCGGCCCCGACCGGCACGCCGCAGTGTGCCGTGAGCTGACCAAAACCCACGAAGAGGTCCTCCGGGGCCCCCTGTCCGACCTGGCCTCCTGGGCCGCTGCCTGCGAGGTCCGCGGTGAGATCGTCGTCGTCGTCGCCGGAGCCCGACCACCGGTTGGCGTCGTCACCGACACCCTCGTCGCTGAAGTCCTCGCCGACATCGACACCGGCACCCGCCTCAAAGACGCTGTCGCCCAAGCCGCCGCCCGCACCGGCACCCGGCGCCGCGACCTCTACGCCGCTGTCGTCGCCCACCGCACCGCGACCGACGGGTAGGCCTGCCGTTGTTAGACCACGGTTCATGCCCCCGGTCATGCGCTCGTCAGGACAGGTGCCACAGAGCGCTGACAGGCAGGGCAACCAACCGGTCGCCGAAGGAGAGGGTCTGCTGGCCGAGGTACAGCACGACGCCGACCCGCAAGTCGTCGCCAAGACGCTCACGTAGGTGCCGCACACCGCGGAAGTCGTCAGGGCTGGCGGTCGCTGAGGCCTTGACCTCGACTGCGACGACCTGGCCGCGGCGGTCCGCCAGGACCAGGTCCACCTCCACACCGTCGCGGGTGCGGTAGTGGAACAGGTCAACAGTCTGGGACGCCCAGGTCAGCTGTCGGGCGATCTCCATGGCGACAAAGCTCTCCAGCAGTCCGCCGAGCGGGCTGGTCACCTTGTGCAGGCTCGTCTCGTCGTGGCCGACCAGGACTGCCGCAAGGCCGGAGTCGACAAAGGCGAGCTTGGGGGCGCGTGTGGCGCGGGCTGTGGTGCTACGGGAGTACGCAGGGAGCAACTTGACCAAGAACACCTCTTGCAGGATCGCGAGGTACCGGTCGACGGTCTGCTTCGACACGCCCAGCGCACTTGCCAGGGCGGTCGCCGAGACAACCTGGCCGCAGCGTCCGGCGAGCAGGGTGATCAACGACCGCATACGGTCGCCCTTCTCAATGGCCGCGACCTGCAGGACGTCCCGGTTGACCAGGTCTGCCACGTACGACTCCAGAAACCGGGTGCGACGCCGACCTTCGCGGGCCACCGCCCCGGGGAACCCCCCACGCACGATCCGGCGCAGGTAACCGTCGCGGTCTTCGTCGCTGTCGTGCCGCACGGTCGGCCCGTCGCGGAACACTGCGTCGACGAACCCATCCGGGGCGTCGTCAATCTCGCCCTGGGACAACGGCCACAGCTCGACGGTCTCCATCCGCCCAGGCAGCACGTCGGGCACTGATCGCAGCCCCAGCAGCCGGGCGGACCCGGTGAGCAGGAACCGGCCAGGGTTGTAGTCGCCGTCGACTGCCTCCTTGATCGCCAGCAGGATCTGCGGGACACGCTGGACCTCGTCGATGACCATCGGGTTCGCAGCACGGACGAACGTTGTCGGGTCGTGCCTGGCAGCCTGCAGCGTGTCAGCCCGGTCAAAGCTGAACCACTGGGCCCCACGCTCCCGTGCCAACTGGGCGACGAGCGTGGTCTTCCCACACTGCCGAGCACCGTTGACGAGCACGACACGAGTGTCAGCAAGTGCCTCTCGCACCGGCGTCTCGGCGTGTCGTACAACCAGCCGACCCATCGGTGACTGTGCAGGTGAAACCATGGAGACATCCTGCCGTGCTGGACGATCTGCCGCAAGTTTACTGGACGATCTGCCGCTCAAGTCCTGGAATATTTGCCGCTATCTGGCTGGAATATCTGCCGCAAGAGACCAGTCGGTCCTGACAGGGCCGCACCAGATCGGGCTTGTGGTCGGCAGCGGTCGCGACCAGTTGCCATGGGCCTGGGTCTCGGACGCTGTCGCCCGTACCAGCACCAGGTGCCGCGACCTCTCCACCGCCGTCGTCGCCCACACGACCGACGGGTAGGGGTGACGCCTGATGCACGGATATCCATGCATCAGGTCATGTTGGGATATTCGTGCACCCAGTTCCCTGACGACCTCGTTCAGTCTGGTCGAGACCGTTCACAATGGTGAACGAGGTCGACCACAGTGAACGAGGTCGTGGCCGAGGGGACCGCAAGCGGCTGAGCCCATCAGATGCGAAACAAGAGCGCGGAGTCGTTCGTCACGCCCGTCGGTCCTGCTTGCGGCGGGCGTCGCGGCGGGTTCCCTCGGGGGTGAAGGTGGCGCGCAGGGCGCGCTCGGTCCACACGATGGGAACCAAGAACGCGACGATCAGGGCCACCATCACAGCCGAGCCCCAGTAGGCGACGACCTCTTCGCTGCGGCCCAGCACCGGCACCATGGCGAGCACCACGAGTGGGAAGGCCACCGTGGCGACGCGGACGAGCCGGCGGCCGTAGTCGCGGTTGGCGAAGTCCCAGGTGTCGTCGTTCGTCGTGGCCATCTTGGTCTGCACGTAGCCGTTGGCTATGAGGCTCCGCTTAGGTCGTCGTGGTGGTGGTGACTTCTTCAGCCACAGGCCTACGACGAAGAAGAGGGCGAGGAGGAAGATGTCGCTGCCGAACATGATGAGCCAGGTCTCCATCGGAGCGGCCTTTCTGCAGGAGACGAAAACTGGGGTCAGCTGGGTTCTTCGGTGCGGCGGGGGCGGCCGGGACGGCGGACCGGCCCAGCACCGGCGGGAGCACGGCCAGCGTCGGCCAGGGCACGGCGCAGCACCATCTCGATCTGGGCGTTGGTGCTGCGCAGCTCGTCGGCGGCCCAGCGGGTCAGCGCGTCGTGCACGGCAGGGTCTAGCCGCACCAGGACCGAACGCCGGGCGCCCGGAGCCCGAGCACTGACGGGCGGGTCGGTCACGAGTAGAGGGTCCCGGTGTTGAGCACAGGGGTGGGGCGCGAGTCTCCGCACAGCACGACCAGCAGGTTCGAGACCATCGCAGCACGGCGTTCGTCGTCGAGCACGATGGCGCCGTCGGCCTCCAGGCGGGCCAGCGCGTCGGTGACCATGGTCACCGCGCCGGTGACGATCTGCTCGCGGGCGGCGATGATCGCCCCGGCCTGCTGGCGTTGGAGCATCGCCTGGGCGATCTCCGCAGCGTAGGCCAGGTTGGAGATACGGGCTTCGACCACCTCGACCCCGGCGACGGCCACGCGGGCGGCGACTTCCGTGGCGATCTCGTGCGAGACCAGGTCAGCCGCGCCGCGCAGGGTCTCGGTGTCACCGTCAGGACGGTCGTAGGGGTGCGACGTGGCCACGTGGCGCAGCGCCGACTCAGACTGCACGTGCACGAAGTGCTGGTAGTCCTCCACGGCGAAGGTGGCCTTGGCAGTGTCGGCCACCTGCCAGACGACGATCGCGGCGATGTTGACCGGGGTGCCGTCGGCGTCGTTGACCTTCAGCTCGGCGGTCTCGAAGTTGCGCACCCGCACCGACACGTTGTGCCGGATCGTCAGCGGGATGGTGACCACCAGCCCGGTACGGCGGATGGTGCCGACGTACCGGCCGAAAAGCTGTACGACACGCGTCTGGCCAGGGGAGATGACCGACAGGCCCGTGGGCGGGACGAAGGCCAGGACGAGCGCGAGAAACGCCAGAGCGAGGAGCGTGACCGAGCCGCCGTCTTCGGCGGAGACCCAGAAGGCCCAGATGGAGGCCACCGTGAGCACGCCCGAGCCGACCACCACCAGGAGCGCCGCCTCGGCCCCCGCGGAAGGGGCAGGCCGCTCGGAGATGTCGACCTGGGGTCTGTCATGCCCCACCGGGGCCGTCTCGGCTGGTTGGAAGTGCTCGTCCACGGTTCTCACGTCCTGTCTCGCGTCGTTGTGCTGAGCCAGCGCAGGCCTCCACGCCGTTATATCAAAGTGATATCACATTTGGCGAGAGCAGGTCAAGTCGATGCGTCGGCGGTGAGGTCGAAGGTTTAGCCCTCGACCTCACCGCAGAGTCATCGACATCGGATGGGCCAGATGTGCGCAGACCCAACCCAACCTAAGACGTCGGTCGCGAACCCAAGCCTTCGAACACTGAGGTTGGCGACCAAAGGCTTGGGTTGGCGAGTGCCGGAGGGCTACCTGTCGTTCGGACCGACCAGGCGTGCCGGGTGGCGGCGCCGCGTAGGATGGCACAACTGGTCATGGCGTGTGGGAGGGGTGATGGACCGCAAGAAGCTGCCGGTCGGCATCGACACGTTTGCCAAGATCCGTCGTGGTGGCTACTACTACGTGGACAAGACCGGCTACGCCATGCAGGTCGCGGACGCGGCCACGTGCTTCTTGTCCCGGCCCCGGCGGTTCGGCAAGTCGCTGTTCCTGGACACCCTCGCGGAGATGTTCGCGGGGAACAAGGCTCTGTTCGAGGGGCTGGAGTGCTACGACGAGTGGGACTGGGACACGGTCTACCCGGTGGTGCGGCTGTCGTTCGCCGAAGGCAGGCTCCGTGACCGCCCGGCGCTGAACGAGCGGATCATCGCCCAGCTGCGGCGCAACGCTGTGCGTCTGGGTCTGGGCCCGATGCCCGAGTACCGGATCCCTGACCTGTTCATCTGGCTGATCCAGGAGGCTGAGCACGTCCACGGGCAACCGGTGGTGGTCCTGGTCGACGAGTACGACAAACCGATCGTGGACAACCTGGCAGAGCCTGACGTGGCCGAAGTCATGCGCGACGGGCTGAGCAACGTGTACTCGGTGCTCAAAGGGCAGGGTGCTCACCTGCGGTTCGTCATGCTCACCGGGGTGTCGCAGTTCTCCAAGGTGAGCGTCTTCTCCGACCTGAACAACCTGGAAGACATCTCGTTGAGGTCACGGTTCTCAGCTGTCTGCGGGTACACCGAGGACGACCTGGACGAGGTTTTCGCTCCTGAGCTGGACGGGGTCGACCGTGAGCAGCTCCGCGAGTGGTACAACGGGTACAACTGGCGCGGCGCGGCGGTGTACAACCCGTACGACCTGCTGTTGTTCTTGCGCGACCGAGAGTTCGACTCGTACTGGTTCAAGACCGGGACCCCTGGGTTCTTGGTCCGGACGCTGCGCTCGCGGCGGTTCTTCGTGCCGAACCTGGCCCGGTCGTACGCGTCGGCAGACTTGATCTCGAGGTTCGAGATCGGCGCTGTCCCGGTTGAGGCGTTGTTGTTCCAGACCGGGTACCTGACGATCACCGGCACCGAAGT
>Ga0123353_10002516_pt1 | contig 22784 bp, 29 predicted proteins | sample TergutLab28metaG_3_FD_92763 | JGI IMG/M metagenome (GOLD analysis project Ga0123353, IMG submission 92763) | Labiotermes labralis P3 segment gut microbial communities from Petit-Saut dam, French Guiana - Lab288 P3 | ecosystem: Host-associated > Arthropoda: Insects > Digestive system > Gut ... | reverse complement strand
GGTGAGCCCCAGGCCGTTGAGGCCCAGGGAGTAGGTGTAGCTGCCGCCCTCGTTGGTGTCGTACTTCCCGCCGGCGTAGAGCTCGCAGAAGGCCAGCTCCCAGTTCCAGCGGCCCTCGCGCTCGTTCCAGTCCACGGGACAGCCGCGGCCGAAGTCCTGCACCTCTATGCTTTGGTCGAGATATCGGGTGACGAGCACTTTGTCGCCATAGCCCTCGCGGGCCTCATCAATCGCGTTAGAGATGATCTCGAACACGGCGTGCTGGCAGCCCTCCAGGCCGTCGGAGCCGAATATGACGGCAGGGCGCTTGCGCACCCTGTCGGCCCCTTTGAGCTGGGTCAGGCTTTCGTTGGTGTAGGCTTTCTTTTTGGGCATGGTGGCTCCCTCTGGTTAATGTAAAGACGCACAAAAAACGTCGCTCCGCGATACCATCCTCACCCGCCCGAGGCGGGAACTCCTTCTTCGGGAAGGAGCCTTGGGATTCTACCTATAGCAACTGTACTCGCTCCTGTTTAACCTTCTCAGAAAATCTGCGTGACGAACGTGATTCTTTGTCCTGCTCCAAAGCCGCAACAGTCACCAGATCCAGCTCCTTGCCCAGTGCATCCCGCAAGTCGTTATATACCGCGGCCATACCGAACAGGCCCCGCCCATGGATGGCGGAACCCGCCCGGTCAATTAAGATATCAACATCGCTGTGCTCTGTGGCCTCCCCTCGGGCATAGGAGCCAAACAGGTATATCGCCGGCAGATTGTACTTTTTTGCCACCGGCGTGACCCGCTTTTTAATTTCGTCCACAGAGTAAATCATCGCTCACCTACTTCACATTCACCCCGCCGAACACATTCAGATACCGTATGGTCAGCGGCGGGTGGGCGGGGTCATAGGGCCGGCCGGTGATGGCCTTGGCGTCGCAGCCGCCGAAGATGGACGTGCCGGTGCACTCCACGCGTGCGCCGGGTGGGGTGATGATGTCAATGCCGCCGAAGAGGCTGTTCGCCTCGATGGTGATCGGCTGCGCAAAATCCACCTGGACCAGGTCAGCCGTCACGCTGCCGAAGATCGCGGAAAAGCGCCCGCCCTTCAGTTGCCGGCAGTCGCTGCGGCAGGTCTCGCTGCTGAACACGGCAAAGCGGGTGGGGAATTCCTCACTTGTGGCGGGGCCGGGTTCCGCTTGCGGCTGCCCGCCGAAATACGCGCCCTGGGGCTCGGGGGTTGGCGGCGCGTTGTAATGTACATTCACCACCGGCGGGGGCGGGATTTTGCGGGGCCGCACCATGCGCACGAGCATCGATATCCCCAGCCCGATCAGCGCCAGGGCGGCCACGGCGGCCCCGAACTGCCGCCAGGTGAGCAGGATGAAGTCCTGCAGCTTGGCGAACAGCAGGATCGCCGTGCCCAGCATCATGCAGTTGAAGAAATTCGGCCTGTGCCCCACGATGGAGACCACCGCCAGGGCCATGATGGGCAGCGTCCACCAGCCGGCGAACCAATAGGGCTGCCAGTTCAGGAAATAGATACCGATGAGCACCGCGCCAACGGCGATCAACAGCGTCGCGAGCAGGATTGTGCCGAGGTGTACGCGTTTCATATAATGGCCTCCTTTTATTCTAATGCTGAATTCATAATTCAGCATTGGCTCACGCCTCCGCCAGCTCCGGCAGTTCCTCGCCCTTCATCACACGCAGGAACTGCTCGCCGGAGATGGTCTCGAACTTGATGAGCACCTTCGCCACGCGCTGCAGTTGCTCCATGTTCTCCTGGAGGATCTTCTTGCAGCGGGCATAGGCGCTGTCGATAAACTTCTTGATCTCCAGGTCGATGTTCTGGGCCATGTGCTCGGAGTAGCTGCGGGTCTGGCCATAGTCGCGCCCCAGGAAAATTTCGTCGTGGCCGGAGGTATAGGCCACGGCGCCCAGTTCGCTCATGCCGTAGCGTGTGACCATGTCACGGGCCAGCTTGGTGGCGCGTTCGATGTCGCTGGAGGCCCCGGTGGAAATGTCGTCCAGGGTGAGGGCCTCGGCCACGCGCCCGCCCAGCAGAGAGACGATGCTTTCCTCCATGTCTGTTTTTGAGATAAAGTCTTTGTCCTCGGTGGGAAGGTACATCGTGAAGCCGCCGGCCAGCCCCCGGGAGATGATGGAAATCTGGTGCACGTCGTCCTGGCTCTCTAAATAGAACGAGGCAACGGCGTGGCCTGCTTCATGATATGCCGTAAGTTTCAAATCTTTTTCGGTTTTTTTGTGGGATTTTTTCTCTGTGCCCACCACGACCTTGAGCATAGCGTTCTCGATCTCCTCGTGGGTGATGGCCCTTTTCTCGTTGCGCGCGGCCAACAGGGCGGCCTCGTTGAGCAGGTTTTCCAGGTCGGCAGGGGTGAAGCCCACGGTGGTCTGGGCAATCACCTTCAAGTCTACGTCCGGGCCCAGGGGCTTATTCCTGGCGTGGATGCGCAGCATGGCTTCGCGGGCGCGCACGTCTGGAACGAGAACTGTCACTTGCCTATCGAAACGGCCCGGACGCAGCAATGCCGGGTCAAGAATATCGGGCCGGTTGGTGGCGGCAATGATAATCACGCCCTCGTTGGTGCCGAAACCGTCCATCTCCACCAGCAACTGGTTGAGGGTCTGCTCGCGTTCGTCGTGGCCGCCGCCCATGCCCGCGCCGCGCTGGCGTCCCACGGCGTCGATTTCGTCGATGAATACGATGGAGGGCGCGCTCTTCTTCGCCTGGGCGAACATATCCCGCACGCGGCTGGCGCCCACGCCCACATAGAGCTCCACGAAGTCGGAGCCCGAAATGCTGAAGAAGGGCACGTCTGCCTCACCCGCCACAGCTTTGGCGAGATAGGTTTTCCCCGTACCCGGGGGGCCCACCAGCAAAACGCCTTTGGGGATGCGCGCGCCGAGATCGTTGAACTTTTTCGGCTCCCGCAGGAAGCCCACAATTTCGCTGAGCTCCTCCTTCTCCTCGTCCGCCCCGGCCACGTCCGCAAAGGTGATCTTGCGCTTTTCGTCCTTGCCCTGCTGCTTCAGGCGCGCCTTGCCGAAGCTCATGGATTTGTTGTTCTCGCTCATGATGGAGCTGTTCATGCGCCGCATCATGAGGAAAACAAATGTGACCACCATCCCCCCGATGAGCACCGTTGGGATGATCTGGATGAGCCACGAGCCGCCGCCGCCGTTGATGAGATTGACCTGGATCAGATCCTTGGGTTTGCCCAGGTTTTCCTGGTTGTGCGCCTGGACGATGTCGTCGGTCTGCATCAGGAACAGCTCCACGCTGGGCAGGCTGTACTGCTTCGACTTGCCCTTCTCCGTCTCCTTGGGTACGTACTTGCCGTCCCTCTCCTCCATCTGATCCCAGCCCCAGTATTCCATGGCGCCGCTGCTGAGGTTCAGGGTGTAGTAGGCGACCTCGTTGGCGTAGAAGGCGTTGAGCAGGTCGGAATAGACAATTTTTTCTTTTCTCGCCTGGCCCACGTAGTGCAGTGCCATGGTCAGCAGCAGCGCCGGCACGGCCACATAGGCGACGATTGTCAGAATTCTACGGATGTTCAAAGGTGTTTCCCTTTCTGGTTTTTGTATGACCCCCTCACCCGCTTCGCGGGAGGGGTGGTGTCCTCATTACTCATTAGTATCCAACCGCAGCACCCCGATATACGGCAGGCTGCGATAGCGCTGGGCGTAATCCAGGCCGTAGCCCACCACGAAGGCGTCGGGGATGCTGCGGCCCACGTAGTCGGCCTCCACGGGCACGGCGCGGCGGGAGGGCTTGTCCAGGAATGCGCAAAGGGCGAGGCTGCGGGGATTTTTTGCTTTCAGGTGCCCGAGCATGTAGGCGAGGGTCTTCCCGCTGTCAAGAATATCCTCCACCACCAGCACGTCATAGTTTTCCAGCGGCAGCGACAAATCCGTAAGGACTTCCAATGCGCCGGGGCGGGTCTGGCTGCGGTAGCTGCTTACGCGCAGGAACTCGATCTCGCAGGGGATCGTCAGCGCCCGGGCCAGGTCCGCCAAAAAGACATAGGCCCCCTTCAGGATGCCGATGAGCAGCAGGCGCTTATCCGCGTAGTCTCCGCTGATGCGCGCGGCGAGACCATCCACTATGCCTTTGATCTCTTCCTCGCTAAGCAGTACGCGCTCGATATGTTCACCCACATGATCCCTCCAGTGCTTAATTCTGAATGCTTAATGCTTAATGAACCTATGCCGCAGGCCGTTCCCCAATTAAGCATTAAGAATTAAACATTCAGCATTCAAACGAATCGCCCTCTTGGTTTTTTCCGTTACCCTGCACCTGTGCGCGCAGCCGAAGCCTTCGATCCAAACCAGGCCCAGATCGTCCCGGGCCACCAACAGGCGGTCTCTCAATCCGGGGGGAATCCCCCGCTCCTGGCACAGTTTTTTGAAGCTTTTCGTGCCCGCGCCGTTGCATAGGCGCATGCGGTCGCCCACGATCCGGGTTCCTGAAGCAAAATCACCTACTATTGTATCACAATCCAGGCAATTAGCCAAGCCTTCTTTTGGGATATTGGGTAAATTTTTTATGAAATTTTCGTCTAATGGTTCGATGTGGAGGGTTTTAATCGTTTTTTCTTGGGAAGACGCACTGCCGTGCGTCTCTACATGCATCTGTTTGTCCAACTCCTTCATGCGCGCCTGAGATGGTTCGCGGCCCTGGGCCTCCAGCATATTTCGCAGCAGGCGGCCTTTCAGGGCCTCCGGCGCGGATCGTGCATCGTCTTCAAATCCTTTCGCTTCATTTGATAAATACGCCTCGTCGGCCTCCAGGCTGCGGAACATGCGCCGCAGGGGCGCGGCCTCCCAGGCCAGCAGGGGCATGACTTCGCAACGAATAAAATTGCGTCTATAGCCGGTGTCGGCATTGGTGCTGTCCGTGCGATAGGACAAATTATTTGCTGCGCAATAGTCTTCAATTTGCATGCGGGTGCATTCGATGAGAGGCCGCACGACCAGAGGCTCCCCCTTGGGGGAGCTGTCACGCGCAGCATGACTGAGGGGGTATTGTCGTTTCGGCGGAATCGAGCACAGCCCGCGCAGCGCGCTGCCTCTGCCCGCGTTCATCAGAAATGTCTCCATGCGGTCCGAAAGCGTGTGCGCCAGGGCGATCTTCCGGCTGAACTCGCCGAAAAAGGCGTAGCGGGCATTGCGCCCGGCCTCCTCCACGCCGGAGGACAGGTTGCTCAGGTCGATTTGTTTTACATGCAGCGGCACACCCAGGCGCTCGCACAGTTCCCGGCAGAAGGCCTCGTCGCCGTCCGATTCCTCTCCGCGCAGGCCATGATTGAGGTGTGCCGCGCAGAGGCTTAGCTTGTACTCTTTTTGGATGGAGCACAGCCAGTGCAGCAGGGCGACAGAATCCGCGCCGCCGGAGAGCCCGGCGACGATGGCGTCCCCGGGCAAGAGCATGGCGTAGCGCTTTCCGGTCTCAAGGGCTTGTACATCAAGAGTTTCAATCATATCAGGCGCTCCCGTACAACCTCGGCGATCTCCTCGGCCAGGGTCTGTATGCGCGCGGCGTCGCGGCCCTCGAGCATCACGCGGATGAGCGGCTCCGTGCCCGAGACGCGCACCAGCACGCGGCCGGCCTCGCCCAGCTCGGCCTCGGCCCGGGCGATGGCCGTTTTGATCTCCTCGTCAGTGTTGCAGCGCAGCTTGCCCAGGTTCGAGACCCGCACGTTCACCATCACTTGGGGGAAGACCTCCATCTCCCCCGCCAGCTGCGAGAGGGGCCGCCCGCTCTTGCGCATGGCCTCCAGCAGCTGCAGGGCGGTCAGCTGGCCGTCGCCCGTGGCGGCATATTCGCTGAAAATGACGTGCCCGCTCTGTTCGCCGCCGATGCTCAGGTTTTTTTCGGTCATGCGCTCGAGCACGTAGCGGTCGCCCACGGCTGTGATCTCGCGCTCGATTTCATTTTCTTTGCAGAACTTGTGGAATCCCAGATTTGTCATAACCGTCACAACGACTGTGTTGTTCTTAAGAAGCCCCTCGGCCTTCATCTGCTTGGCACAGACGGCGATAATCCTGTCGCCATCCACGAGGTTGCCCAACTCGTCCACGGCCAATAGGCGATCCGCGTCGCCGTCAAAGGCGAAGCCCGCGGCGATGTCGTCATGGGCGCGAACATACGCCTGTAGGCGCTCCATGTGCGTGGAGCCGCAGTTTGCGTTGACATTCTCGCCGTCCGGCGCGGCGGAGAGCAGGTCATAGGCGAAACCCAGATCGCTGAAGAGCCGCGGGGCAGTCACGCTGGCGGAACCGTTGGCGCAGTCCAGCGCGATGCGTTTCATACCCTGCGAACGCAGCACGGACGACAGGGTGGCGGGGACCGTGGCCCGCAGGTGCCGCAGGTAATCCGGCACGGCGGCCTCCCCGGGCAGGGTCCGGCCCACGTGCCCGCCGATAATCAATGGGGGAACCTCGGTTTCGTCGAGGATCAGCGCCTCGATCCTCTCCTCCAGGGCGTCGGGCAGCTTGCTCCCGCTTGCCTGGAAGAGCTTGATGCCGTTGTATTCGCAGGGGTTGTGGCTGGCCGAGACCATCGCGCTGCCACGGCAGCCCCACAGGGGAACCAGGTGTGCCACGGCCGGGGTGGGAACCACGCCCGCCATCACGGCGTCCACCCCCACGGAGTTGAGCCCCGCGGCCAGGGCGTTCGCAAGCATGGTGGAACTCGCGCGGGTATCCATGCCAATGAGCACCTGGGGGCGCACGCCCTCGCCGGCGGTCAGGTCAAGGGCCATGGCCATCGCCCGGCCGATTTTGATTGCCAGCTCGCAGGTAAGCTCGGTGTTGGCCACGCCCCGCGCGCCGTCGGTGCCGAATAAGCGTCCCATGAACTAATCTCCTTTTTATCGCTGCTAAAGAACGTCACTGCGTGAAAACTGTTTGTCGTCCCACGATACCCCCTCCTCACAGCCTATACTTCATCACCAGAAAATTCGCGTCCCACGCTGCGCAGCCCGCCGGCGCAAACCCGCAGCGCCTGTACATCTGGATCGCGATCTTGTTGCTTTTGTGCACGGCAAGGGAGGCCTCGGGGAACCGCCTTTGCGCGTTCCACCGCTTGATGACCGCGCGCACCGCCGCCGTGCCGTAGCCCCGGCGCTGGAATCTGTCGCCTATGATCATCTCCCCGATTTTGTAACAGGTGGTCTCATTCAGCAGCACCAGGCCCACCAGGGTGTTCCCGTAGTATATGCCGTAGGCGCTGACAAATTCCCGGTTGATATAGGCCAGGCCTATCATCCACATGGGACTGCCCACGAACTTCGTGCTCCTGCGCCTGAGGTTCTCGCAGTCGCCCAGCTTCGTTTCGTCGTCAATGGGAACCAAATGTATTTCGGGCGCGCTGCCCGAGGCGACCAATCTGGGCATGGGAGCCTCCTCAATGCATAATTCTTAATGCTTAATTATTGTATGCGGAGGCTATTTGTCCATTCCCCTTCCAGCATAGAATAATATGACCTGTCGCAATACGTCCCGTCTTGTCCGCGGAAATAGTCGCGCAGCGTGCCCTCGTAGGTGAAGCCGCATTTGCGTATCACGCCCCGGGAGGCCTCGTTGGCCGGGACGTGGCAAACCTGAACTTTGTGAAAATGCACTTTCCCGAACCCATAGGCCATGATGGCCCGCACAGCTTCGGCGCAATAGCCCTTTCTTTGGAACGCCTGTCCTATGCAATACTCAATCTCGCCGAAGTGGTTCTTGCTGTCGATGAGGAAATACGCCGTCATGCCTATGCACTCACCCGAAGATTTCTCGAAAACGCCCCAGCGGTAACAATCTTTATTTTCATAGGCCGCGATGTATTTCGCCAGCAGGCTTCGTGCCTCCTCCAGCGTGGCGTAGACCGGTTCGCCGTACCAGGCCTGCACGACTTCGTCCCCCGCCCAGTTGGCCCAGGCGGAGGCTGCATCCCCCTGCGTGAAGCGGCGCAGCAGCAGGTGCTGCGTTTCGATGGGCTGCGTGCCGATGTGGGTTAGCATTCCATTGTCTCCTTTTGTGTTTTCCATTCCCGGAGCAGCCTGTGCATCTCCCGCCTGCCCTTGATCGCGAAAAACGGCGTATCGGGATTTGTCTCGCGTGAGGCCAGATAGCCTGCTTTGCGTTTCCGGGAGAAATCCCATATCGCTTTGCACATCTGGAGGAATCGCCTGTCGAATGTTTCGCGGAAATTCGGCGGGCCGTCCGGGCGTCCGTTGTTGTTGCGCTTGATTACCCCGGCCAGGCAGATGAAGCGATTGACGTCAAGGAAGATCACCAGGTCCGACGCCGCCCAGCGCAGCTCCATCGCGCCGCCACGGCCCCTATGGCCTTTTTGGCCGCCCTGGGGGAAGTTGCCGTCGAGGATCCATTTTTCCTGTGAAATGAGCTCGATGTTCTTTTGCCGCCACCAGTCATCGGGCGGTCTTGTCAGGTTGGGTAGCCAGTATTCCGCGTCCAAATGCACCAGCGGCAGACCGGTGATGGCCGCCAGCTGCTTCGAGAGATAGCTCTTGCCAGAGCCGTTGTTGCCGATAACCATGATTCGGTTATAATCAAAGATATTCATAGGTTCTCCAGTGTTAAGTCAAGCGCCGCCAACGATTGCCATCCACTCTAGCGGGAATTCCGTGAAGATCCACTTGCCGTCAATCAACTCGCGAACATATCGATACTCCTTTTCCCTGCCGTTCATATGGGCAACACGAACGTTATAAATCACCATATCGCCGCTCTGTTCCTCGATGCCGAAGTCGGTCGGCAGGGCAGTCGGGAACCCGCGTCCCCCAACGGCGTAAATCTCGCCTTCGTGTTCAATATAAAGCGGGTACTTGAAAGGACTATTGCCCATGATTTCCCGCACCAGTTCCTCGGAGAAAAATTCGCCCAAGGTAGCTTCCATGGCAGCAAAGCTGATAAAACGCGGGTCGGTGACGCGATAGTAATATACGCCGCTGCGCCTGACGCTCTTCCCGCTGTCGCTGGCCGCGGTGGTTGTGCGAAATAACATGCACAGCTCAAGGGCCGGACGGAAGACATCAAAATAAATATCCTCAGGCATTTCAGGGGCTTCAACCGTGGTTCCGGCTGTGGTTGACAGAGACTCTGTCACGGTGGTGGCCAGCGGCATTTGGGTTTCGGCTGGCTGTTCCGTAGCGTTCGCGCCGCAGGCCGCAAGGCACAGCAACAGCGCAATACCAAGCAAGGCGCAAAGCTTTTTCAAGAAAATCATCTCCTATAAATTATCCATTGCCAGTTGTTCGTTCCCAGTCGTCTGGGGCGCGCGCAAGCCCAAGTGTGCGTAGGCCATGGGCGTGGCAACCCGGCCCCGGGGCGTGCGGCCCAGGAAGCCGATCTGCATCAGGTAGGGCTCATAGACGTCTTCGATGGTGACGGATTCTTCGCCCACGGCGGCGGCGAGGGTCTCCAGGCCCACGGGGCCTCCGCCATACTGCGTGATCATCACGTGCAGCAGCCGGCGGTCGATCAAATCCAGCCCCAGCTCGTCGATGTCCATGCTTTGCAGGGCGATCTGGGCGCGTGGGAGGGTGATCGATTCTTCACCCGCCACTTGCGTAAAATCCCGGGCGCGTTTGAGCAGCCGGTTGGCGATGCGCGGGGTCCCCCTACTGCGGCTGGCGAGTTCGAGGGCGCCGTCGGGATCGGCTGCGATGCCCAGGATGCCCGCGCTGCGCGTGACGATCCGCCCCAACTGCTCGGGGGTATAGAGTTCTAACCTGAAGATACAGCCGAAACGATCGCGTAAGGGGGCGCTGAGCTGCCCGGCCCGCGTGGTGGCCCCAACGAGGGTGAAGCGCGGCAAGTCAAGGCGTATCGAGCGCGCGGAGGGCCCCTTGCCGATGATAATATCGAGGACGTAGTCCTCCATGGCCGGGTAGAGCACCTCTTCCACGGAACGTGATAGCCGGTGGATTTCGTCGATGAAGAGGACGTCGCCCTCGTTGAGGTTCGTGAGCAGGGCGGCGAGGTCCCCGGGCTTCTCGATGGCGGGGCCCGAGGTCACGCGGAAATTGACCCCCATCTCGTTGGCGACGATGGCCGAAAGGCAGGTTTTCCCCAGGCCCGGCGGACCGTAGAGCAGCACGTGGTCGAGGGGCTCGCCCCGCTGCCGCGCCGCCGCGATGTAGATCGAGAGGTTCTCCTTGACCTTGTCCTGCCCGATGAAATCCCGCAGGTACTTGGGCCGCAGGGAGAGCTCTATTTCCTGATCGTGCTGGGTAAGTTCGGGGGTGGTGATGCGTTCGTCGTCCATTTTATGCTCCTTTATTGGCATCGCGGAGCGACGTTTTCATATGCCATCGGCGTGAACACAAAGCCGTCCGCGTTCTGCTCTGTATCTGTTGGCTTGAAGCCGTAGTTCGTGTAAAATCGCAGCGCGTATCGCGAGGAGTTTATCGTGATGCGCCCGGCACTCATGCTTTGGATAATCGCGTCCAGCAGCTTTGTCGCGATGCCCATGCGATGGTATTCGCCGTCGACATATAATTTCCTGATATGGCAGCCGTCGCGTTCGCAGGCCATGCCGACGACGCGCTCACCGGCCACGGCCACGAACATCGCCCAACGGCCCTCTTGGTATGCCTGGATTTGCTCTTCGTTGTCCATGTGGATGCGCATGCGCTCGGAGGCGGGCGGCTCAAAGTCGGGCAGGACGTATTCCTCGAAGATTTTCTGTGCGAAATCGATGGCCGGGAGGACGTCTTCGGGCCGGGCGGGGCGGATGGTGATATCGTTCATGCTCACGCTTTCTGTAACAACTCAATCTTTCGTTTGCCGACCAGGAATTTGCGCACGCGCCTATATTCTTCGCACCGCACTTTTTGTCCCTTGTCGCTGCACAGTGCTACGACTGCGCCGTCGGCCAGCACGGGTATTAGCGTGCGTAAAAGCCTATCCATGGATGAATCGCTTTCTGACCAGTGCGCCAGGTTGTCGTAAGGCACGTCCGCGAAGACGATATCAGCCTTGAAACTCACCCGGGCCAGGGCGTCTTCGTCCATGATGTCGGCCCGGAATGCCACGCAGGGAATGGGCCCGGCCCGGCGATTGACGATCTCCTCCAAACGCGCGGCGCTCTCTATCGCATCCAGGTGCGACTGCTTGCCGAATTGCTCGTGCATCGCAGCCAGCTGCGCTTTGCGGCGCTCGAGGCCCTGGGGCGTCAGCAGGCCCAGGTTCGCTTTCGCCAGCGCGACGGCCTCGGCGGAGATATCGGAGGCGTATATTGCCTCGATATGCCCGCCGCACAAGAACCCCAGGACAGTGAGCACATACGCTCCGCCGCAGCAGGGGTCGTACAGGACCGCTTTATCACTGCCGACGATCTCCATGCATTGCATGAAAATTTCGCCGGCCAGCCTAACCGGGAAGTTTGGAAACCCGGTTCTGTGAACAATCACGCGCCCGCAGGCGTAGTCCTCGTAGTTTCTGTCCTCGAAATGCTTGTAAATCATCTCACCCCGCCAGATTCTTCAGCGCCATGCGTATTTTTTCCTGGGTGGAAAGCGCTTCATCCAGACCCTTCAGCGCCAGCATGGCCTCGGATTGCTGGTAGCCCAGCGCAAGCAAAGCCGCCAGCGCCTCGCTGTCGGGCATTGCGAACGCGTTGCCGGTGAAGGCTCCTAGGTGGCTGTGGGCAGCCACCCCTACAGGCTGTAATTTATCTTTCAACTCCAGGGCGATGCGCTCGGCGAGCTTTTTGCCCACGCCCTGGGCCCGGGTGATGGACTTAACATCTCCCGCGGCGACGAAATACCCCAACTGCTCCGGCGTGAAGGCCGAGAGCACCGCCAGCGCCGCCTTGGGGCCAACCCCCGTGACGCCGACGAGCTGCCGGAAGCACGAGAGCTCCGCCTTGGTGCCGAAGCCGAAGAGCTCCAGGGCGTCCTCGCGCACGTTCATGTGGGTGAAGAGCGTGGCCCGCGCGCCGGTGCGCAGCTCCCGCAGGGTGTTGGATGTGGCGCTCAGGGCGAAGGCAACCCCGCCGCACTCCAGGGCGAGCATGGATTCGTCGATATGGACGACGCTTCCGGTCAGGGAGTAGAACATTGTATTACCTCATTTGTAATGTCATCACAAACTCAATCTCGTGCTTTATGGGAATGCCGTTTTGCCCAATCAGCGGGATTTCCGGCTTTAGGGCGCGCGCTCTGTCAATTGCTCCGAGGTTTACGCCCACAAGTTCGAAGCCCCGCTTTTGGTAGAACTTGATGGCATTGATGTTGTCGTTGCTGGTCAGCAATTGCAGCCGCGCGCAGCCCAGCTCCCGGGCCTTAGCCTTCACCAGCTCGACCAGCGCCGTGCCCACGCCCCGGTTCTCGCGGCGGCTGTCAAGGGAGGCAATCTCGCAGGCCTGCCCGCGAACGATATACGTCACCAGCCCCCGGATTGTTTTGCCGTCGGGTTCGAGCCATACAAAGCCGTCCACCTGGGTCATATCGATGACTTCTCCGCGAATGAGCATAACTGTGCCGTTCCAGGCTTCGTTGATGAAGGCTGTGACGAGATCGCGGGTACGGGGGGTGATGGGTTCAATTGGCTGCATAGGGCCTCCTAAAATTTATATTCCATCATGCTTTCCGAAGCCGCGAAGCCATACCCCTCGTAGAGCGGCCTGCCCTGGTCGCTGGCATGCAGAAACAGGGCATGGCACCCGGCGGCGCGGGCCTCGTCAGCCAGCAAGCGCAGGATCTCCCCGGCAAGGCCCCGGCTTCTATGGGCCGGATATGTGAACATGTTGCCGATGTAGGCCGCCTTTCCACTGGGACAGTGGGTAGTCGGCGGCATGCGCCAAAAACTGACGCTGCCCGTGGCGGCGATTTCGCCGTCGCGCTCAGCCAGCCACTGCGCGAAGGAACAATTCCCCTCCTGGGAGGGGTGGTGCGCAGCACCGGGGTGGTTGTGCGGAGCACCCATGCCTTCCAGCAGGAACGCTTCATAGTTCCCCAGCGCCTCGCGGCCCTTTTCGTCCGCAGGTCCGAAGCAGGCCATGAAATCCGCGCGCAGTTGGACAAGCGCGCCGATGTCGCTCAATTCGGCTTTGCGATAAGTGTAGGTCATACAAAGCCCGCCTCCTGCCATTCCTCAAACAGTCCGTTCCAGATCTCGTTGGGCACGGGCCAGCCGCCGCGCCGTGTGGCCTCGGACAAAAACTCCATGAATAGGTTTTTGCCCGTTTCCGCGGCGCGCAGGCTGAGGCGCGAATAGATGCTGCCGCCCGCCGCTCGCCGCCGTTCTTTAAGGTCGTAGGGTACGCGGCGCTGCTCGAAGGCGATATCGCCGCCATGCACGGTGATGAAGGTCACGTCGGCGGTGAAAGCCGGGTCGAAATTCTCCCCCACTGAGCCAGCGTTGCAGATGTACCGCTTGCCAAATTGCTTAAGCATAAACTTGTGCGCGTGCCCGCAGAGAATGATCGTCTCGTCACACAGGCGCAAAGCCCGGCGCAGGGCACGCGGGCGGGTTACGTTGAGACTGTCGGAATCGGCCTTAGGCGAGCCGTGCGTCATGCGCAGCGATACGCCCTCCCAGCACAGCGATATCTGGCAGGGCAGGGCCGCCAGCCAGCGAAAATCCGCCGGGGCAAGCTGCTCGTATATCTCCCGTGTGGCGGCAAATTGGTCGTAACGCGCCCACATGTCGCCGAATTTTCCCGCGCGGTTATCCAGGTGATAGCCCTCTCCATTGCCCCTGATAATCAGCGCATCGTGCCCGCGCAGCTCCGCCAGGATATCCTGCGCGTGCCCAGGCCCGAACAGATCGCCCAGCACAAGCAACCGGTCCGCGCCCGCGCGCTCAATCTCCGCCAGGGCGGCGCGCAGGGCTACGATGTTCCCATGAATGTCTGAAATGACGGCGAGCTTCATGGTACCACTTACCTCACGCAATTTTCTTCCGGATGAACAGGCCGGACCGCAGCAGGAATATCTCCAGCTCGTCGTGGTAAATGATGCCAAGCTTGCGCCTTGCCGCCACGGGAATGTTCACGCGCCCGAGGGTATCGATGTGACGAGCTGACAAACTCCCCGGCTCGCCTGCCCGCAGCGGCTGGATGAGCATGCCGTCCTCCAGAACCTCGATCTCGATTTTGACGTCCTTTTCCAGGCCCAGTTCCTTGCGGTACTCCATCGGGACGAGGATGCGCCCGAGGCTGTCCACGCGGCGCACCATGCCGCGCAGCTCACTTTTGTCGATGTCAGCGAACGATCGGATCATTGTCTTTCCCTCCACATTCATTTTATGTATATTATTGCATGAATCGCATCAGCGATCCGGCGCTATGCGCGTGACAGATGGCGATGGCCAGGGCATCGGCCACGTCGTCGGGCTTGGGGCAGGCGCTCAGCCGCAGAAGGAGCTTCACCATGTCCTGCACCTGGCGTTTTTCCGCGCGGCCGTAGCCCACAACGCTCTGCTTGACCTGCAGCGGCGTGTATTCGTACACCGGCACGCCGGCCTGCGCCGCCGCCAGGAGGATCACCCCCCGGGCCTGGGCGACGTCTATGGCCGTTTTGGCGTTGGTGTTGAAGAAGAGCTTCTCGATGGCCATGGCGGCGGGCCTGTGGGCCGCGATGAGCCCCGCCACGCCCGCGTGGATTTCCCGCAGGCGCCGGTCGAAGGGGGTGGCGGCGTCCGTTGTGATGGCCTTGGCCTCAATAAGCCTGAACTGGTTGGCGGTGTAGTCCACAAGGCCCGCGCCGACGATGGCGTAACCGGGATCGATGCCTAGGATGATCATGGGTGATGTCCTTTATGTTGTTTTTTACCCCCTCTGTCGCAAGACGACCCCTTCGGGATCTCGCGACATCTCCCCCAAGGGGGCGATCCTGACGGTATCCGATAGTCTGTGCTAATGCCTCCACCCAACCCGTGGAGACTGCCAAGGTCGCCCCCTTGGGGGAGATGCCCGAAGGGCAGAGGGGGTGAAAAAGCGCTTGACTTGGGTGAAGCGGTGTCGTGTAATGGAAGAAAGAGGAAGGAGTGGTTAGATGAAAAAGTGGATAAAAATTTTGCTAGGTAGCACTGTTGTGGCGGCAATTGTCGCAGGGGGCTTTAGCGTTTGGGTAGCTAAAGTTAATAATCCCAACCCCAAGCCAAAAGACGATCCAAGTCTTATATATAACCAGTGATGATGATACGACAATGACTAAATATGTAAATGACACATATCGGGTTTATAAAGTCTTGGGTCATGAAGAACTTTTCGTTGACTGGCTCGCCACCCAACTCGCTTCTTAACTAAACATCATCCCTCTCCCTCTCCCTCACTATCAACCTCACCGGCGTCCCCTCCAGCCCAAATATCCCCCGAATCTGGTTCTCCAAGTATCTCTGATACGAATAATGAAACAGCTCCGCCCGGTTGACAAAGCACACAAACGCCGGCGGGCGGGTGCTGGCCTGGGTGATATAGTAGATCTTCAGGCGGCGACCTTTATCGGTGGGGGGTTGTACCCGGGCGGTGGCCTCGGCGAGGATATCGTTAAGCTTGCCCGTGGTGATGCGCATGGCGTTTTGCTCGTCCACAAACTTGATTAAATCCCACAGGCGCGGAATGCGCTGCCCCGTTTTGGCCGAAATGAATATAATAGGCGCGTAGCTCATGAAGGAGAAGTCCTGCATGAGTTGCTTGCGCTGTTGGTCCATGGTTTTGCCGTCTTTTTCCACCAGGTCCCACTTATTCACGGCGATAATGCAGCCCTTGCCCGCCTCGTGGGCCAGGCCGGCGACCTTGCTATCCTGCTCGGTAAAGCCCTCGGTGGCGTCCAGCATGATCACGCAGACGGTGGCGCGCTCCACGGCCATTTTTGCCCGCAGTACGGAGTAGTACTCGATGCCGTCGTCAACCTTGCTCTTGCGGCGCAGACCGGCGGTGTCAATGAGCAAAAACTTGCCCTTTTCGTTCTCCACCAGGGTGTCCGTGGCGTCCCGCGTTGTGCCGGGGATGTGGGAGACGATCACCCGCTCCTCGCCGGCCATCTGGTTGACGAGTGAGCTCTTGCCCGCGTTGGGCTTGCCTATGATCGCGACCCGGATTTCGTCGCTCTCCTCCTGCTCCTCCTCGGGGTTTGGCAGGTGCTTGCACACCTCGTCCAGCAGGTCACCCGTGCCGTGGCCGTGCACGCTGGAGACCTCGATTGGGTCCCCCAGCCCCAGGTTATAGAACTCGAAGAACTCTGGCGGGACGCCCCCCGGCCTGTCGCACTTGTTGACGCACAGCACCACGGGCTTGCCGCTGCGGCGCAGCATCTGGGCCACCTCCTCGTCGTTGGCGGTCACGCCGCTGCGCAGGTCTGTGACGAAGATAATCGCGTCGGCGGTATCAATGGCCAGCTGGGCCTGGCGGCGCATCTGGCTGAGTATGATGTCGTCGCTGTGGGGCTCTATGCCGCCGGTGTCCACCAGCAGGAAATTGTACGCGAGCCACTCGCAGTCGCCATAGAGCCTGTCGCGGGTCACGCCGGGGGTGTCATGGACAATGGCGCGTCTCGTGCCCGTGAGTTTATTGAAGAGGGTGGATTTGCCCACGTTGGGGCGGCCGACGATGGCTACGATGGGTTTCATGATTTCTCCTATAATTCGATTTCTGCAAGAAAGGGATTGCCGTCGACATACTGCCACTGTCGTACGCAGCGGATTGTTACTTTGACGATGATTTCATTGGGCAGGGCTGAATAACGAGCGAAGGGTTCCGGGTGCTTTGTGCGGTAAGCTTTCGCAAACCACGGATCGCCAAGCGGACGGCCCTGTGGCGCGGCCTCACCTTCGATTTCAAAGGTGCCGCAGGCGATGGCAACACTGGGGTTTTCCGCGATTTGCCGCATTTTCAGAGAATTTTCTCCGGTTTGGAAATAGATATCGCAGCCGCGGCGGATGTGACTCATAGGGCGGATGGTCACGCGCTTGCCTGCGCAGGTGGCCAGTATGACGGTCCGCTCACGGTCGAGGGTTTCCAGCAACGTGGTTAGTTCAATGGGCATAGTTACCCCTCCATCTCCCTCTGCGCCTGTTTCGGCAGCTTTGCCCGCACCACCCAGTACGCGTGATCGATCATGCGCAGGATTTCCTCGTCCGGGACTGTGCCGTTTAGCTTCACGGTATTGAAATACGGCTGTTGCACCGGCGGACAGTGGTAGCCCCGCGTGACAACCCCGGGGTACATCTGGCGGTAGAACTCGCCGGTTTCCCTGTCGCAGTTGAACGTCGCCATGGGTTCGCCCTTGAGGGTAAACGCCTGGGCAAAGATGCGGCCGGCCTCCTGCGATTTGGCCTTCACCTTGCATACGGCGACGTCCGGACCGAAGGGGTAGTCCAAGTAGGCCCCAGGCAGGGCAAGGCATGTGTCCACGATTTCCTGTTGGGTCATGCTATCTCTCCTGTGATTGCCTCCAAAAATTCTTCCGCGTCATTCTTCACCGCCCGCACCGGTACACCCAGCGCGCGTGAAATATCTTCGAGCGTTATCCCATCCAGCGTCAGCCCGTCCCGGTTGAACATCGCGGCGGGCAGCAGCAACCGTTCGCCAAGATCACCGCCCCGCAATTGCTCCACAACATCCCGCCCGGTGAGCAGCCCCGCCACGGTGATATGTTCCCCAAAGAACCGGTTTTCGACAGCGCGAATGTTCACTGAAAAAGAACCGAAGGTTGTTTTATTATGCCATATTTTTTCGCATTCGTCAACTATAAATCGCAGGAGGGGGAAGGCGGCGGTGCCGGTGGCGATGGTCAATGCTGAATGCTGAATGCTGAATGCTGAATTATTGAGTGCCTCCAGCACATCCTCCCTGAAGCTCGCCCACAGTCCCACGCCGTTCTCGATCTGCCGGAACTCGCCGTAGTACTCCGCATCGGGTATCTCTTTTTCGGCGAGGAGGAAGAATTCGTCCGATGCGCACAACTCCAAAGGCTCCCCCTTGGGGGAGCTGGCACGCGCAGCGTGACTGAGGGGGTGAGAACGAAATTCTTCGAATATATCTATCACATCCTGTGCTTCTTCTTTTGAAAAAGGCAGCAGTTGTTCCAGGCCTTCGCGATACTTCGTCAGCCCCACAGGCACGGCGGCTATACTGCGCACCGTGGTCAGTTTTAGTAATTCGCGCAGGGTGAAACGCAATGCCTCGCCGTCGTTCCACCCGGGGCACAGCACCAGCTGGATGTTCAAGTCAATGCCGGCTTTGGCGAATAGATCAAGATACGCAAGGCTTTGGCCGGCTTGAGGGTTGCCCATCATGCGGCAGCGCAGCACGGGGTTCATCGTGTGCACGGAGACATTCACGGGGCTCAGGCGCATCTCGATAATGCGCCTTGCCTCTCGATCGGTCAAATTCGTCAGGGTGATATAGTTGCCGAACAGGAAGCCCAGCCGGGCGTCGTCGTCCTTGAAGTACAGGCTCTCCCGCAGGCCAGGCGGCAGCTGGTCGATGAAACAAAACACGCATTTATTCCTGCATGCGCGCTGCGCGTCCATCAGGCCGTCGGCGAACTCCAGGCCCAGGTCCTCGTATTCGTCTTTGCGGATTTTTATAGCAAACTCTTTGCCGCTGCGGCGCAGAACCAGCTTTAATTTTCGCTCGGCCGCATAGAAGCGATAGTCGAGCACATCCTCGATCGCGTGGTTATTGATGGACAGCAGAATATCGCCGGGCACAATTTTTGTGCGCTCGGCGGGGGAATTTGGGGTGATTTTTGTGATTATGGCGCCCATGAGTTGAGTTCCCCTCCATTTTGCGATGATTGATTTTTGCCAGAAATGCGCTATAATAATCTTGGCTGTGCTCCGCATCACCCCCCTCGGACAACGACGCAGTGTTTTCTCTCAACAAAGCCTTCGGTTACCGTCAGGATCGCCCCCTTGGGGGAGATGGCCGTAGGCCAGAGGGGGTGGTGCGGAGCACAAAAAGATCACAAGAGGAGGCGCACCATGGAACTGTCCATCGGCAGGAACATCCGGCGCTTGCGCGGGGACGCCGGGCTTACCCAAGAGGAATTGGCGCAGGCACTGTGTGTCTCGCCCCAGTCGGTGAGCAAATGGGAGCGTAGCGAGGGCTATCCGGACATCACGGCGCTGCCGGGCCTGGCGCGGTTCTTCGGCGTGACGCTCGACGAGCTTATGGGCATGGACGACTTCGACGACTGGGATTTTTTCTCGCACATCAACAACCTGTGGCGGGCCGGGGAATACGATGAGGCCGAAAAAATCCTGCGCAGCATGAGCAAGGCTTTCCCCACCCGAATGCGTAACGCTCTGGCCACCACGCTAATGCTTGCGGGCAGGAACACCGAGGAAGCTATCTCGCTGTTCGAGCAGGCGCTTGAGGGCGACACCAACGAGAAGCGCCGCAGCTCCATGCGGGCCTCGCTTTGCCTGCTCTACGCCACAAATCAGCAGCCAGAGAAAGCCCTTTCCCTGGCCCGCACCCTGCCGCATTTCTGGGAAAGCCGCGAATTCCTGCTCACGCAGTTCCTCCCGGAGGACGAACGCCCCGCCCACACCCGCATGACAATCTTGAAAGCCCTGTGGCTGCTGTGCCGCAAAATCGAAAGTGACAGCAACTGGGAAACGGTCCTCAACGGCGGCCAGGAGCCTGATTTGGAAGACTGGCGGGGCATGCTGGAGAAAACTGCGGGGTATTTGGAAAAATAAAAATCAACCTATGAAAATAGCAGGGACAACGCGTCCCTGCTGTTTTCATGAGAGGCATTTACGCCTCTTCTTTCTGCACAACCTGCCTGCCCTTGTACATACCGCATTCGGGACAGACGCGGTGCGGAACCTTCAATGCGCCGCAGCCGCACCTATCCAGCGCGGGCGCCTTCAGCTTCCACACGGCGGAGCGGCGTTTGTCGCGCCGGGCGTGAGAGACTCTCCTCTTCGGGACTGCCATGGTTTCACTCCGTTCTAGACCTTAGATATCAGACGTCAGACTTTAAATTTTGCAGCACGGCCCATCTGGGGTCTCCTTCAGGCCTGCAATCGCATTTGCTTTCATTCAAGTTCGCCCCGCAGCGCTGGCACAGGCCCGCGCAGTCCGGCCCGCACAGCAACTTTGGCGGCATGGAGAACACGATGTCCTCCCACACCAGGCCGTCCGGCGAGAACCGGGTGCCATCCAGCAGCACGAGGTCGTCGCTGTCCTCGCGGTTCAGGCTGAGCACGAGGGTGTGCTCCAATGGGGCCTCACTCCGGTACTCGAAGGGCGCGGCGCAGCGGTCGCACATGGCGCTGAGAACGATCTCCGCCCTGCCCTCCAATGTGACCACGCCGGCGCGGTTTTTCACCAGGCCCGCAATGCGCGGCGGCGCCGCGAAGGGCAGCATGCCGTCGAAGCCCTCCAGGGGGTAATCGAAGGGCACGGAAAGCCCCGGGTTGTTGAAGACCGACTCAAGCTCGAGGAACATAACGCCTCCCTGACTGGCAAGCCAAAGAATAGTATACTCGCACCAACGCGAATTGTCAAGAAAAAATTTTTGAAGTCGCCCCCTTGGGGGAGATGCCCACAGGGCAGAGGGGGTTAAAACACGACTTCCTCGCAGAAATCGAAGATTTCCTGGGGCAATTTGGACTTGTCCTCCGAAACGGTGAAGGTGACGTTCTTTTCCAGGGTGGCGACCTTCTTCAGGAACACTGCCAGGGCCGCGTAGTCCCGCCCGCCGATGCGCAGCGTGGCGTCCACGAACAGATCCGTGATGTCGTGGTCCTGGGCACAGATGCCGCAGATGAAGCCGTAAAACGCATCGTAACCCGCGATCCTGTAGTCGTTGGAAGCGATCAGGCGTATCCGAAAATTGACCTCGTGGATGAGCTTGCGCTTCTGATCAATGCAAATCACGCTGCCGTCGGAATCCCGCGCCGCCGCGTTGACCCGCTCCACAAGCAGCTTTGTCTTGCCCGAGCCCTTGTTGCCGGTGATTAACGTAACCATGGGAATCACGCTCCTTTATGTCATTGTTGTATTTTTTTTCTTTACCAGTCCAGCGGAAATTCCGTGAATACCCATTTGCCGCCGATCAATTCCTGGGTGAGCAGGGTTTCCTCTGTGCCGCCGTTAACGTTCACGGCGCTGAGCCTGCTGACGATTTTATTTTCGCTCTCGCTTTCCGCGCCGACGCTGTAGGAGGCTATTTGCGTGCCCCTATCGCCCATGCAGGTGTAGAGCTTGCCGCCGTCATTCTCCACATAGACGCGGGCCTGCGCCAGGCCGGGATCCAGCATTGTGTTCCAAGGCTGCGTGGATTGCACCGTCCTGCCCAAAAAGTCATGGGCAATCTCGGGGGAAAACACCTCCCTGAGCGCAAGCGACAGCGCCTCCATGCTGGGATATTCCGGATCGGCGACACGATAGTAGGTTACGCCGCCCTGCTCATGGGCGTCTTGATAATCCACTCGCATGGACAAAACGGTAAAGTACTTGTACAGCTCGAATCCGCGCTCAAACGCCGCCTTGGCCGGCGCCGCCATCGCGGGTTCCCCGGCGGCGGCGGGCGCTTGGCCGGGTTCCTGCCAATCCAGCGGAAATTCCGTAAACACCCATTTGCCTTCAATCCGTTCCCGCGCGAAAAGGCCTTCCTTTTCGTCGCCCGCGCTCCCCACGGCAATCACCTTGTAGGTGATCAAGCGGTCGCTCTCGTTTTCAACGCTGACGCGGTAGGCGGTCACATCCGTGCCGCGCTGGTCCATGCAGGAGTAGAGCTTGCCCTCGAATTCAAGGTAGAGGGGGCATTTTTCCGCCTCTCTGCGCCATATCTCATGCAGCTTCGCCTGCGAGGGGGTGGGGTCCGTCAGCACGGTCATGCCGTATGCCGCCGACCGGTTCAGGTATTTCCGCGCGAGTTCCTCCGAGAACAGCTCCCGCAGCGCGGCTCCCAGCGCCGCCAGGGTGGGATATCTCGGATCGGCGACGCGGTAGTACATCCTGCCGTTGTATTCGTAGGCGCCCTTGCTGTCATACCGCATCGTCCCGTGTGTAAAATACCCGTACAGCTCAATCGCGGGCTCGAACGCGGCCGCGATATCCTCCCGCGTACCGCCGGCAACAAGCCAATCCATCGCGGCCGCGGTCGCCGGCTCTTCCGCCGGCTGCGTTCCGGCCTTGCCGCAGGCCGCGAGGCCGGGCAGCAGGGCGAGGGCCATAACGAGAATACATATGCGTTTCACTGTGACGCTCCTCCAAAATCTTCGGCCTGTATGCCCATTGCGGCCAGCTTCGCGCGCACCTTGTCGTATTTGCCCTTCCCGTCCCTCTTGCCCAGCAGGGCGAACATGAAGTCCTTGTAGTCCTCCACGCCGTCCTGGTCGAAGGGGTTGACCCCTATCATATAGCCCGAGATGGCGCAGGCCTTCTCGAAGAAGTAGATCAGCCAGCCGATGTTGTACGCGTCGCGCTTCTCCATGCTGAGCACCAGGCTCGGGCACCTGCCCTTCGCGTGGGCCAGGGCCGTGGCCCTGAAAGCCGTGCGGTTGATCCCGTGCAGCGTCAGTTTCGCCCTGGCCAGATAATTTAGGCCGTCGCCGTCGCCCGGCTCCTCCCACATGGCGATGCCCTCGGCGGGCTGCTCGAAGGTGAGCACCGTCTCAAATAGTATGCGCCTGCCGCGCTGTATATACTGCCCCAGGGAGTGCAGGTCCGTGGTGAAGGTCACCGACGCCGGGAACAGCGCCTGTCCTCGCTTGCCCTCGCTCTCGCCAAACAACTGCTTGTACCACTCGCCGAACATCACCATGCTCGGCTCGTAGCTGGCGAAGATCTCCACGGC
>Ga0123353_10002514_pt1 | contig 22802 bp, 15 predicted proteins | sample TergutLab28metaG_3_FD_92763 | JGI IMG/M metagenome (GOLD analysis project Ga0123353, IMG submission 92763) | Labiotermes labralis P3 segment gut microbial communities from Petit-Saut dam, French Guiana - Lab288 P3 | ecosystem: Host-associated > Arthropoda: Insects > Digestive system > Gut ... | reverse complement strand
TAACAGAAATGAGTACCAGGAGTATTTCCTGGGGGTAAAGGCGGCCGGTGCGTAAGGCTGACAACCTACCACCATCCTGTGCCGTTGTCACGAAATCTGGGAGTTTTAACTTCCTGGAACCCTCTGGGCCCCTCCAGGCCTGTAATGGGACTGCTCTTTACAGTGTACCGAGTTCTGCAGAGAAGGGTTACGCAAATGTGAATAACGAATGTAAATATTTGCTGTCAAATGCCTTTGTGAGCAACAGCACATGACCGTAGTGCGATGTAGGTCCTGCTGGGTAGGAACAGCAAGTCCTTCAACAGAAAATTTTTTCACTAATTAGCTAAACTCAAAACCATATATGAAGGTTAATTCTGAAGGAACACTTTTGGATAACATGCACATACTACCATCCAGAGTAGGAATGAATTCATATGGCACGATGCCATTATTCAATGTTCTTTGAACGAACTGTAAATAATATATACACAATAACCTGTTATGTCCCTTACTGTATTTCTATATATCACTTTCGGATACAGACCAATTAACAGATTTCGATTATGCATTGCATTAGGCATCTAAAAGAAATGTCAGGCGAAATTATTCGAGTCAGCCTCGAACACACACTGCTCACACCGATGCATGTAAAACACACCATACTGCATATACAGCTGTCTCCCTGAGGATGAACCCAAAAGTTTCGAAAAATGCAGAAGACAACAGAAATTAAAAGTTAAATATTAATTCGGAAAACTGTGCATTTCGTTAGTTTGTGCTGCATAATTACATCACAATGCACGGCGCAAAAATTATGAAATAAATCAAAGTAACTTGATCTTACCATATGACTATAAATCTTAAACAGTTTCATACAAAAGATGTATAAGTGGTGGCATATTGGATGCCATATCTGTCTCTCCCAAACTACTGGGCTAGTAAAGGTAAAGGAGTCCCGTTACAGGCCCGGAGGGGCCCAGAGGGTTTTAGGAAATTAACCTTTAGACGCCTAACGTCAACTATAGTTGACGTACCGCACCGCTAACCTCAAAAGTTGCATTTTATATATTTATTCAACAATTATAGGCACGGAATATTTTAAACATGGTATATACTCTCCTTTTTTTCCTTCAAAATGCAGTTTGTTTCATAATTCTAATTTGTTTGGCCCTGTATTATTCACATTTTATATACAGGGTGTGCTAAAATTAAAAAAATCCGGCGCCAAAAGATTAAGGTTCCCAGATTTCGTGACAACGGCACAGGACGGTGGTAGGTTGTCAGCCTTACGCACCGGCCGCCTTTACCCCCAGGAAATGCTCCTGGTACTCATTTCTGTTAAAGGCTGAGTCGACCCCAGGGCCATAGTGGACTAGTACAGATTAAAACGTTTTACTGATGTTGACACCAACGTCTAAAATTATAAACGGCAGTAGCGGTTCACACAATTCTTTATTATTAGGAAGGACCTGTCTTGCAACAGTATGAAAATCCACATAATTTAAAAGTATTTCATATACAACTGTTACTTAAAACACTCGTCCAGGTACTGAATGCTTGAAGATATGACGCCGTGTCAGTTTAGGAAATAGTTACGGACGTTTCGGAGAATCTTGCTGTCTTTGCCTTCAGCGTCTAAGCAGTTAATCTGAGGTAACAATTTCCTCTGAAGGTTCAGGAAATTTTTATGAATCGATTCAGTGTCGCATCCCGAGAGGTTTGAAAATTCAAACAACCGCTGCTAAACCACCCCCCCCCCCTCAAAAAATACCGTGTTTAATGCATACTTTATAAGATACATGCACTGTCATTACTACTGCAACAAACGAACATAAAGCAAAGTGTATTAACTACTATCAGCGTACCGTTAATGGACTTGACGTATCCTGCACTACATTTCACTGCAGTCGCCGCGACAAGAATTTCCAACAATTTCCCTCGATTTCATATGCAACGATAGTGAGACGTTACAACCTACATAAATTAAAAGAAGAGATTGCTTTCAGAACATAATTCACCTCAGTCACCTTCTTTGCTTATTTCTTACGAACTTCCCCATCTGCTGCACGCTATCACCACTTGACATTTCAGAATCTTATAAACGTATGGGTCATTCTTACATTCAGACAGCATAATTATTTTGCGGCGGCTTGAGACCTCACTAAAAATAAACACAGACGTTATCTCTTGTTGCCATTTGTAGAGGGGATATAAATGAGGAGCTAAACCGTTCCACTGGACTCAGTAGCCGGTCGAAAGGTGAAGAGATCACACAAGACTGTCTCTATTGTCATATCCAAGACGCGAGTTGTCAGGCATACATTGTGATATCATTTGTACGGTTTGTAAGTAGAACAAAAAACCGCTCACTAATACCGCAGTCTGGAAATTATCCGTAACGTTAGGCTTAAGCAAATTTTTAGTACATTTAGACAAAGCAATTTTCGAATTTGTATCCTACAGATCGCTAAATCAAGAGACTGGCTTCTATTTTTATAATTATCACCGCTTTGCGTAATATTCGTCTCCATTTCGATGACATGAAAATTGACAGAAACTGCAAAGATACGTGGGGAGTTCAAAAGGCCTTGTACAGTTACAAACTTCAATTACTTTTGTGTTGTATGTAAGATAAATACCATTTGTACAACACATCTGAATGAGTATTTCTTCTATTTTCTTCATGAAGAAATAAACAGGCCTGGATATTAATATCCAGACATTTAGCATTCATTAAGTAGATTTTATGAGCCAGTGTAAGTTCTGAAATGCCATATAATTTAATCGCCATTTATGAATGTGCTATTCATAGTAAATATTATAAGGATGATAAAATTAAGGAGATTAAAATGGACGAAAAATATAACACGCATATGAGAGATGAGAATGCATACAAAAATTTGGGTCAGAAAGCCTCAAGTTTAATCTAGGCAAAAATGATAGATTGGCTTTCATATGAGAAAGAGTTGGAATGTGGGCTGACTTCGTTTGGCCCGTTGATGGTTTCTTGTGGACATGTTATGAACTTCAGGGTTTCGTACGTTTCATTGACTATTTGATTTTTAAATATATCTCTGCATGTATTTCGACATTCCAGATTCTATGCGCAATTGTATACCAATGCCAGAGTTAGTATTAGAAAAATTTTAGTGTACGGAATTTGTGATTATGTGAGTGGCACAGCATTACAACCTGAATACTGAAGTAGTCGGAACTCCCGAAACGTCGCATTTGGCTTACTTCGGGCAACGGACAATATCCAAGGAAATAAGAGTATAACAAATATTGTGCTCCCTGTAGTGTACTACCGGCAGATCAAAGCTTGCACTTAATTGGCGAAAAGTGTATGTTCTTGGTATTTTGGGCAAAACGTAGTTTGTCAGTGGAAAGCAGACTTTATTCTTTTCTCTTCATGTTTCAGGAATGAGTGCGAGTGTTTAATTTCTTGAAATACTAGTGTGTGAGCATTTTATTTTACCGTATAAAGCATCTCTGATGATACACAACGAAGGTTCAACATTGAGGATAAAAATGCCATTTATTTTCTATAAGAAACATTCACTTTTTTCTTAGTAGGCTCCCTGTATACATATACGCGTAATTTTCCTGTCCTTAACAACAGCCCCAAATTTTAAAACACTAGAAGGGTTTTACAGAAAATTTCCTGCATATTTCAGCTGTCCCCTTGCATATCATGAAGCCATACTGACGAACCTAAATACAGCTCTACTCATTCTTAAACTAGGTGCTAGATGGAATTAGTCAGTTTCACGCCCCGGCCACTTTACTGCAGGGGAAATAGCACACCCAAAATCCATTTTATATGAGGTTGGGTGGGGCCCAAGTCCGACCTGCACGCTTCGGAGACAGTAAAAAGACTCTTTCCCTTTCCGGGATTCGAATCAACATTCCTCCTTGTTCCCCCAGTTGCTAGTCAATAAACTGAGCTTTTCGGCTCCTCCTGGATATGCGAATTATAAAGACAAAATGTATATAATATAAATAATTACTTCTGCCTACAGGGCGAGGGCCAGACGGCGCTGCACATTGCTGCGGCAGAAGGAGACGAAACGCTGGTGAAATATTTCTATGGAGTCCGAGCCAACGCTTCTATTACGGACAATCAAGGTAAGTAAATTGACACGACAAGGGGAGACCTCTTTTACAGCCCAACTAATAAAGTTAATGTGCTAGAGAAATAAAATAAACTTGACATACAACCGAAATAAAACAATATTATATAATGACTTGGCAAGATAGGGTTTTCGTTTACCATCTGATCGTTCAGCGACCGCCAGCATCAGAACCTAACGTAAAAGTCACATACGATCAGATCAGTTGACATGTTTGCAGTCAATTCCCAACTGCATATTTCACAATGATTTGCTTTCTAAACCCCAGCTGGCTTTTATTATCTTCATATTCATTAGCGTTTTTCCGTAACTCTTGAGCCCACGTACAAATTTTCATGAAAATTCGTACGGAAATGTGTCCCAGCGTTTCCCACATCGCGAACGTAGCGAGAAATGAAGGAAGTGCACTCCTTTATGCATCAGGTTGCCTGATAACGTATGAAAACAATGACTAATTCTCCGACGTAATAAGACACACAAGAAAAATAATTATCTTTTGGCCCTTCAAACCATGGTAGTAATCGCCTGTACCACCTACTTTTACGTTACGAAATTCTGCATTTCTCCATATACTGTATTGTATTTTTACGAGTGTTAGAATAAACAGCTGTTTTCCTCATATCTGCAGCATTATTCGGTTGGTATTTGTCATTAAACGTACGAGTGTTTTCTGTTAATTTAGCGGGGGAAAAACACTGAAATATTTCTTACGCGAAATTCGGGATTTAACTGCTTAAGTTATTAAACTGTGGTGTTGTTTACATATACAAATGTGGGATCTTAAAGGGTTTTAAGCTTTTACAGCCCAATGGTAACTATATATACCGGCAGGTTTAATACTGGTAATTCATTTTGCTTACACAGTGAACTTATTGTTCCGTGTGACCCCACAATATTTCCCTATACACCATTTACTAATCTACCTCTATAATCGAAGCACACTGTATTTCAGTGCGACACTAGCTGAACTTCTATACAATGCGAGTATTCATTTTAATCTTCAACATTTCTTCTCCCTGCCCCCTTCAAAAACCATAAACTGCTCCTTGAAACGCAAGTCCTCAATATGACCACGCCAAGGTCCTAATCAAAGTCGGGAAATCCGTTAACGTAAGCACAATCCAGGTTACAGTTGTTTTCATTCCTTTATCACAAGCCCAGCGATGGGCTAGCGCACAGGTGTGGCTGAACGTCCGTTTCGCGCAAGTGTTCGCCCTTAGTTCTTTGGACATTGGTTACTTAAACTTTGGGCTTTCAACATTAACTGCAAGCAGCAGAGTCTTTCTTTAAAAGCTGACAGTTCCTCAGCTAGTGAAGAAATTCTCCGCATTTCAGGAAACCCGAAGGTTCATTACAACGTTCACAAAACCCCCAAACTTATCCTTTTCCAGAGCCAGATAAATCCAGTCCGCATCCCAAATCCTATTCACTGAAGATCCATTTTAATATTAACCCCCAATCTACGCCTAGGTTTTCCAAGTGGCCTCCTTCCTTCACATCGTTCTAAGGGACCTGTCCAAATAAGACGCCCGTTCGCAGATTTCTTTAACACGTGAAAATTTTTCGATGAGGTGTTAATCGGTCGCCAAACCCCCAAGCTACAGGACCACCCGTTGTTGGTTGTCTGCGACTGCTTATTCAATATATTCGCAGCTACACTCTATATCTGCAGGCCGTTCCTCCATCTGCAACCTACAGACGCCCCAAACCAGGGACCCACTTATCATGGATTTTCATATCAAAATTTTTCCATTTTTGTCACTTATTTGCCCTTTGTATAAAAAAAAAATCATAAAGTGGCTTTTACCTCCCTAAACTCTCCGGGTTTCTGTAAAGCAGCACAGTAGCTTCAGGGCCAGTCTGTCATTATTACCACACTAAGACAAGGGCAGAAGGGAACGACATTCGATCATCACATACAACAAATTATCGCTTTGTGTTCCATATACCATCACACAACATGTCCTAGTTGCGATATAGGTTTCATTTAAATTTAATTTTTTATGGGTCCATCCCTAAGTACGGCCGCGTAGTCTGAATAATTTACATGAGACTGTTCGAACATTGCAATAGAGAAGTCAAATCTTGCATGGGATATGGATATGTAACTAGTCTTTTAGGCGCCTTTTCCCAAAATTGCGAAAGGCGACTATTAGCTTCGACATATCCGTTTGTCCGTCCGTCCGCATGGAACAAATTGGCCCCCACTGGACAGATTTTCATGAAATTTTATATTTGAGGATTTTTCGAAAATCTGTCGAGAAAATTCAAGTGACCTTAAACTCAGACAAGAATAAAGGGTACTTTACACGAAGACCAAAATACATTTTTATCATATCTCGCTCATTTCTTCTTATAATGAGAAATGTTTCAGGCAAAAGTTGTAGAGAAAATCAAAACACAAATTTTGCGTTCAGTAACTTTTTTTACTAAAATCGTACCGTTTAGGAGATAATGTGGAAAAATATTATAGATCGGGGCAGGCCACAGATGGCATTGTGGTTCACGTGCATTGCATGCTGGATAACCTTGGCTACAAATACACACCCTCATGTTGCGTAATACTCCTTGCTCTTCCACTAAAACAATGGTTGCACGTACGCACCTCAATGTTACGTTACACGCACAGTGCCTGTCTTGTTCTGTCTCTTGCTCTGTACTGGTAGTGTCCTTAAGATAGGCCAATATCTTCTCTTAGCAGTCCAATCAAATGTTCAAAGAATTCGCTGTGTGTTAGGCCTAATCATAAATCCGAACAGAAAAGAGTGTCTAATCCTTAAAAACACAAAAGACAACAGCTACCAAGACGCAACCGAAAATATGTTGTGGCATAGGGGCAAAATTCTGACCAATCACGATTAATGGTGAAATAATATCCCGCCCGGACCGTCAATATTGCTGTGTTGCCCCGACTAAAGACGACCATAATTACTGGTGGGCCTAATTGAGGTGCCAAACAAATTGGGACGCACACAACTGGGTAACGTAACCGAGGGGTGTTTACCACACGGTCTAAGGCTAAAGTTTTTAGTCTGACTCGGTAAAAATCGGGAAGGAGCTGTTTCCATGCCTCCCAACAAACCTCACAATTTCCTGAACTGGCTACAGTTATACAGAGCGTTCGGAAAGTCGCTGTGCACTTAGGCAACTGTATAGTCCATCTGAAATGTGATGGCACACGGTGACATAGAGTAACGCATGGTTTGGAATGCCAAACTGCACCTCATCATCGTAACCTGTCATATCTCTGCCAGTTTCCTATTAAAATCTTCAAGAACCCAAAAAAGCAGCTTGTCACCAAACACACGGTATGTTCCAGCCATTTTCCAGCTATTTTGAGGTACTACCATCAGCACTGGTTGCCAGCAGAATTATTATTATTATTATTGTGGTTGTGGTGGTGGTGGTGGTGAAAGCCACTATGACGTTTCGAAATATCACTAAACCGGGCAAAAAATTTACCCCTGGCAGGTCCTCCAAACGTCTCTCCCCATATCTTAGTTCTATGAGCATCTATGCAGTTTTAGTGCTCTGTCAGCTTAATTCCCTACACTATGTGTAACCTTTTGGCGCCGGAATTATTTTTTTAAATTTTAGCACACCCTGTATATAAAATGTGAATAATACAGGAACCAAACACGTTAGAATTATGAAACAAACTGCATTTTGAAGAGAAAAAGACGGAGAGTATACACCATGTTTAAAATTTTCGGTACCTATATTTGTTGAATAAATGTATAAAATGCAACTTTGGAGGTTAGCGGTGCGGTACGTCAACTAAAGTTGACGTTAGGCGTCTAATGGTTGACTCTGTGGCCTGCTTTAGATTGGTATATCAGTGTCTGTGGTCTGCACACACCACCTGCTGCTTCTTTTATGCCTGAGCATTGCTGACATAAGCATTTCACAATCTGTCAGCCTGGTTACTCAAACTGTACTTTTGTCAGCGCTTATGTCACTGCACACCCATAATATCTTGTTCACAGATCGAACTCCTATGCATTTGGCAGCTGAGAATGGACATGCTACGATAATAGAACTTTTAGCTGACAAGTACAAAGCCTCTATCTTCGAACGTACCAAAGATGGCAGCACACTCATGCACATCGCATCCCTCAACGGGCATGCGGAATGTGCGATGATGTTATTTAAGAAGGGAGTCTATTTACACATGCCAAATAAGGTAAACTTTTTTCTCTCTGCATGCTGAAACAGACATATAGTGAACACTTCATACATCCTGCGCCTTAATACTGTTCCAGGGAGGTGCAAGAAGCATCCATACTGCTGCGCGGTATGGCCATGTTGGGATCATCAACACCCTTCTTCAAAAGGGGGAGAAGGTTGATGTCACGACAAACGTAAGTGGAGAACTTAATCATATACACTTACTTGGTATCTTTTCATTTTACACCATCGAACTAGAGCGTGGAATTGTACTCACACGAACGAACGCAAGACACCGACCCCTTCCCAAGTGTCGCCTGAATCAGCAACACGTAAAATCACCACGGCTAAAAGGACGTAAAATCCTGATTCCTTGTACATGCGTCCCTTCACCTGTGGCTTTTATATACGACTGTGCTGACGCCTGTTTCTTCCTAGTCATTGCTCTTGCCCATGCAAGTTCATCTCCATACGCAGTAATGTTGTACCGTAGATTTAGCACCCGCAGTTGTTTTTATATTGAACTGTAACACACTACACGATGAAAGGTAACAAGCAGGCAAAAGTAATGTCGCAAAGTTATTAAAACAAACGAAATGTAACCTGAGGTAATGTAATGAAGGTAGCAATTGTGAATGTCGGTAAGATTCGACAAGTTGCAATACAATATAATTCACATATAAAGGTAAAAGGTAAAGTGATCCCGTTACAGGATCAGTGTGGCCCAAAGGGTGGGTAGAGGTATAGCTCTACTCTTCCATGACCGCGGCACTAGAAGGGGGTGAGTGGTTAGCAGCACGCCCCGGCCGCACTTTACCCCCGGGAAAGACCTGGTACCCATTTTACATGAGGCTGGGTGGGCCCCACGGTCAGTTTGGACTGGCGGAAAATCTCGTCCCACCGGGATTCGATCCGGGACCGTCCAGCCCGTAGTCAGTCGCTATACCGACTGAGCTACCGGGCCCACATATACTTTTGTTAAACGAGTAATAAATGCCATTTCCAATGTAGGGTAGATTTGGTTTGGTTAGGTTAGGTTATATCTCGCCACGTTTAATAACTTTGCGACATTTATTCTTACCCGATTTTTTACTTTTAAGCTTAAAATTGTGGTACGTTTCAATATGAAAACAACTGGAGGTGATAAGTCTATAGTAAACAATTACTCCTTACGCCTACGGTGTACACCATGCCCAAAACGCTGTCCCAACGTACGGGACTCAGCTACCTGTGCGAGACACAACCACCTGTGTCCAATTCCCTTGGTCAAGGAGCCGCTACACTGCAAGAGAATGGAGTGACACACTTCTAGTTTTCTGATGCTTTAATAGCGTCGCCAGTATCTGACGGAAGGTACGAATTTCATTCTTCTTGGACGTTATGTTGTGCGGTTGGCGTTATAATAATAATATATAATTATTATTTAATACTTACTTGCTGCCGTTTCGAAAGATCTTTCGAACGTTGATTCTATCCTTTAAATGAACCCACGTAGCAAACAACTCGTGACCAACAGCATTTCCTGTCGCTTCGCAGTGGTGCCACCGCGAAACACCGCTGTGGCACTGAATACGACAGTTGGCGAAACTGTACGGATTCCCTCATTTGAAACAGGTGCGCCGCAGACGTGTGAAAGTAGAAACATGGTCACGGTGTGTATATTTTTTTTGTCCATGTACGTTGTGAACCCTTACTACAACGATCGAAAATTTTGCAAGCGAAATATTTTCGGACAGTGAGTTCTGACCGGCGACCTGGAATAAAGAGTATCAAAAATATTCAAAGAAGAACTACACATAGAGAGTATGGAAACAGCTTGGTGACAAAGCGTCACGTGCGAAAACATTGAAGAAAATGTAACTACTGGTGAAAATGAACTAAGTACTTATTTTATATTTTCGTTTGTTAACTAAGGACACATTTCAAAATTGAAACATGCATAAATTCTATTTCTAAAACCATTTTATTCGGTTCGAAATATTTCTCTTCCGCTGGAACGCTTACTCGAAAACGGCACAGTGAGGAACTTAATATTTTGTGCTGCTTGCCAGAGATTCTTCGGGTGATAAATAAAGGAGAATGAGATGGATGGGGCATGTGGTATGTATGGACGAGAAGAGAAATGCATACCGGGTTTTAGTGAGGACTCCTGAAAGAAACAAACCACTCTCAATACCTAGGTAGATGGGAAGATAAATTTATTTACACCTTACAGAAACAGGATTGGTGGTCGTAGATTGCATTAATTTCGATCAGGATAGGTACAAGTGAAGGACTGTTGTAAACACGGAATAGTAAATAAAGGAACAAACCCCCTTACAATTATTTTCTTCAGTTGTTGATACAAACACATGTTGGTGATTTATACTAACAGTGTTCGGTTTTAAGAGAGTAATTGTCATCAATTCTAGTTGCATCCGGAAGTGGTTGGAGAACTGCTTCATTGGGCGTACATTCCTCAAGTGTAAAACATTCCTTTTGTGACAAGACAGTAGCGCATGGAAGCACTATTTGCGCCAACCATACTGTTTGTCGTGACCACAGAATCCTCGTGATCCGTGGTGCAGACAGAGTATGCATGGAATTAGCAGAGGTGGACGCAAGCGCAATACTATCCCACGCGGCAGGCAATCCGTGGTTATCACATGTGCAGCTATGTAGCCAAATAGAAGTTGCGGAGAAGTTCATTGCAGTTTTGGCCGGGTTATTTAAAAGGGAGATGTGGGGAAGTAAGAAAATAAAATGAACTTAGTGCCTAGCATCCCGAAGGGATCGTTTGGACGTAGTCATGTTGGACGGGATGGCGTGCCAAATAGACTTCTTCGTGTATTTTTTTACAGGTCACATAGTATATGTATACATAACTTTATTCATTACTTCACTTTGTATAACGTGTTTTATCTGTCAAATTCTGACTTTAATTTCATCTTCAGAACAACTGATTTATTGAAATTAGTGTGAAATGACTGGTGGTCAAAGTGGAAGGTCAAAGAACTGTGCCACTAGTCTGGCTTAAATGCTTTTGCAGGGTGCAGCAGGTTAATGTAAAAATTTTATGGGTAATGCATAGTAGTGTAAATCCTGGTTTAAAAGTGCAGTACATTGAATTCTGTTTGACTTAATACAAGCGGTATTTTTGAATATGACAGCATTATCTTGCCCTTCAGGTTTGCAATTTTCCTGAGTTATGTAGGAACACATGAAATACTGCACATTTAATTATTGAGTGGTTTCAAGAAGCCAAGGCTGTTGATCTAATTATATGTGACCAAGGTTTCACCACCAACCTATTTGGCAGATGTAATGCACTGCTTTTTAAATACAGCTTAAAGGAATTTCTAAACACATAAAATTGTAGCATTCTGTTTCAACTTTTCCAGCAAGTGTGTTGGAGTAAGTATGATGTCCCCTACCACAGATGAAGTTAACATCTGTGCTGTAATCTCTTTTTGTCTCCCAAATCCTTTGATTCCGGTGAAGTTTGGTGTAATACATTTACAGAAACTTTCATGAAGCATGTTATGAATCACATTATGTAGCAGAATTATCAACAGAGTTGAGAATGTCATGTTACAATATGTGTATTGTAGCACATAAAAGTATATTATTATTATTATTATTATTATTATTATTATTATTATTACACAAGTCATAATTTACTGAATGATGTGGGAAAAAACTCCATTTTAAGGTTTTCCAACACATGAAGGCAGATGTGTTTATTTATTTATTCATGCCATTTGTTTTAAAATTGCCATATTTGTGTTGCTGTGTGATCATACTGCTGTAGAATTAAAACCTTAACAGATGGGTGTACAAATTTTCCAAAAATCTGTGAGCTGCCTCAGAATCCCAGGCACCAGAAGTGGGACATGGAGCAAGTTCTATACTGAAGAGCCACAAATATAATGCCCCCACAGCACAAAATTTGGTTACCAGTTTGCACAGGATTTCTGCACCCCTCCCATAATATATCAGTGGTAGTTTTTAAGGTGTGAAACATTGTTTGGTTCATGTTTTTGCACTCTGCATTGCTATTCACACATGTAATGCTTCTGCAGTCAGTTCGTGCACATCCATGTTACCAGAGAATATGACTGCACTTCCATCTTGTAGTGGGCACAGCATGCAGTACTCTGTATTCTGGTAGTAGCACATGTAAGTAAGAATGCACTTATTTTGCACATATACAGTTACATTATATAAACAAAATATAAACAAAATGTACCTTGTGCCCCTCTTTTAACATACAGGAGCAGGTACTGTGATAAGGACTAAGAGAATGAATAGATAGCAAGCAGTAGAAATGGTATGTCTACAGAGTAAAAAAGAAATGAAGGTGACGAGAGAAAATCTTAATCAGGGCAAGATATGGAAATAGAGGAGTTCAAAGTAATGGTACGGTAGCTGGAGATGTATCACACACACACATATGACAATAGGACTGCTTTTGAATTCATCAGAAATGAAGTTTAGAGAAATTATGTTTGGTGAAATTAAGGACAAGGTGGTGACAGCAGATAAGGAAGAATATATAAAAGAGTGGGGTAAGGTGCAGATGTCATCATGGTAATGTAGCTATGCAAAATTAGTCCTGAACTGGCCCAGTTCAATTGATTTGGTTTAGCCTTGAAATCATTGCCTTGACCATTTTCTCCTGTATTCAGCATACTTAGTCATCATCACAGTCAATACCAAGTAACCTTTGTTCTTGATGTAGAATCATTGAATGACATGCTAGGTAAGGTAAACAAGAGATTTGCACTCTTCTGGGATATTGCGCAGCATATAGTGGTAATTCCATACCGATGTTTCGGGACAACCTATTTTCAAGGGTCAAGAATCTTGGATTCTTGATTACCATTATGTAATATCCCAGAAGAGCACAGATCATATCCACATTGTGGTGGAAGCCTGAAATCATGCATGATATAAACAGTCTTTAAGTGATACATCCCCGTTGTGCTCCAGTCAGTGGACATATTTATTCAGTAAACTATCATGCACAACACACTCAGCAGTCTTAAGGTGACTAGTTTTGGCCTACATCCAGGCCATCATCAGAACTATGCATCATTTATAACGTATGAAACAACCATACAATCATCCATAAATTTGGGAAAGAGATTTGATTTTCTTCCTCTTGGTGTATTGAAGAGCCAGCCACATGGCCGTATCCTGACCCAGATTAATTCAGATTGGGAACAAGAAAGGATGTTAATATTTTTTTTGAAGTATGAGTGTGAAAATTATTATGTTGGTGTTTATAAATAAGAAGGTGATGTATGCACCGTCAGATGTTATATTTGAAGGAAACGTTAATGCTGTGCCGGTACTTACATATTCCCTGTTGCAGGACAACTACACAGCACTGCACATTGCAGTTGAGTCAGCCAAGCCAGCTGTGGTAGAGACATTACTTGGGTATGGAGCTGATGTTCATGTAACAGGTGAGTATATGCTGCATTGAATGTGACTGAGGTGTCTGTACGCTGTTGCTAATATACATCAGGGACAATGCTTCTAGTCAGGTACATAATTCTTCATTGCCTGTAACATTTTTCATTAGTGCTGTTCTTTCAGCAAAGTCATAAATTCAGTATCTTGCTGAGAAATGATGTAACCTGAAACTTTACACAAAAGAAGGATGGCATATTGCAGTTTGTTTTATTACTCAAGGAAACATTCATATTGAAGGAAATATTCTTGGTCCAAGAAGGTGGTGTTTGGTCATAAGTTTTGGGATATAAGATTTAGTTTTTGTAACAAATCACTTTTGTAGCTGTTTAATTAATCTTTGTTGATTTGATTGACAGCATGTAGTGGGCTAACCAGCAGCTCTGTATATCATCATTGCTTTTTCTTTTAAAAAAATAGCCTCTGGTTTATTGTACTGTATTCACTGGCCCTTACTTCAAGAATGGTGTGCTATTGTAGGCTGGCAGATTACATTTATTGTTGAGTTGTGTTAATGAACTGACTCATCTGTATGAAATATGCCTAGGACAATGAGCATGTTGAACATTATTTTGTTGTTATGTTTATAATTGTTTGGTTATTAGATTTGTCAGTCCAGATGATAATATGATGGTTATACAGTAGGGCTTGAAGAACTGTGGCAAATGTTATGTTTCTTAACTTTTTACAACTTTGCAAAGAAGGAATTAAAGGTTGTTATCAGAACATCTGTCTGTGTAGTGAACTTTCCATGTAAAAATAACACTGGTCAACAAAACTTAACTTTTTTGTTGTCCCACAAACTTCACTAGATTAACTTAGCAGTACTTTTTATGCTGAATTCAGACATGTTTACAGAATTTTTCTATCAGGCAGGGTTTCAAAGATACAGAGGAATTTAAATGTGCAAAATAGTACTTTATGTGCTCATGAAACAGGCAGAAACTTTCCTCAAAAATGAAGAGGCGTATGACTTTCGCCAGTATTTGGCATCAGGTACATCCCTCTTCAGTGTCCAGCAATAGTCTGCCAACATACTTGAGGTCCACTTGCCTTGGCACCACTTTTCCATAGCCATAATGTCTTTGTGAAATCTTTCATCATGTTCGTCACTGACTTCGCCGAGATTTGCTGGGAAAAAATCCAAGTGTGACTCCAGAAAATGGATTTTCAGACTCACATTGCATCCCATAGCTTTGTATGAAGTCAACAGGTCCTGCAAAACATCCTGATAGTTCGCTGCTTTGTGATTTCCTGAGAAGTCTTTGCAAATCCTCTTAAATGACCACCATGCATTTCTTTCAGTCTCATTCAGGTCTTCATCGAACTGTTTGTCTTGCATCAGTTCCCTGATCTGGGGTCCTATAATTATACTGTCTTTGATTTTTGCATCACTCACATTTGGGAACTTATTCCTCACATATTCGAATTCATGGACAGCTTTATCCATACCTTTCATGAAGTTTTTCATGAGGCCCAGCTTAATGTGCAAAGAGGGCATATAAATTTTCTCCGGAAGTACAAGAGGAGGACTGACGACATTTTTCTCCCCTGGTGTCAGTGATGTTCGTTTAGGCCACAGTTCATTTACATAGTGATTCTTCTTCTCCTGGCTGCCCCACTCACACAGGAAACTGAAGTATTTTGTGTACGTGAGTTGCATTCCAAGTAACAGTGCCACAACCTTGAGATCACCACATAACCTGCACTTAAATTTGTCATACTTAATCTTTCCCAACAGCAGCTTCATGCTTTCAAAACTTTCCTTCATGTTGGCTGCATGAGCGAAAGGAACGGAGGGCGATGTATTTCTGTCGTGGAGTAGAAGCAACCGCAAGCTCACTTTTGATGAATCAATGAACAAGCACCACTGATCTGGATTATATTCATGGCCAAGAACTTCCATAATGGAACAAACATGATTGCAAAACACGACACCGTCTTCAGAAGAAATCCTTGAATTCTTCTTGGCGCCCACTTTAAAAACACACCATAGTGTCCTGGTGCAGAAGATTCCTTTAAGCTGGAGCCTAAATTTCAGCTTACTTCTTTGCAAGGTTCAAATCACGGGCGATATCATTCAGGTCCCCTTGAGTCAGCAGGTGTGGTTCACTGGAAGAAGAGACTCCTGAAAATGTTGGATCACAATCCATATTGTTAGCTTGGCCTACATCTTCATCACTTGACTCATTGTCACTCAGCGAAAGGTGTGGGTGATAGAGAAATTCTGGAAACATATTTGAATTTAGCATCCAAAAATACATCAGAAACAGACATTTTTCCTCATGGGACAAAATCTTTGTTGACCAGTGTGAACAATGCTACTACAATGCTCGAATGTCAACCACATAAACTTTTAAAATTACTCTAATGTCAGTTCATTAGGTACAAATTTCAAACACCTATACTTGCTTGTCTCTGGATGTGGTATGGCAATGGTTCTGTCACATGATTTAGTATTTAAAAAATTAAACAGAAGTTTAAATGATGGCCAATAAGGTAAGCAGCTGTTCTGAATGTATGCTTACCAGCTGAAAAACTAACTGATGTCTGCTGAATGGATGATAGCAGCATTAAATATATATGTGTATCAAAGTATTTTTTAATATGCATGAATGCAGGAGCTGAGATTTGTTTGAATTGTGCAAACCTGTCTAAATTGTGTAAACCAGGAGGAAAGTTGCGGGAAACACCACTTCATATAGCTGCACGTGTGAAAGATGGGGACCGGTGTGCTCTTATGCTTCTGAAGTCTGGTGCAGGACCAAATATTAAGACAGATGATGGTCAGACACCTGTGCATGTTGCAGCAAAACATGGAAATTTGGTAACTCTGATGCTTTTAATGGATGATGGTGGAGACCCACTTTGTAAATCAAAGGTAATCTTAAATGTAGTTCCTTGTCTCTGCAGTATAGGCATCTTGTGTCCTCTCCACACTTAGTCCTGTTTTTACCTTGGTGTCAGCCATTTAGGTGCCTATTCATTAACGTTAACCTGTATGATAATATCACTCAAACAAGTAGAATCATATCTGTTGGAGTACCCTTTGACAGCACTAATAATTTCTATCTTTAAATGTGTCTGTCACTGAAAGCATTATATCTCCATGTTACACTTTGTATAACCCTGGTTAATATGTGCATTGTATGCATCAGTTTCCAGAAGTTAGCTCTGCACAAATATAAGATGATTAGTAGTTATACTGATTTTGGTATGGATATCCTAAAAATCACTTTACCATGACATTTGTCATGTTCTAGGCATATGCTACTTTATTTACAATGAAGATGAATGTCGAGTACACACAGCATTTACACAACAGCTTATATAAACTAGGGAAAGTGTAACAATGGGGTTGCCAACTGTTGTAAATAAAACACTGAATGCAAGTGAAAATAATTGCCATTAAGTGCTTCACTATATTTGTAAAGTAACAATTAAGGACACCTGGTATATACATGTTGTAGTGGGAATGGTCAGTATCAAACTCAGCCTTTTTATTTACTTGTCGCATGGTTCTGAAATTGATCCCTACAAATGCAGGTAATCATGAAAGTGTGATTGGACTGCCACTATAATTACAGTGTAACTCTGTGCAACAGAATCCTTGTTGGAAAGCTGATCATTGATCAATTGATCAAGAAATTCCCCTCCTCCCACTTGGAAAAAGGAAGTTTGTTACATTGTTCACAGCCACCCACCATTGGGGCCCATAATGAACCATGTAAATCTGTTTTGTTTTCTGACACACAGTTGTTAAAGATCTGCATCCATATCCCTGTTCTGTGCCCAGGTCCTCCCTTTAAGAATTTATGATGAAAATTTTTGTATAGATTTCTCATCTCCCCCTTGCATGTCTTCCACCTAATCCTTGGCCATGCCATGGCACAGGCAGGCAGTCATCACAGAGGCCCAGGTTCCATTCCAGTCCAGTGCATGTGGGATTTGTAGTGGACAGAGTTTCACTGGAACTGTTTTTTCTCCACGTATTCTTGTTTGCCCCTGTCAGTATCATTCCACCAATTCTCCATACTCATTCATTCATATATCACTGACATTATAGAAACAAAACAATTTACAGCATTGATAAATAAGGGACAGTCTAATCTTTCTTGATTTTTTTAACCTAATAATGCTTACTGTAATACAGTAGTAAAATGACCTGCCAAAGTGGTGTGTTTGTAAAATTTAACTTGAACAGTGCACAAAGCCCAACATAATCATGATGTAAATGAAAAATGTGATCTTCTGGGTTATTATGCAGTGTATAGTGGTAGTTTCTGACCGATATTTGGAGACAACCTCTTGGTCCTATCTTCAAGGGTAAAGAATCTTGACTCTTGAATATGGGACTGATATGTTGTCTCGAAATGTCGGTAAGAAATTATCGCTGCATGTTTCATAATAACCCAGAAGAGCACAGCTCACATCCACTTTGTGGCAGAAGCCTGAAGTCCTGCCTAATCATTATGTAATGTTACATACATTACTGCAAACCATAATACAACAGTAATTCATCTTCCATGTTGGTATTTCATAAAGGACATTATTCACAGATCGGAGAAACTCCATTACACTTAGCATGTCGAAGTTGTCGCGCTGATGTTGTTCGTCATCTGATCACGTTTGTTCGCGAGAAGAAAGGCAATGAGGCAGCAAAGAGTTACGTGAATTCTGTAAATGATGAAGGAGCTGGGGCACTCCATTATACTGCTCAGATCACTAAGAATGAAGTAGAACAGCCCTTAAGTGACAAAGAAGTGATGAAGCTTCTGCTAGATTGTGGTGCTGATGTGGGTCAGACAACTAAGCAGGTAAGATAGCTGCTGCACTTTACTGAGGTCACAGAAAGAAGTCCCATGGACAGTGGCATGACAGTGTTCAAATTTCTGTGCAGGGCTGACGAGAATAATATGTTACAATAGGCTTGATGATTGATTTGGACATGTCCATTCTTTTAAGTCTGTCATACCTGCAATAGAAACAGACTATTTCAATTGGGCCCATAAAGTTAGGATCCCTCTTTCCAGTCCCACCTGAAGATGAAAACCTAACCCATTTGTTTAAATGTTGTAAGGTAAATTAATCCCATCACAGGCCTGTTGTGGCCTAGAGGGTGGGTAGAGGTATAGCTCTACTCTTCCATTACAGCGGCACTAGAAGGGGGTGAGTGGTCAGCAGCACGCCCCGGAAGCACTTTACCCCCAGGAAAGACCCGGTACCTATTTTACAGGAGGCTGGATGGGCCCCAGGGCTGGTCTGGACGGGCAGAAAATCTCGTCCCCATCGGAATTTGGTCCCGGACCGTCCAGCCCATAGCTCAGTCGCTATACCGACTGAGCTACCGGCCCACGTTTAAATGTTGTAGTGGTGTAAAATTTAGATGATGGACTGTGCCTAAAAATTATGGCGGAAAGTGTTTAACTTTTCTATTCATTGTTGTATTCTCCCACCTCATCTGGAATGTGTCAGCTCCTCAAAGTGCTTGTCGTTAACAGAGGCTATAACACGACTGTTGCTATCAAAATTGATGGTTTCACAATGGTTAGATAACTAGATAAGGATATAAGGAAATACACTAGATTGGGAAGAACAACAGCACGAGGGAGGTGTGGAAGGTTTTAACATATGGGACATTAACTGTGGCTTTATCGTAGGCTGCCACATGTAACTCTTCAGCATTTCACTTTGAAATATTTTTTTTATTTCGACGAACAAAGTCCAAAGGTATGCTTCATACAGTTTTTACCACCTGCATTATTTGTTCCTTTGCATCTCTCATTAGCTTTGATGTTCATTAGTTACAAGTAGAAGTTTGCACTGCATAACTTAATCATACTGCACAGGCAGTAGCACAATTTATATGCAGTATTGTGTGCCTTTTTTTTTTTAGTAGTGAGCCATTTTTTAAGGGACTGGTTATGTATGAATGGAGCTGTATATGAAGCAGAAGTTACATTAGGCAGGTATGAGCTAAAATTTAACTGTCTAGTCAGCATGTAATGTGAAAACACAGTACCAGTTTTTGTAAAAATCCGTGTCAGAGGTTTCAGTGTATTGACAGAAGTCTGCTGCATGTATTCACATCATTGACTTACAGTAAAAGTATTGTGCTGTGGTGAGCCTCAAACCTGGACACATGGACTGGTTTCGAGATTATGATTTCATGTTAAACCTGTTTACCCTTCCCCCCTTGCGCATACTACCTCTACCTGAGACGGACTCCTTACCCACCACTGTGGTCATACGGTCAGAACTGTTCACTATTAAACAGTTGAGAGAGTCAGGGTTGTGCAGCCGCAACTAGAGTACACATATTTGGCCACTGTATAGGTTCTAAGTTGAAGTACGGGGAGTGTAATAAGTACGTACGTTGTCCAAGTATGAACAAGAGCTTGTGAACAAAGTGTTTATGTTGTATGTGCTCCACGTTGGTTTATTAAATGAGTTGTTATTGTTATGGTGATGTGTTACTTGCACCCACACCAAGCTTCCACAAGGACCGGTGCAATATATAATGAAATGTGGTAATGTTACAAATATAAGATCATGTTCTTCTTACAGGTACAGGAGACACCCTTCCATTATGTAGCCTTGGCGGGCAATAATGATGTGCTGGTGGAGATGCTATCACATCTTGGCCAGACAGAGGTGCAGAAAGCCCTGAACAGACAAAATGCAATGGGTTGGACACCCCTGTTAATTGCCTGTCATGCTGGTCACATGGAGATGGTAAACACTTTGCTTATCAATCATGCCAGGGTGGATGTGTTTGATAATGAGGGTCGTTCAGCACTGCATCTTGCTGCCGATAGAGGATACCTTCAGGTGTGTGATGCCCTGCTCACTCACAAAGCATTCATTAACAGCAAGTCTCGAGTTGGGCGGACTGCACTTCATCTCGCAGCTCTGAATGGCTATGCCCACCTGGTCAAGTATGTCATTTATTTTTGACACTCCAGCTCCTAATTGAGTAATGATTAAATACATCCATGGTACTGGCTCTCTTTTTACTGGTTATAAGTTCTAAGATAATTTAAAATGTTTGCTCTGGTACCTTAAGTTTTATCACCATCATGGACCTGTCATGCGCCAGTTTAATCCATTCCACATCTCTACAACGTCTTCTCTTTAAAATTATTGTCCCATTTATACGTAAGTGTTCTTGAGTAATCCCTCCCCTTCCAGTGTTTTGGTCACTATTCTGTGTTCATAAAATTAAGTGACCAAACAAAGTTTTGACACACAGCTGCGTAGTCAATTCTTGCTTCCCACATCTTTTACATTTTTTTCTTTTGAAAATATTTACCTGTGTCATCCACTCCTGACAGTAGCTTTGAGGTTGTATAGCCAGAAATCAAGTGAGGTTCTTGTTTCCTGCGTGAAAGGTAAATAACTGACCCATCACTACTTGCATAATTAAACACGCCTGACTACAGGTTTAAATATACAATATATGAATTTATGGAGAAGACATCCCATTGTGTTATCAATACAGTTTTCGAAATGAATGCAGTCCAGCACAATTTTATTGTAAAATGACACTTTTTTACATAGTTCTGCTGCATGTTTCAGTTATGGTAACCATCAACAGATTAAGTCTTTACAGCATTAATTAAATAAAGGAAATAGAATTGTTGTGTTTGACTGTATTTGTTTTGAAAACAATTTATGAAGTTCCTTCTGATTATGCACCTATTCCCATTAACATATTATTGAATCCAGCTGCTATCTGCAGTGTTATTTATTTATTTATTTTTTTGGTGAATTTGGAGGAAAATGAGAGAGTCTACATTTCAGAGCCTAAATAAACATGTTGGTATAGTTATTTTTAGTCCTTTTGCAGATTTGGTTGAATGTGTACTACACAGTATGGGAAGTTCTCTTAAATGGTGACATGTCAAAGTTGAATTAAAACCTAGTGTTAGTTTTTAACTCATATTTGTTGTTGATTGCCCAGAAAACTTGTCAATACATTTATTTGCCACAGAGACTTCACATCCATGTGGATTGACATAGCTTACATGTATTTCCAAGTCCAAGTTTCACTTGTTTAAATCAGTGGGAGGGCCACATTGCATGCAGTAAAGTATGTCTCACTAAGGATTCTACTAAGAGGAAACTTCAATAGGTATCCATTGAATGCATATATTATACCAGATAAAATGTTTGTAAATAGTTCAGCAAAAACCTTAATTTCCTTTGTATGTATGTTCTGCCCACAAGCAAAAACATGCAGCTATAGGACCAGCATACTGTAAGGAAATGCAGTGTGATAGATGTGTGCAAAATATTGAGAGTTCATTTTTATTTTGGTTTGGTTTATTTTCCTTTTTTTATGACAGAAGCTGGAAGTTGCGAACATGATTACAAGATTCTGTGACTTGATAGTTAAGTTCTTTTTACACTACCTCAATAAAAAGGTGGATGGCAGAAGAAATGATTTGAACATCTATTTGTGACACAGGTTCCTGGTTCAAGATCACAATGCGTCCATCGATGTACTGACATTAAAGAAACAGACACCACTCCATCTGGCATCTGGAGCAGGTCAGCTGGAGGTGTGTCGATTGCTGCTGGAGCTCGGAGCAGACATTGATGCAACCGATGACAGCGGGCAGAAACCCATTCATGCTGCAGCCATGAACAACTATGCTGAAGTTGCCCAACTGTTCCTCCAGCAGCATCCCTCGCTTGTCATGGCATGCACCAAGGTGAGCTCCCCAATTCTGAAAGTCATGTCTATTGCCAAATCCCATACTGCCTATCGCTGAATGTCATAAATAACTGGGTAGTACTCCTACTTGATATTCTGGAGTGCTGGTGCTTAGAATTCAAGTAGTTTGATATTAGAGTTCACTTGAATGAATGTCAACGAACTGAAAATGAATGTAATGAGGTTTGGTATGGCAGTTAACTTCTGTAGACAACAACATTTGACCGCCTCTGTGGTCTAGTGGTCAGAGTTTCTGGCTACAGATACAGAGGTCCCGGGTTCGATCTCCGGCGCTACCAGATTTTCTGAGTAGTAGTGGGTCTGGAACGGGGTCCACTCAGCCT
>Ga0123353_10002513_pt1 | contig 22802 bp, 10 predicted proteins | sample TergutLab28metaG_3_FD_92763 | JGI IMG/M metagenome (GOLD analysis project Ga0123353, IMG submission 92763) | Labiotermes labralis P3 segment gut microbial communities from Petit-Saut dam, French Guiana - Lab288 P3 | ecosystem: Host-associated > Arthropoda: Insects > Digestive system > Gut ... | reverse complement strand
ATATTGCGAGCACATGTGCTCGAAACATGTAGAGGTGTGAAATAAAACTTATTGTGAAACATATTTTGTGCATCAAATTGGTTAAACACTGAGATAAATAGTAGCCTCAAGTTATCAAAACTCCGCATCGAAGCGCTTTCTGTTAATGACCGTACACTTCGGAGTAAACTGACAAAGATGGGAGATGCTCCATCTGCTTCTACTTTACTTCAACAAATTTCTGCCGCCTCACAACATTTATAAAACTTAAACTCATTATATCATAGCGTAGTCGGATTAGACTTTCATGTAATTGGACGTAAAATGAGGCAAATTAAAATTCATTATAATACTGCGACAGTAATTTGCCATTCTTGTTATATGTCCTTGACCTGAAAAATCCATAATAATCCATGTACGTGGCTAATTGCTTTTTATCTCAACATGATTGATAGCGGCTCGAATTCTGGCTGGCACACTGATGTCCTTGTCGGCGGAAAGCGCGGTATTATATTGTTAGATATTTCAAGGACGCACTGAAACACATTGTTGTAATTTTGATGTTCTTCTTGACGTGCATCTCAGTGTAAACTTGGTAATTAACCATCTTAATGCGCAAATTCTTGTTTTATAAGAAGATTTATCATATGTTTCTACATGTTTCGAGCACAATGTGCTCTTCATCAGGAGGTCAAAATTGTATTATACAGCATCTGGTATCATCACACCTGTAGGTGGCCGTCTCGTGCACAGTCCTTTCTCAACCTGTGCACCGGACGGCCACCTACAGGTGTGATGATACCGGATGCTGTATAATACAATTTTGACGTCCTGATGATGAGCACAACATTGCTCGAAACATGTAGAGGCATATAATAAATCTTATTATAAAACAAGAATTTGTCATTAAGTTGGTTAATTGCCAACATATTTGTAACTACGTAACTTTTTTAATATTTTCGTAGTTAATGTTTAGAGGTAAACTTCTGGCCCCATACAAAGTCTAAATTTTTTGACAGTAGCCGAGCGACACTCAACATTTGAAGGACGCTACTGTATGGATTTAGAGAACTGGGTAATTGAGGCAATTATTTAAAATACCTTGCTATATATAGTCATATTGTGACGTAATTAGTGACTTTTAATCAAACATCTAATTGATATAAATGTTATCTGAAAATTTCTCATGCGTTTCTGGATTTCAGTTTAACTGCTGTGCGTTATTTGTCGTTTGCATTAGTTTCACGGTCGATTAGAATGCTCTTATGTGAAGAGAGAATGAATTTCTATCCCGATCTCAGTTATTTGTACACAGATTTTTATACACTGCAGAATATTTGATCCATTGCCACCAAACTCATACCCATATCAGCGTCAAGCGATTCGTTACAATTTTCGATAATATTGTGTCTGAATGTCATGAAAGTGAGACGGATTGTTCCAAACAAAATTACGGTTTGATGTCTGGCATCCCGCTGTGTTAAAAGTATCAACAAATAGTACTTGTACACCGCCAAACTCAACTTTTATTTAATAAAAATCTGTTAAATTAACTCTAGTGACCCATGTTTCCACGTAGTCAATCATCATCCGGCGAATCTAATGAAATACGAAAAAGTAAAATTCTGTAAATACGCAGATCATGCGTCAGTGCACTTAGTCGTAAATGTTCAGAAAAGTTTTTTTAAGAGTTGACCTCTGTCCTACTTAACACTGATGATAAATTATAAATCTAAAATAAGGAGGAAAAGTCAAAGTCATAAACAATACTGAACTTAATCTGAAACTCATTCCCAGTAAATTTACACTGTTTTTATTTAAACATTTTTAAATGTTTATATTTTATTTCATTTGCCTCGTGATGAATAATCCGAACATTTGTCGCTAGATTTAATGTCACAGTTTTGTTTACTAGTGAAGGCTGTGTTTTGATGACCTATAAGCAATATTTTTCAAAAGTTATGCCTTGTGATTTTTTGCAATGTACGCTTATCGTTCCTATGTGGGCAGCAGCGAGTTAAGTATGAAATCTCACTCGAATTTCTGAAAACTTTCAAGCTCAGTATTTGCATATGTACAAACAGATTCATTGTTCAAAATCCTACCATGTTTCTAGCGATTCTGATCATCGGCACCGACCTTTTGCCCCAGCAGCAGGAACTGATAGATCTGTAAGTGGAGACTCAGTTGCTACTCTATGAATAAGGAGTTGAAGTTTTAAATAGGCCTATAATTTGAGAGAATTTCAATCTCCATGGGATTAGGGGTTGTTGGGTTTGACTCATTCCGGATGAACTGGAACTTGGACGAGGCCTTAAATTTCCAGCAATGCGTATTTCAATTTGCGTAAGTCGTCTCGGGCACGAAGCTTATTGCAGTAATTTTTCTATCTATTCACATCCCTACAGGACACCGCAGGCTTGTCATTTCCCTTCTTTTATGCAAACCGTGATAATTATTCCCTTTTAAATGTCAAAAACGCAAAATTAAAATTCATGAATATATTTTTTTTTCAGTCTTTGTTCCCACGTCAACTAAATGTGCCTTTTCACATTACCTTTGTTTTTCTAAATATTTTGGCTTATTTCTTTTCTTACGTTGACAGTGCACCTCTATTTTCACGTGGTTAACAAATGTGTAACCATTTTAGTCTAGCCTGCCGTCTTTGTTCTGTTAGACCTAATTAATGTAGCTTTTCATAAAACCTTGATTCAGTGCGCAATCCTTTTTTTATATTTTGGTTTCTTTGTCCTTGTATGGTTGATATTCTCGCTTAATTTCACATATTTTCCACACTCTTAACTTTTATGTTTATTGGGCCGTGCATCATTGTGATAGTTGAAGAATAGAATACCAACTTCATGTCACTTGCTATTTTATTTCATTTCTTATGGGGTCAACATGTTTCGGATACTAATATATCCATCATCAGGAGCTTGCGATTGTGCTGCTGAATTACCAGGCTTCAGCCTGCAACACGGATACAACTCCAACCCAGCCGCACCGAATCTCCGACACACATCGAACCAAGAACAAAACATCAATGTGGTAATTCAGCAGCACAATCGCAAGCTCCTGATGATGGATATATTAATATCCGAAACATGTTGAGCCCATAAGAAGTGAAATAAAATAGCAAGTGACATGAAGTTGGTATTCTATTCTTCAACTGTCTTAATTCTCATTTCATTATTATGTCTATGTTTAATATTTCTCCACATTTGAAGTCTTCTTGATATTTTGATCTTTCGTTTTTTTTAAAGATAAAGTTATTCTTAAGCGACGTTTTCTCACATCTTGTGCTGTCTAATCTTCCTTTCGTATGATTCTTACTACCTATCATTAGGATCCCACATAATAAAGATAATACAGCGTGTTTATCCGTCTGTGACTTACTTTAATTACGTTGCAGGACGTGCTGATTAAAATATTTGCACCTCACATAATTACGCAACTGGACAACTGCGAGCATTACGCAATTTCGTAAGTTATGACAGCGTACAATACAAAATGTCTGTGGAACAGCCATTTTTAAAGTACCTACTTGTTATCATTGAAGGGATAAAATGATTTTAAGGATAGGACGCATTAAAAATGTGCCGTGCATGGAAGATACCCAATGTTGTGGCAGTGACTTTGGTGGTGTTTGAGTTTTAGAAGTTACTACACTGCATTGAGTTTTAATCTACAAGATTGATTTACGTACTGCTAACGTAAATTGAAACATGTTTGTTAGAGAGTAAGAAGAAGCATTCTGTAGGCTTGTGGGCTCCCTCAGGATGCAGTTCATCACAGAACAGACCAAAGTCCGATTGGAACAAAACAAAATTACAGCAAAATATTACGGGAAACTAAAAGTTTCCATTATCCCACTTGCCTGCACTTGCTGAAATGTGAACATTGTCCGAAGTTTGTTGTTTCTTTTCTAACTCTAACAATAATTGACCCTAATTGATGGATCTGAAGTCTCTTTTCATTCTTTTTTTTCGATTTTTATGTCAAAAGGTGTCAAGTTATAACTTAAATGTTTGAAGGGGACACTAGGACAAATGTCTTCATTCTTTTTTGTTCTCTTCCTCAGTCAGGTCTTGTCTTTTATTTCCAATAGAATCACAGTGACGTTTCAGCTCTTTATGTGATTTCCGGTTCCGGAAAATGACATTTCTCCATCGATCGTCCGCTCAGTTTCCTTTTCTAACCCCATCCCAAAACTCTCAAGAAGGTCTGTTTCTGTCTTGCCATATTTGTCGAGTCGTCTCAAAGACAATAATCTACAACAAATGTTAAGGTATAACAAGCTTCAGCAGGGAAAACTTCATTGGACGACTTCTTGGACAACTATGAAGTGGACTTGTGCCATAGGCTCGCCGTCAGATGTCGCCAGCTGCAACGTACCTAATATACTTTTCCACGAAATTTTGGAAGAATGAAAGGCTTTGCGTTTAAAATAGTTACATTTCCTGAGAGATTTGAGAGGTTTTCGCAGCGATATTGGTAAATATTTAAGTATTTTAGGACCTAACGTCGCGTGTAATAGTACATATTTGCCGACGTTTGGGAGGAGTTCCCTGCCACAGAATTGAGGGCGGTTTACAAAGAGCTGTATTCCTTTATTTCTAGCACAGTGTGCAATGCTTGGGGAATTCAAAATTCAATTGATTTCCTTAAAAGTGAAATTTCTTTCAGAACTTCAAGGAATAACATACTCTGTACTTTCGAAAGCAGACAGAGCTGGAACTCTTCTACACAGAAGTGAGGTGTTTGTAGGACTCACTTGAGAAATGCCGTATGTAGCGATATCTTAGCATCGAATTCAAATGAGCAAAAGTTTTGCGTTGGAAACGAATCTTAATTTAAACCATACCATATTTTGGATGGCAATATCGAAAGTTTCTCTTCAGATAATTACAGTACACCATAGTGAATTTCCTGAGATTCTGAAAGGTTATCTCTAGAAGATAAGTCACACATGCAATCGCTTGACTAATCTGGGATGTATGTTCTAGCTGCAGAAATAAGAGTAAGGAGAAAAGAATACTTCAGTATCATGTCTTATCAAAAATTACTAAGACATGAAAACTTTATTTAGTTTACTGCCCAGGTCATCTTAAATTTGTTTGCTTTATAAGTCATAAACGAAATGTTCATCTTTGCTTCAAAATAATTGAAATTCACTTCGTTGTTTTTGCATTTGATTTATTCAATAAATAAAATAGTCTATATGCATAATGAATGTGATTTTATGTACGCGTGAATCTTGATTTGTTTAATATTATTATTTTTGCTGCGAATCAGAAAGATTTAAAATTAAAAATCACGAAACTTGTGAGCTGGCAAAGATTTCGGTTTAGTAAACCTGCACAATTCGAAATGTTTTGGGACGAAATGGTCCTTAACGGCACAAATTTTGCGAGTGATATAAAAAACCCAGCGATTAGCCTGCATTTGAAATTTGTTGTTAGATACGGAATTAAAATGCACTTTCGAGCTCTATGGAATATCCGTTTTGAGAAGAATATCGCGTTCGGATAGTTACGTTATCCTTGCAAGGTCAGTTAACCGTTGATACAAGATCGCAACTGAAATTGGTCTCCATTGGGCCATAGTGTCCGATGTGGCTAGCTGATGTGTTCATGTTTTTAACAGATAACTTATATTCTAAGGTATATTGATGAACACAACCACATGTTGTTCATAAAAAATGTTTACCACATCCATCATCTGGCTTAAAACTTTATAGTGGGTGGGGTAAATAATTATTGCTGAATCGTGCAATGTAACAATGTAACAAATATCCTACTACACTCATGACAATAATCCTACTTCAGAAATGACAAATTAAGTTACGAGATAATTTCTCTTCTTTGCTTTACACGAGTTCAAAAATAGAATATCTTTTTGTGAAAGATGGCACAAAAGTGTAGTTTAGAACCATTTTATGATTATAAATTTAATATTTTGAAATACTTCCAATCTACCGATAGAGAAGGATGCTAAAATCTGTGTTATATCGTGGTTACGGGGAGCATCAGTTGGAGACTGTTGGATATGACTATTAAAACCAACCTTCTGCTGAACTGGTATGTACATTACTCGCTGTTAGATCTAATAGAAGTGTCTACCTCTAAATGTTGCAATATAAGTTCATTTCTTAAGGAATTTAAGTCGTCAACATATTGAATATTTTTTGTGCATGACGTAGATTATCCTGAAATTCGAAGATTCTATTAATTTGGCTAATAATTTCTAAAAATCAATTGAGGTTTTATTATTTGATGTGAAAGAGGTGCCAAAAATAAATTTAAAATGGTTAAATTCTGTGTACTTTGATTACAGCGTAACTTTATTTTAGGCAACAAACCCTTTAGTCAGTCTAAGAAGGAAATTAATCCCTCTCTCGTTGGATAATACAGAACTCAAAATTTTTGAGCAATTGGTCACTTCTATCAAATGAAGGGATGCCGACAAAATATTTATTTCCTTAATATTTTTAAGGTCAGTATTATTGCTGAATGACTTACAAGGGCCCATTTGTTTATTTCGGTACAATTTTATAAGGATACATCCTAAAATTAAGTTTCGTATACCAAATGAGCAAAATCTTCTTCACCTGAACACAGATGGTTGACCCCCCTACTTATATTAGTATTTGTCATGTGGTCATTTGTGACAACGGTAAACGAATAGCCTTGGAGTAACGTATTTAACCGGTTATTATGTGAAATATCCAAAAACACCTGAGATTAGGTGGCTAGGGACAGCAAAATCATTAAAACGAATGAGAAATGCCTTATATAACTACTTGAAAGACTTAGATGCAGATAGGAAGATGATATAAAAATGCATCTTACCGAAATAATATATGAGGCTGTGAAATGGATTCGCATGTATCGATGGCCGTTTATGAACATTGTATTGAACCTTGTTATCTGTAAGAGCCGAGGATATTCTTGACCAGCTAAGAGCGTATCATCTTCTGAAGAACGATCCTGATTCATGAAGCTGGTTATTCCTCGTCATTTGAACATCGTTTATATTTATAATTTTATTCTATGAAGCAAAAGACGGCAAATAATTTTATAGACATTTTAAAGACGACATTTTGCTGTAAGCATGACTAGTGTTCGAGCCTTGTACACTGCTGTAGGCTTACCCACCAGTGATACAGACTGCCTCTTTACATCGGACTCAACCAATCAATACCTCTCTCTCTGTCACTGTTTTCACGTGATAACAAAAACACGCCGATCTGTCGAAACGTTTTTTTAAATGTATTTAAAGGCGAACGTTTTTCAAAACACTATCCAAGCTCAATATGTTTCAATAAGGGAATATGAAAATAATTCCTGTAGGAATTAAGAGTGAGTGTCCTAATTATGCAGGTCACACTCCTGCGAAATTGTGCCGAAGAATATGGATTTACCTCGTAAATTATTTATCCTTTTGGAGGGGGGGGGGGCTTCTTAACAATGAACAAACTTTGTCATTTACCTAAAACGTTGTACGCAGTAAGGAAGATTTATCACTTTTAAATGTACTTCAAAATTCAGAAAAGGCTTCTTACAAATATTAATCTGTTCATTATCTTCCCCTCAATGCAGAATGATCTCCAGAAATGTATTCGTTCTCTTGAGCATAGTTATTCTTGTGACCATCCACACACTAAATGTGGAATCGCAAATGAGACACGTTTATAACCCTAATACAAGAACAGTACTGGGAGCGTAGTTAAGATCTTGGTTCTAAATAGGGAGGCAGACATTCGAGTTTTCTTCTTGTTCGTTCTATCGTACCCTGGTGTCTGATACAGTAGGCCCTAATGCAGTGCGCAGCTCTGTAAGGATTCTTGTGGAAGCATATAAAAAGGAGAGAAGAAAATTTTGTAGGTATTGAGTGCGCAGGGAAACTAATACCAATTTTCTTTTTATCTTCACATGGTAGTGAAGAAAGTGGAGCTTCATTCTCAATTACGTAGAAACACGGACTGTATCCATTCCATTTGAAAACCTGCCTAGCTCATTCTTGTCTATTGTGAGGCTTCAAAACTAGACTACACTTCCGGGATTCCTTTGTCATTTCTTCTTCTTCTTCTTCTTCTTCTTCTTCTTCTTCCTCTATCACTTGTTTTACTCATTTAGTATCTCCAGGCTAAATGGCAGTGAGTGCTTTCAAGCTATGACTTGGTCGAATGAAGTCAAATCTTTCCCTCACTGTCCCTTTGTCTCCCGTTCCTTTGCTCCTTTGCCTGCATTTTAGTCCCCCCCTCCCCCCACCTAAAAAATCTTGAATCCACGAGTCTGCTACAAGCATCTCATACGTAGGTCTTTGTTTTCTTGGTGTCTCCTATCATTTCTTGTGTGTGGGCTGTTTTCACTTCAAATTTCTCTGGACGCCATCCGCAAACCTGTCAGATAGGCGTGTCGCTTCGTTGTTATTTCCTGTCACAGTCTTTCTCTTCTTACCCTCCCTTCCACCCTCTTTTTTTTTTTACACCATTCCCAATATACGCTATATGTCCAACTTTCATACACACATTCTCCCCTTCCCTTCTTTCTAAAAGCCCATCGCGTACTGGCATTTCGTTCAATAAACCGTATGTCTCTACTGCTGCCAGTATTGTTTTCATTTGTCTGGTTGTGTACATTTCGTGCCTACACGACATTATGAGCCACAGAGCCTTCAATTTGACAAGTTCTACTTTGCGGCTGTGAAGGTAGGAAAATTCTACATAATTACATAGAAACACTTCCATAATTTTGAAGTGGCTTTGCGCCCAATGCAAGTATTCAGTTTGTTGAATACGTTACATCTGCAGAATGCTGTAGTGATCGTCGTATTCTGGAAGATGTGAAGTCCTGTGCCTGAACACCACTGGACGTAAGCGGAAAAGGCAATTTTTTCTACTCTACGCATAGTTAATTCATTATGTCGATTAATTAGCACTAGATTAATGAATTTTTATCGTTATTGTAGTTAACTTATGTGGAAAAAGAACCAGTTTTTGAGAGTTTTGGATTGTGGCTTCGAATTCTTGAGCTGCTGTGTTCATAAGTCAAACCTGAACAGAGCAATCTTTAAAATTTTCGCAGTTTTCTCCAAGTCCCTCTACTCAGGTTCAAGAAAGTAACACAAAGTAGGCGGAGAAAGCTTACCTACAAAACCATTACATTCTGTTGTTTATCAGTCACCCTTTAATTCAACGCTATATAATCTACTATATTGAGTAGGTCGTTAGAAACCCCAAAACAGTAAATGGATAAATCAGTACGAGGGAAAAGCTTGTTAAGTCGTGACTTAAATAGGCTTGATAACGAGTCGTTGGGCAGAGAAATGTTTCCTAGGGGCCCACTGTATGAGGTTTTAATTTATCCGTTTTCTTAACGCTTTGTATTCAGAAAATCAAGCCAGTTTCACCTCTAATCTCTAAGCAGTCAGTCCGTGACTGGGAAAAAGTGAATTTACTGTCAATTCACTTTTGTTATGTTTGTGCATAACACATGAAGTAACGATCTGAGATAGCGTAATTGTTGCAGTGATGAGGCTACTGGTTTCGATTTCCGGCAGGAGCAAGAGATTTCTTTTTCTTCAAAATGTCCAGACCGGCTCTGGAGCCCAGTCACCCTTCTGTCCAATCGGTGCCAAGTACGCTTTCCCAGTCATTAAAGTGGCCTCTTGATTTAAGTGACGATACACATTCATCTGCTGCCGGGTTTAAGGATGAGTGGATCTGCACATCCATTCGCCCAGATGCCTTGAGGGTGCTAACAAGGAAGTCCTCACATCCCACTGACCCACTTAAGCACTGTTGTTAACAATAATCACGTGTTATGTGCACTGTAACATTAAAGAAATGTGCATCTCACCGCACACTGTGTTTGTTATTTTGACTGTTTCTCGGAATGAACATTATTAACTGAATTGTTTTGTAACTTAGCCGCAGTCTGTTTACTCTGCGGTAGGAACTGAAATGTTGTGTTTCCCTGTGGCCGTGCGGTCTAAGGCGCAGTTCTGCTGCCGCTCGCTTGCTGGGATTGTGTGTTTGAATCCCACCGGAGGCGTGGATATTTGTCTGTTGTGTGTTGTGTGATGTCCGGCATAGGTCTCTGCTTCGGGCTGATCACTCCTCCAGGGGAGTCCAAACGAGCTTTTAGTGCCTGAGTGTGATCGTGAAGCCTCGATAATGAGGAGGCCCTGACCTACTAGGAGCTGTTGTGCCATGGAAAGAAGAATTATACTACGAATTTTATTCTTTATTTAGTGAATACCACCTGCATTTTTTAACTGTATATCCATAACACTTGCGAAACACACGAGGTTAATGAATGAAAACGTCATGAGCTACAGTCCAGTTGAAAGACGGTAGGCAGTTTATAAGCATCATTTGATAACCCCTAAACATGTTGGTGAGGTTGTGCCCTGTCTTATACAAGTGAGTTGGATTTATCTTCCTCTTCTTGTGTTTTAGCTTGGTGTAACAGCTTATTTTTTTCGGATTGGTGTTAAATCTAAACACTCGAGTCTCATAAATAGACCCTCAATTTGCGTTCAAATCCAGGATAAGAGTTGTTTTATTAAGTGGACGGTTATTACGTGTACTGAGCTGAGGAACACGTGGAAACAGATAATTTGCAGTAATTGGTTAAAAAATCACACATTTTGTTTACTCGAAATGTTGCAATTAAACTGCGCACATTTACCAACACGCGATTTGAAATCACTGCTTCCAGCGGTGGCTTTGGTTGTAATCTAACCTCGTTTTGTGTTTCTTTTTAGTCTTTCAAATATATAAAGGGATAGGCCTAAACAACTTCTGAAATTTCGATGCCCGTACAATATCTTATTTTCTGAGTTCCTTCGAAATGTTTGCGCGTTTTTTCCATGAGGTACCAAGTTCGTGATTTTAGATTATTCCTACTTTATTTACTTGCCTCTAGTTCTGCAGTAAGAAGTAATACACGATTTAACAGAAAGTGAAAGACCGGAAATGCATATCGGTACAAGGTTTAGCTCATTAATTACAGGAAGACATTTTAGATGTCAGTGTTAATAAACTGGCTTTTGCTTCGTCTTGAACAGAATTCCCTACAAATGCCACTCAAGTAGTAGAATTTATACGAGATCGTTATTTTATCCGACGATTATTGGTTGCCACTTCCTGTCATCTCCTTTATGTAGTAATGTGGCACACTTATTTGGCCAGCGACACGCGTGGCAGAATAGCGGGAAGTGAAAAACAGCAGTTGTCGGATGAAATAAGTAATCTGTAATTTGCCTAATACAGTTGACTGTATTTTCGAAAGCTTCTGCACCAGATGATCCGACTCCTTGAGAGATGAATGATGATAATAATGATAACAGATTGTTTCATTCTCTCTCCGTCTGTGTGTCTTGCTGTCCTTTGTTCTGACAGGGATTGAATTCATATCCATACATATATACACGATTCTCAGAGTATCTAATGTCATACTCAAGCCTCTTCCGTGGGGACCTGTAGTCTGTATGTCCTCTGCAGGTGGTGCCTGTTTGATAGAAACTGCATTTTGTGAAGAATTAAATTGTGAATAAATTAATTTGTTACTTTAATGAACACAGATCAGAGTTATGAAGTAACGAAGAGAGACAGAGAAGGTATGGTGGAAAGAAAGAGAGGGGGCAAGGGGTCAAGGCACGAGAAAAATAATTTTTGTTTATTTTAAAAGTGCCTTCCCCAGTGTGAATATAATGCAACAGAATATTATACTTTCTTTGCTTTGCTTTGCTTTGACGCGTGAAATAAGGTCGCGTGTTTCGCCTTGCGCAATTCAAATTACGGGCTTTATGAGGATTTCTCAGAACATTTGAGAGGTGTACTCACTTTGAAGTACACACGTACTGTCTAGATGCTTTCTTTACGATGTAGCTTGTGCCATTGCCCCGATGTTCGCATTCCCAGATGTATTATTACTCTGTCTATGCCAAGCGTGTCACACGATCGCAAAACATTTAAGACTATAAACGAATACAAATAGTTTCCAATTTAAATGTTTACATTTTAAATACGCATACACGTCTTTAAATTAGTGAAAAATTGAAACTGGCAGAGGCTTGGCTAGGGTGGCGCAAGTGGTGCGGGTGCGCCTTAGCAGCAGAGTACAAGGCGCAACAAAATGAATATTTTAAGTAACAAAAATTGATTTCATTTGCTCAAAAAATTTTAAGTTTCTGGGACAAATGGAAGAAAATTTGATTAATAATTGTGATTTTTTTTAACGTACGTAATTTTTGTCAGGGGGCGGCTATTATTATTTCTCGGCCCTGACGTCAAAAAACCAATCTACGCCACTGGAACCTGACCTGCATGTATTGCTTACCATAACAAGTCACATTTAATATGATGCATGATGTACGAACATTGTTGAATGTATATTCAAGCATAGATATTTGATACTTCACCTCCCGTTGCAATTTTAATCTCCCTAAAATGCCTCAGCTACACTGAAATGGCCTGGAGAATTGTGGATGTGAAATGATAAGTACCCATATTTCCGTGATCAGTGTATCTTTTGCTGTTATTAAACACTTAATTACTAATACACGGAATATTCAACAGTTCGGCCTTCCAGACGTGTAGAAGGACTGTTTGTTTATAAGAACCTGCACGCTATAATAAACACTCCATTCCCCACTAAATAGCTTATTTTGATACTTAATGTTTATTCGGGATAATTTGTATGAAATTTCAAAATTATTTTAACCCCTTTTGTAGAGTATATTCTATTCAAGCCTTAAGGTGAGAGTCATTGCTAGTATATACCATGGCTCTTCACAAAAGCATTCCAGTTTGTTTGTATTAATTCCTTAAAATCTCCTTATGAAACTATATCCTTTCCGTCGCTAAGTTTCTTCACAGTAAATACATTGTACAGGATCTTCCTCGCACTTCTTCTTTCTCTTCTTGTTTTTTTTTAAAATTTGTCGGTTATGAAATTAATCCTGATATTCGTTTAGGCCCATATTTGCTATCTTGTAAATCTGATATGGAAAGTTTACTAATAACCTATGTACCGTACTATAGAAACTTTGCTAGCATGTATCCTGTATTAAACTCAGAGACAAAGAAGCTGTTTACCTTCCCTTACCGTAAACGAAAGTCGTTGATAACAGGATAATATTCAGCGTCTTATACAAACATGTTCCATTTGTAAAGATCCTGTGTTTCAACTTCTAAACAGCTGCCTATCTGTCTGTCAGTCTCTGTACTGCTAACATGAGCGCCGCCCTAAGCATGAGGAAAAGCATTATGAAATCCTATGCTGGTGTTTTATAGCTCGTCTGAATGCAACATTTTCGTCGTTCCATTAATACCTTCATTAGGATCTTTGTCAGTTCCTGGAGGGGAATAATTTAACATGGTTGGTGACAGTTTCTTGCGATATTTGGTTCCCCGAACAGGTTACCACCTTTCCGCAGGGCCGAAGCTTTGTTGGGTTTGCCAATTTTAGCCTCTGCTCGAGAATTTCGTTACTGGAGAAACAGCGGAGACCTAGGGTGGTGCTGTGATCCGTGAAACGAGGCTGACGACTGTCCCCATACGATGGACTTTGATGATGATGATGTTGGTTGTAGACTCTCCCATAAAAAAAACAGTTTTAAACAACCGTAATTAGGTTTTCGATCTCCGTAAAAACAGCACCACAAAACTCTCCTGCGTTGAAACGCGTCTGATTTTGTAACATAAGTGACAGAGTTAGGGAATTGGACTAGGTCAGTGTTTAGTACCCTTCCATCTCCAGTTCCAGACATTGCCTAGGAATATGCTGCAGTACTGTATACCCTTTGGCTGTACCGAGTTCCTTGATGTGTTTGAGGGGCTCGGATCTCTGCCGCCTGCACCAGAGCAGCATACCAAGCTTGCTTGCCCTGAAATAACTACTGCTGCTACTCCTTGATTTATCTGGGCGCTGCGGTTTGTATTGACCCATGTTAAACACACTTGGGGAGGCTCAGCGAGGAGGACCTGTTCCTTTCTCAACCCTTCCGGCAGTAGTAGAAATGATCTCTAATCCACCCACTCGGCCAAGTCAAACCTACACTTCTCCTTATGCTATTTGATTTATGCAGCCAACAGATTGTACTAATGCGTAGCCAACTTGAACTTACATGAGCATGGTGCTGAGTTATTCCTTAATTTGTTACTTTTCAACCAACACCATCTCCTTCACTTAGCTAAACCGGATTGGAAGGGAGAGATGTGAGGTTCTTACTGTTTCCACTGTTAGAATTACAGTAGCCTGGAATGTGACTTCGTGTAGTTTAGACTGGAAAGTATCAACTTTTCGGAAAAAGAAGGTGGTTGTACCCTTAAGATAGGAGGACGCGGGTTCGTTCAAAATGTTGAAACTTACTAGACTATAAAAAGTCACTTACGCGAGGACCGTATTCTAGATGAGAGGAGTATTGTAGATATTCAAAACAAAAAGGGGTGCTCGGTGTACCCTGTTATCAGATATTCGAAGCCGAAAAACATTTGTAAAAAATTTTTAAACCAGTGAATTTTAATCACGCGATTATTTATAATTTACAGAGAGGATGTGTTGAGGTAAAATACTGAAAATATTTAGACTTTCTAAAATGTATAATGCATGCCCTTAAAGTTTGTTGTTAATGATTTATGTATGCCATTTGCTTATGACAATTTTTTCGTGGTATTTTTATTATGTAGTTTATCGTAATGTCATTGTAATAACAATGCATAGCAAACAAGAGGTCCTCAGCACAGTGTGTTTGCAGTATTCGATACTAAATTGAACAGTGGGTAACCTGTGGAAAACAGAAGAATTTATCTAAAGAGAAAAAGGAGGATAATACAAGGAAAGGATTAAAAATGTGTCCTCAGAACGGAAACCAGTACAACAATAACTAAACCATGAACAAGAAAATCAACAATACAACAGCAATAAAACCAGTGAAATAACAAACACAAAAATAAAAATAGAAACAAGTACAATAACAACAACAGAAACAGCAACAACAACATCATCAACAACAACAACAACAACAAATGTTATGGAGTCAAGTCGTTACTTGGAGACTGAATTCTGCGAAGCCAACTAAGGCATTCTGCATATTCTGTGAAACAGCAAGGTAACTATTTTGTTGAAAAGTTAACGCCATTGGACTCTGTGATAAGAGAGAATTAATGACAGTGTAGCACAACGAATGTTCACGTTTCTTTCGATAAATGTGTAATAAGTAAGCTGGTTTTGATTAAATCAGACACCACGATTACAAAAATGGAAATCAGCATTTCTAGCACATAGGACACAGATCGGTATTATAGTCTGTTGTCTTGTCTATAAGACATATTAACATAACATAACATGCCTCTTACTACGCAACTTACAATCCTGTCGTTATGTGGTAAAAACAGTACTTTGTACATTAATATAGTATCGTCAGCTCAAAGTCTCGTATGATACACACCTGTACACTTAAGACCCAAAATGTTTGATGAGCGGCGTTTATAGTTTAAAGATACGCATGAGAAGTTGCCATTACAGATTTCTTTAAAGCTGTGTCATAATTCGGAATGTTTGCCTCGAAACTTGGAAGTAGCATGTCGGAATTAATTTTAAAAAATTGTTTTCTTTTGTGGTACCATAATTTAGTTTGCTTGCGGTATATTATTATTATTATTGTGATGGTGGTGGTAGTGGTGATGGTGTTGGTGGTGGTGGTAGTAGTAGTAGTAGTAGTAGTAGTAGCAGTAGTAGTAGCAGTAGCAGTAGTAGTAGTAGTAGTAGTAGTAGTAGTAGTAGTGGTGGTGGTAGAACAGCCGGCGGAGACGGACATTTCCGTGCATAATTCGGAAGCTTGCGAAGGTAAAGCTTACAGTGGAAACAACAAACCCGAGTGTCAACAGGAGTAGGATGGTGTTTTGTGTGTGTGCTGTTCAGTGTCAGCATTATTTCCAGGGCCTTCAAGTTAAGGGCAGTATGAAACAGGTGGCGCTATGAAGCCTGTGGTGGGCCGTAATGGAGTAAGCACATGGCTGAAACACAACAGAGAAGTAGCAGCCTATTAATTCGTTAGCAAGAGTTGACGCTAATGAACGTAGGAAGTTGAACAATGAACAACAGAAGGCTTTTCGGATTATGGAGTGGAGATGATGGCAGTTTGAGGGTGGTCATAGGCATCATTGTTCGTCTGTCAGTTTCTTAAACGTTTTGATATTAATTGATAGCTTACGCTGACATTGGACCCGAATTTAACCTGTCCCAGTTAGAACTGTGAACGAAACACTTTCACAGTATGACTTTTCTCTGATAGACATAATGTAGGTTTGCAACAGAATTTCTTTGTATTTAATCACAGGGTTAGTAAGGTTTAAACTTACGGAGATTTATAATTCGATTGGGAGTAACGGTTACTTTCATACTTAGTTTCTGTTTTAACTATTCCCAAAAAATGAAAGAAATTCGTTTTTCCTAAAGTCAGTTTGGATACAGGAGATTTACCTTTTGAACTGTGCATTAAATTTGCTGAAACACTGGCTGTAAAATAGGAACTGAAAATAAATTAGTCTGGACTATAAGAGTGATCAGCATACATAATATTTGACTTTCCTAGTTGGATTCATGTTGTGGTGCCTAGATTATGGCGTCCTGTAGTCTGATAAGCGGTTGCCAAGATGTAGAAGAGATATTCTGCCTCCCTCTTCAGAATAGATCTCATAAACTGTTGTAAGATATCTACTCTCTCTAATCACACATGTCCAAATGATATAAATAGTCACATATGTCTCCGAATTGAAGGTGGCTTTGAGAAGACATAGAAGAGAAAATCTAATTGCTTTTAAGGTTTATTAAAACACTGTACAATTTTAATTTATTTCTCAATCTTTTAGTTCTCGTTCCACTAAACGTACGTAGTGATTATTCCAGTGCCTTGAAGTCACGACTCTTATTTGGGTGGAGGAGGAATTCTTTAGCCCAATAACTGCTCTTTCAAATGAAGAATTTACATGTTCTATTTTGATACATCCTATGCATATTTGTTCCCAAAAATATGTTTTATGATGGAGTCTTTCTTTCCTATGTGACTTCACTTTTGGTCTGAAGAAGTATATATTTCATTCGTGCGCGGTTTTCATGTTTCGATTTCAGGTCGTGAATAACATAGAAAGTTCAATGTTTTGAGAAATTGAGATTTTATTGTAAAAGCATTTCTGGATTATTGTGTGATGATTGTCTTGCACAACATTCCATTTTTAATGGTTTAAGAAGTGTGGTAAAGGTTGCAGTACTCGAGTGATGTGTGTAAAAATTTATGGATGCTGTAGGAGCGGTGAGGCCCAGTTTTATGTTAGCACCGAATGTCAGAGAAGGTATCAATTGTTCATTCAAATAAATGTCCAAGATTTAATCAATGCGAGGACGCTACTTAGCAGCCGATTTCTTATAATATACTTCCAGATTACTTTCCAAATATTAGGGTGTCTTAAAATGTAAATACACAAATATATGGCATATCCAAATAAATTAAACGCGATTATCGATTTTTCCGTTTCTTCGTTTTGTTAGGTAAAGGATATTTTTTTTTTATTTTCATTATCCAAGTGTAGATATAAATGATAGCGTTCAAAATTAATCAAGACGCGAATTTCTCGGCTTTCTACTTATTTAATCTCGCACATATTACAATATCCTGCTTGATAGGCGTAATCTCATTTTCTACTCTTCACAGAAGGACAGCCCATGTGACATATCAGTACAGGTTACTGAACAAAACGTTAAAAGCAGACAATAACCTGAATATGCGTTTGTTTTAAAGTTTTTACTTGCATTTTAAATAATTCGTTTTCTGTCCATCCCTACTAGAAAAATCATAACCTTCGCTATTTCCGGTGATATAATGACCGAATTTTCGCAATATTAATGTAAGTTGGGACACCGGAGTGAGGCATATATATATATGTGTGTGTGTGTGTGTGTGTGTGTGTATTTCTGTGTTATCTTCTCCTTTATAATCTTTTCTTAGTTCTTTCTTCCAATCTTAATCAACCGTCATAAGGAGATAACCATAACTCGGAAAGTGTATGTACTCCAAGAGGAACATAAAGAGTGATCTAATTAAAACATGATACCACGTAAATAACTCATATATTTGTATTCATAGTAAGCTCATACACACACACATATGTTCAAACGGGAATCATAGAATAGAAATGTCCCATTAAATACACCCCGTTATTTCCTATAAAACGGTCGTACAAAGTTTTCAACCGTACATTTATCGGTAGTATAGGCTACAGTCTACACAACTGAAGAATATGTGGTTGGGTGGATCTCCTGCAGACGCAGATGTTTGATCGCAAAACGTGCGGAGCGGTTGGATCGTGAATTTCACTACTTGCTGAATGTACTGTACAGTACACCATACACTATATGTGTAAATGCATAAATAAAGGGATGCTTATTGTTATGTCACATCACGTGTTTCTGGTCAGGTTGGTGTCGTCCTTTCGGTAGTTTTCGACAAGTTACGGCTGCGATCCCGACATTTACCAGTACCGTTCAAAATATGGAAATTCTTGTGTGCAAAGAGCGTATGAAGAGTGGACCTTCTTATTCGTATAGTAAAACCAACCAGATGCACCAATGTATCAAATTTATTTATTTTAGAAAGACACTCTACATATTTCGAACGGTCTTTCCGTCCATCATCAGAGTACAAGACTCTACATGCAGCAACAGGCATTTGTCAAACAGATACTGCTGTCTGCTTGGTAGCAGACTGTACATACAGCAGTATCTGTTTGCAAATGCCTATTGCTGCATGTACAGTCTTGTACTCTGATGACGAACGGAAAGACCGTCCGAAACATGTAGAGTGTCTTTATAAAATAAATAAATTTGATACACTGGTGCATCTGGTTGGTTTTACTACAGGAATAAAATTACGATGCAAGGCCCTATGAACGTCAAATTTGGACCTCCTTACTCTGCAAACAATGCAGTGTTTCTATGCGTACTCGGATGACTGTGACATTGTAGGAACCAACATTTCATGTTCGTATAGCCATATCCTGTCCCACTTTTTTCAAGATAATATCGCTTTAACTCATGCCCCCGAAGTACACTGGAGCTCAGCTATTACTCCCTGCGTGGCTATAATTGTAAACCTGCGGTAAACCACTGCCATGTTTAGTGTTAAATTTAAATTAGTGCTCAAATGGGATAGCTCTAACAAGTGGTAATGTTCTGTACTTCCAAGTGAGTGCTTTGTGGTTCTTGCCTTGTTTACGTGTTGCAGAAGTGCACAACCTGTAGGCCTTCGAAAGGCCACATGTGGCCTTTTGCTAGCTTCTGGTAGCTGAAGAGGAAACAGCTCAGAACACATCACTTTGGAAGCGTCTAAGGGAATTATTTCCTTAATTCCTTCTTTTAATATGTTACTTTCAGTTTATAGATAATGAACTGAAGATACTCTTATACAATGTGTATGTGTGTGTGTGTGTGTGTACAGATAGATGTAATGAGTATACGCATAGTACAAAGACTTGACCGCAGATGGAATGCAATGTAATATGGATTTGTGTAAACCCTGTACATGATGAAATACTGGATTGTGGTTATTCTGTGAAAGTGTCGTGTGGACCGTACTACAAATCTGGCTTCTACACTATTGATTAACTTACGTTAAGTGAAGAGTATCGATTATTTTGCCATGCATATTGATTGGCCTGGTGAGACATCTAGCCATCTGCTCATGAATGCTTCATGCAACTGTTTTATCTGCCTTATATCCACCTTGATGTTCTGTAAGCTTGCATAAATTCACAACCAAATAACATAGAACAATGCTGGGCAAATTTAAAAAGTACTTGCGAGACTTCAGGCTATCGCCGTGGTGCAGCTGCGATCTTCGCTCTTCTGGGTGGTTGCGCAGTGAAGCAAACCAGTGCAGCGGCCATAGAAACTGTTTGACTGAAATAACGTGCGTTGTCCGATTGGGACATTCAAGTAACTTGCCACGATCTAATTCTGAGTTCGCGCGTGTACGCGCGTGTGTGTCTGTCTGCCTACTCGTTGGCTGGCCTTAAGCGGAAAACAGTTTAAGGTTAATATGTAGTGTATTTGGGATACCAACTTCGTGAATGTCTTAAGAATGGATTCAAAGGTTAGTCAAATTTACTACTTTGATGTTATCATTTTGTTGCATCATGGGAGACGGGTTGTTCAACCCTACGTGAAACAGACCGAACCAGTAAATGGTTCTTTCTTACGTCCCTAAGGTTTGTTGCTGTCCACAGATCCCCGTAAACTTTGTCCATATAATTATGCGATTCGGAGTGCTCTTGGCGCTTTGAGACCTAGCAAGTCCAAGCGCTCGGCATCTAACCACCACCCGCTACGATGCAGTGCACTGGAGTTAGCTTTAATTGTGTTAGTTACCTTTCGGCCGCCAGTCATCTCGCCCTAACCAATTACTGCAGCCATTCATTTATCCCCTGAGCGCAATACCATGTATAATTCATGTCGACCAGTCAGAGAGTTTGTTGCAGCCATCGGGTCAAGTGAGGGGGTACTAAGCCAAGGAGATTTTAATAATACGTTCGCAAACATTTGAGAAATGACACGCTGTTCAACGATAAATAGATTTACCGGCGCTAGGTGTGTGCGTGCGTGCGTGCGTGCGTGTAGAAAGTTATTCTTCATACTTACCTTAATCATTGTGACAGAAATATTCGCTCTTGAAGAGAAAACAAATGGTGCGAGATTAGAGGTTCTCACAGCGGTGTTGTTGAAGAGACATTTCGCCTAGGATGTGAATCCGTGTTGATTGGTAAGAGGTGCCGACGTTTCGAAAAATTGTACTTTTTTCATCTTCAGGTCTGCATACTGAATAAACTTTTTCGATTGTTCTTAATACGTTCTTAATAGGTTCGAATGTTCTTTAGAGTTAATCAGTCCAAGACCCTCCTTCCGAAAACATAATGCCTTAAACGTCAGGGTCAAGCAGTCTAAAGATTTTTCTTCGAGGTCACTACGATTCTCTGAATAGTGCGTAACGATTTGGTTTATGTGCATCCAAATAAATGAATCTGTAAACGAACACTGTTACGATGCCCTGGTGTTCAGCAACCAGGAAGTTGTTGTCAAAATGTGTTGTTTTGAAGAGCTATGCAAAATTTGATCATGTTATTTATTGTCCGTCTTACACAACAATATGATGTGAAATTAAGTTATGTACAATTAATAAAGCTACATGTTTCAATCACTTGGGGTCATCTTCAGGCTTATAAAAATGAATCATACAAGGTACGTCTGAAGTACGTGGTTTACAGTGCGTTGGTTCTATAACCAACACACTGCAAACCACGGGATCCCGTAGGTAACTACTTCAGAGGTACCTTGTATGATTCATGTTTTATAAGCCTGAAGATGAACACAAGGGGTTGAAACATGTAGCTTTATTAATTGTACATAACTTAATTTCACATCATATTGTTGTGTAAGACGGACAATAAATAACATTTTTATATTAGCACAACGGGATGGAACTCCCACAATTTAAAATTTAATCATTTTTAACCTAAAGATGAAGACAACATTTTCTTCTCAAAACATCAGAAAAACGTCGAATTTTTTTCACGCTAAAAAAATTAATTGTTTAAATTGCACGAGTTTGAAAGCTCTAAATTTGGAGTACTCTAGTTTCCTGGAATTCCAGTTCCTTGGCACTAAACACTGTTCTGGCAGAAGGGTGTGAAAGTGAGGGAGTCAAGAAGCCACCATGACAGTTTATAGTCTAACTCGGAATCGAATGGAGTCGTTAACGCTGGGCGTCACGCTGATCTTGTTTAACTACGCTGCAGTCCAGTCGTTTTAGTGTCCGAAGAATGCGATTATTGACACTTGCCTGGTACCTGCTGTAGTGTTCTGTGAACACAATGTATGAGAGCGCTGTAAAGACGAAGCGGTAATATCTCGTTCCTTTCTGAAACCATGTTTAATAAGAAGAATACTAAATCGATATTTGTACCATCTTTCACGTTACCTAATTTCTCACTTAACATTAATCTTTTCCCCTAAAATATATAATACAACAACTACGTAAAAGTTTAATCACCCGCGAATGTTACACAATCTTTGGTCTAAAGATGTTGTCTGCGTTCTGTTTTCAGCCATATTCTTTTCTACGCCTAGAAAAATACTTTCTCCTATATTACTCGCAGCATTTTTGCAATTCCTTGCACCATAATTTACATCTTTGATGATTTATTTTAGGTTGAATATCATTTTTACAAATACTGTATACCCATACAACGTGACTTGATGCTATGTTGTTAAAGTGCAGTATGACTCGCATGGAATGAGCTTTTGTGCGCATGTTTGTGTCTGCCGTCGGAAAAATACTTCAAATTGGAAATTGGGAATATAATGTTATTATTTTCTTTTAAAATTGAATATATTTTTATTTTATAACGGAGTGAGAAATCTTTGATATCAGTCTGTTAAAATTTAGTCTGATTATCATGAAATATTTCGTTAGCCTTCAATGACAGGATGTCGACGGGTTGTTGTTCAAGTCGTTGATGCATTGCCACAAATCGCCAGCCTGCGGGACGGTTACGTTCGACGTATGTTGACACTAGCAATTCCAGCTCCAATATAATAGATCCCAACTTCGTTTCGGTTAATTGTGTAAATGGAACCTTTTAAATTGCATCGTTGCATCATTGTGACGTTGCGAGAGATGGACAAGGTTTGTTGCATTTTAATGAGTTCCAAACGCGGTACAGAGTTCCATTTTAAATAGACCCTACCTTTAGGCTGTTT
>Ga0123353_10002511_pt1 | contig 22811 bp, 15 predicted proteins | sample TergutLab28metaG_3_FD_92763 | JGI IMG/M metagenome (GOLD analysis project Ga0123353, IMG submission 92763) | Labiotermes labralis P3 segment gut microbial communities from Petit-Saut dam, French Guiana - Lab288 P3 | ecosystem: Host-associated > Arthropoda: Insects > Digestive system > Gut ... | reverse complement strand
CTCTTTGTTTCTGCCAGAAATATCAAGTTTTGTAGCATCAATGCTGTTTGCCGTCCATCCGATCCATACTGAAGCTGTAAGTAAAATTGTTATTTGTAGCATTAACAAGCCAGATTTTCATCACCCTATGTTTACCACTGTTAATGCACACTTGTTGTAAGCTTATTTAACTCTAATGCATTTTCAGCATTTGACTGCGCCATCTTGAGGGGGTTCTTGACTGTTTTTTGTAACACATCAAAATGACACTAGCACTTATCTATGCCAGGTATAGACACACAGCAAGTACAATGCTAACCTTCAACCACATCCCTTGGGATGTACACACTTCTCAAGATATTATAGGAGGTTGCTAACAAAGATGCCAACATGCCACTTTCCATGTGCAGTGGACATTCTACAGTCTTCAAAATTTTAAGTGTTATAACTTTTAAATTTTTATCATGTCACAGCTTCAGCGCTTTAATAAGGTAAAAAAGTTATATATTTGAGAACATTCATGACTATGTTTTTAAGTGTGAAGACTTGCTTAATATTTTCATCACTTAAATATTTTAATATAAACCAGTGTAGAGATCTTAGCTGTTATTATAAAGTGTGGATTCTGTGCAAAAACTGTGTTCTTAAAATCAGTAAGTGCTTATGTCATTTTGATGTGTTACAAAAAACAGTCAAACCCTCCCTGAAGACAAATGCCGAAACACATCAAAGTTAAATAAGTTATTGGCTTACAAAAAGTGTGCATTAACAGATGGTAAATAAAAGTGGTGTGAAACATGATGCACACTGTCACAATGCCAAAAAAAGTCAGATATTTTAAAGTAGTAACAGATTTTTTTATATTTCTTTATCTTTATGTTTTCCTTCTATTGGTTTCTTCAGAACAGAAATCATTGTAAGGGTGAACACATGAAATGAGGACAATTTAATGTTATAAACTCAAGAACTAAGAGGCACAGGAATGAAAACTCAATGCATTTTGGTTAGTTATGTGAATGAAATCGGACCACAATTAGGGAAAACCAGTCTTGTTAAAACAAGAACACTCAATTGCCTCAGCAAGGTGGCCGAGGAAAAACTGGATATTAAAGACTGAATTTCACCTTATTGGTTTGTTTGCCTTTAAAGTTCTTGAACTTCTATTACTATTGACTTACATCTCCACAACCAGTACTGTTTCATTTGGATACCTAAGCTTTAATACTTTCATTTGTTTCAGGTAACTGGTGTGGTTGGGAGAGCTGAAACTTTGTCCTCTGTGTTTTTTCTTGCAGCCTTTATCTTGTACACCAAATCAACTAAGAGGAAACATGTTACAGGTATAAACAAATGTAGGATTAGCTCTACAACTAAACTAATAGACTGTCTCTGATACTAGAACTCAGAAATTCATCATTGCTTTTGTCATGGCCCACCACTAGATATAGCCTGGAGCCATTTCATTTCATATCCTCTATTCCCATGGTCCATTTTAATATTATCCTACCATTTCCTTTATCTTCCTTGGTGCTGCTTGTGTATGTAATTTGTTCTTTGGCCCATGGTGAAAGTTCTCCAAGTCATACTGCAAATGCAACTTATGGCTTCAGTCATTAGATTAATGATTTTTGGAAGGAGAGTATGTTTCAAATCTTATGACCTGGTCCAGGGTTTCATCCACAATCCTCTCAAATCCAGTTTACATATTCTGTGAAATGTCTATATGACAAGTTGATGTGGCAAATATGAAACAAGATAACAGTGTTCCCAACAGAAGTGTAAAATTGTATTCTTCACAGTAACCTGTATTGTTGTTGCATGTGATGTGAGGTTCTGTGTATGTGATGACTGAAAATTACTGTTTTGGATCTGACACCATTCAGTTTTGTAGAGTGCCCGTGTTGCACAGGATCATTGGTATGTATTTACCAAGTGACATGGTGTCACATTGCAGATAATAGGAGAGTGTGTATTACTATTATTGGGAAAGTCTTTATACTATTTTACAGTTACTGTACATTAATAACATAATTCATGTCTGTCTGTATGATCTTCAGGCTGGCGACATTTGTTCTTGTCCATGATCTCTGTTGCCACTGCAATGTTATGTAAGGAGCAAGGCATCACAGTCACGGGTATTTGTGCAGTGTATGAGTTGATAGTTGCACAGAAGGTAAATGTAACATTATTTTTTTATTTTGAGTTGAGTAGTGTACTTCATTTCCTTGTGGTTTTTGAGAAAACATTGATAGGTCAGTATTCATTAGAATTCTTCAATTCCAGTTGTCAGTTTTTAATTTTCTTTGATTAAAGTACTATTGACTTTCATCAGTTGAGAAACCATTCTATAATAATGAATTGAAAAATGCCCATATTAAAGTTATAGCTGTTTTATCTCAAGGAGCTGGGACAGTGTAGCCTGTAGAGTGACTATACTGTGGGCTGGATGATCTGGAGTTCGTTTCACAGGAAGAGCTTGAGATTTTTCTTTTCTCCAAAATTTCCAGACTTCCTATGTTTTGATTTTCATGATGTCTGCTTGTACTGTTGCCTTAGATTGGACAGAAACTTTCTTTTCATATACAGTGAAAGTTGGATTTTATATTCCTTGAATCTCCATGTGCCTTGATTCGGTGCATATTTTTGTCACTCCCACCAAAATGTCCATAAGAATATTTCCCTGAAATATATATATATATATATATGTTCATTCCTTTGTTCAAATTGAGCATAAAAGGTCCTCTTCGCATCATATTCATTACTTTCAATTGGAAATGAGTAAAGAAAAGTTACTGTTACAGTTTCCTCTCTTCTAGTATACTTACTATTAAATCCAAGATTGTGCCAGCACAGTAGAGTCATGTTTCCTTCAAATGCCAAGGCTGTGTAGGGATGAATGATGTTTGATGCATGTTTAATTGATCATTAGTTTCATTTTCTTATTAAATTACCGATTTAGTGTTTCTTTGTTCATGTACTGAAAAATAAACTGGCAAGCAGTTTTGTTTTATTTTCTGGCTGCATTTTGTTCTAAGTGGCCACAAGTTCCACGCTCTTATTCATTCTCTGTGTTAGTGTTGATTTGTGACTCTACTTTTAATTAAACTAGCAAATAGTTTATCTTAGTTTCTTCTTCTTATTCATCTTTAATCGTGTTGAGTGAACCAAAAGAGAGGAAAGTCTCTATTCAAGATAAAAGTGAACATTCTAGCCAAAGCAGATGCAAATAAGGCAACATAAACTGTGCTAGGCTGGCTGATTAGGAATTGTAGTATCAGAATTAAACACTGATGTTAAAAACAGGAAAGACATCAAAAAGTTGCTCAAAATTGTCTAGGAATATAAACTTACAAACATTTATGATGTTGATTAAAATGGGCTGTTGTTCAGGCTCATATCTAACAAGGCATTGACTGTGAAAGGGGATCCTTGCAAAGTTGAAAAGAATTTCAAGGAAAGGATAATGATTTGGCTTACCTGCAATGTCAGTACAACTTACAGACTACCACCATTAGTTACTGGGAGAGTGAAAATCCTAGTTGCTTTAAAAACATCAGAATGTTTTCCACAAAATTTATCGCCAGCAGAAAATCGTGGGTTATGAGGGCCATGTTACTTAATATTTAAGGGCATTGGATCCCCAAACAAGTTACAAATCAGAAAGATTTTACTTTTCATGGACTTATATGCTTCTAATCCCAAAGACAAGTTACTTAAAAAATGTGCAAGTTATATTCTTGCCCCTAAACTGCACCAGCAGTATCCAACAGGTAATAATCAGACCATACAAACATTACTACCATGAGTAATTTGTATGTCTGTGAATGACCACATGTTGCTTCAACTGTCATGAGGGAAACTGTCATTACAGTGATTTTATATGTTTAGTTTAAATGAGCACTTCAGAAACATAAAAATTACACTGTATGTTACTACCTGTTGTGTTTACAGAGTCTGTGAATAGTATTTTTTCCTTTAATTATTCATAATGGTTTTCTGCAGCTGCTGTGTTGTGACATTCAGATCAGTTTTGTATCCTGTCAGATGCTGCTGTTTTTCCGTTTCTCCTCTAATGTAAGAATTGCTACTGAACAACAACAGTGCAAACATTTTTGTAGTTTCTTATGGTAAATGGAACTAATTGCAGCTTCGTCTGAGTGACCTACACTACATGGTACGTTCAGCATTGAGTGGGAAGGGGTCGGTACATCCATCGTGGACATCAGATGCAACAAAACGACTCACTGTTCTAGGAGCTACAACTTTTTGTCTTCTCATGATAAGATTACAGATCATGGGTTCAAGATTACCTGTGTTTACAAGGTAATTCACAGCTGTTACTGGTATGTAATAAATGTTGTAACAGTTTTACATGTTAGTAACCATGAATTGCCAATCCCAGCAACAACACAGTTTAAGTCGTGGGTCTGCAGCTGCTCACTAGCACCGGAATTGCGAGTTTGAATGCTGCAAAGGGCATGGGTGTCGTATTTCTTGTAGGCGTTGTGCATTGTCAGGTAGAAGTCTCTGCAACAGGCCAATCACTCATTCAGAGGAGTCCTACCAAGCGTGGTGTGTCTGAGTGTGTTCTCGAAACCTCAAGGAGGACGAGGAGGCATAGGTCCACTAGGATTGTCAAGCCATGAAAAAAAGACCATGAATTATAGACCTCATTCAGGAGCTTCTCCCATTGTTGGCTAACATTGTTTCCAAGACATGATCACTGGTCTGCCCAAATAACTGTACTTTGTCTCCAAGACATTCTGAAATTTGCACTTAGACTGTACTAGTATTTTGTCTGAACAGTAGCAGGTGACAACATTGTGCTCGTCTGTGGTCCTTCTTTGACAAAGAATCCATTCTATTTATTGATATAAAATGAAGAACACAAAAATTAAGATAACAGTAGGCCTGACACTAGAAGAGTTAAGTATGACAACTCTGCATAGAATTGACACTTTTAAACAAGTTGTCCAGTTACACTACTGTATAAAAGAATATTTTATTGGACTTTTCATATGTGTAGGAATTGAAAATTGAGAAGTGCTTTTGTACTGTTCAGACCTCAGATTTCAGTAATTTCCTATTGAAAAGATATGTAATGTTTATCAGAATGTTTTCACTTATCTATAGAATTTATTTCTGTTTACAGATTTGACAATCCAGCATCGGTAGCACCAACACCTGCTCGACAGTTGTCATACAACTACTTAATTAGTGTTAATTTGTGGCTACTGCTCTTTCCTTGTGATCTCTGCTGTGATTGGACAATGGGAACTGTGCCATTGGTTGAATCATTTTTTGATGTACGGAATTTAGCAACATTGGTATCTTATGCTGTTCTTTTACTTCTCACATATATGGCTGTCATTACTGACAACAGGCAGCAAGCCACAGTCATTATCATGGTAAGCAGATAATATATATTTAAAGTGAATAATGTAAGAGTCTACACTGAGATGCATTTAGGCACTTGGATTCTACTATGTATCAAAAGAAAAAGAACCAAAATAAATGTTTATCAGTTATTAAAGAATTCAGGTTTATGTGAAACACAAAATTAACTTGTGTTATCCAACAGATTGGAAGTATGAATTCCCAATAGAATAGAAAGAGTACTAACCTTTGGTAATGTTAAATGGAAATGACATGTTTAAAATGAGAACATAAGGGTGCTACTGGACTGCATGCTGTAATGTGGTGTGTAAAGGTAACAGACCAATTGAGGCATCTTTTTGCCTATTGCAACATTTTCAAAATTGGCACATTATTTCATAATTCAGATTAGTTCAAATTCAAACTTAAAATGGTTCTTATATTGGCCTACAATGATGGTTTGGTTTGCATCACTTTTTTGCCAGGTGTGCTAAATACAGACATTTTCTAAAGTCTGACAACATGTAAAAACTAAGCTGTAAGGTTTCCCAGAGCTGATGAAGGGGGGAAAATTTATCCCTTCCGAAAATAGCATTCTTTCTGTTAGCAGAATTCATTTGTGCCTGCAACTCATTATTGTAGTAGATGAGAAACTGTGCCTTTTTCATGCTTACTTGCCTGGCTGAGATGTACGTGGATAAATTAATGAAGGAAATTAGAGAAATTGTACTTCAAATGATAAGCAATTAATGAATGTAGTTACACATTTTATTCAGTACCTCTTTGTAACCGGAATTTTCGTTCTGTCAGAATTATGTAATGTCTCGCATGGGGATACTAAACTGGTCACATACAGTAAATGTATTGGGCCTAGTTATAATGTGACAGAAGCAAGAAACCTTTCAGAAATACTGCTCTGTACAACAGTTTGAACAGCTCAGTGGAAAGAGTACAAGGGATGTTTAGTACATATAATTAGTATGGTGACATGGTGACCTACTGATCTTAGGCTTTCATGGTGATTAATTATTGATGTTGTGCCTGGTTTGGTTGGATGTTGGCACTGTCTTCAGTGTTAACTCTAATCAGCAACACACACTTCAACAAGGTGCCAACAGCCCAGAGCAGCATTGACATCATCATGGAAGACCAAGGCACAAATAGAAAGATGATGTTCAAATGGGTTACACTGCCATAGAATGGGCTTTGTGCAGGGTCCAGTGGAGGCCATATGTCAACATGATAGTGAAACTTTTGGATCCTTAATGCAAATGAGCAAGCAAATTTTTAATTTTCCAACTAGTTGAGTGGATGGGTGAGTTAGAGTGAGCAAGTGAGGTAGTGAATGAGTGAGTGAGTATAAACGTTTCGCAAAAGAATTGCGCCTGAAGTTTGAGTTCAAAGAGCTGACTACTGAAAATGAAAGCTTTCACTATCTTGTAAATCTTACTATTTATACCCAATCATTGATATTGATACTTACACAAAGGTAACTAGCAACAACAACTATTATTTCATGTACTCCACATTTTAGGTAAAAATTGTAGCATATGTATTCTTGGTTACTGTTACAGCCACTCCCCAGCCTCAGAGTTTTAAAACATTAAATCTGTGTGGAAGACAAAGTGTGGACAAAGGAATTGTGAAAGGAAGCTGTAACCTAAATAAGCAATTTATGTACTTGTCCTGTTAATCCCCCATGAAAGACACTATACAGAAATAAATTACAGGAAAACCTATTCCACAGCATTAAGTCTCATGCCAGTCAGTATACAGATCTCTGGGCTCTTCTTTTAGCTAATTATAATTATATTTGAAATGTTTTTTTCAGAGTCTTGTATTCCTGATTCTCCCATTCCTGCCAGCCTCCAACTTGTTCTTCCCAGTGGGCTTTGTAGTTGCAGAAAGGATCCTCTACATACCTTCCATGGGACTTTGTATGCTAATTGCCTATGGTTGGAGTCTTATGGCCCAGAAGAGGTGAGGTCTTGTATGTTTCTGTGTTTTTGTGGCATAACTTCTTTGTTGTCTCCACATACTCTAAACTTACATGTTTATAAATTCTTCACATTCAAAGAGGGATGTATTTTTATATGCCTTGGCAGGATTCACATGTATGCATGCATGTGAGGGTACGTGTGGACACGTGCTTGTGCACACGTGTGTATGTGCATGCATGCACACTTACTTGTGTGAGAGAGAGAGAGAGGTGGAGGGAGTTTTGTACTTCAGTCTTCAAGTACTGATATTTACACCAGTGGACCATTCTATGACAATATATCTTTCAGTGATTCCCTGTTCCATAACATTACTGTTGCATGTATCTACTCTCTATAATCTCTCTTATATCTGTTTTACTTGGTCTTAATACCTTATGCTTGTTTTCATTTTCCAGGTTATGAAGGGGATCTTATTGTCATTCATGCATAATACATGCATATCTCTTACTTACCTAATTTTCCTGTGGTGTTTCTTTTTTTTTATTATGTCTTGCCTAGAATTATATGTGTGAATCATTGTGGTCACCTTGGAGTTGCCACTGTAACTGAAATTAGTCTAAGCATTTCCAGTTATCTGAATGGTCACCACAGTGAAAAATTATTCTGATTAAAGCTATGTATTTAAATTGTATTCAATTCATGGACTTTCATTAATGAGACTTTGTGAGAAAGTTTAAGAATCACGCCTTTATGCATGTTAACACAGAAAATTTGTTATCACATTAGACCACAAATAATATAACAGTGATGTCTGTGTATATCTGGTTAGGCAAGCATTTGTCTGACATGTTTCCTATTGGGAATGGTTTGAAAATGGAGATCCTTTATCGCCATTGCTTTCCAACTTTGCTTTAGAGTACACCATTAGGAGGGTTCAGGTAAACCAGAATGGCTTGAAATTAAATGGTACATATCAGCTTTTGGTTTATGCTGATGATGTTAATATATTGGGCAGAAGTGTACATACTAAAAAGAAAAATGCAGAAGCTTTAATAATTGCTAGTAAGATTGGACTAGAAGTAAATGCTGATAACACTAAGTGTATGGTCATGATTTGATCAGAATGCACGATGAAGTCACAATATGAAGACTGATAATAGTTCCTTTGAAAGGGTGGAAAAGGTCCAATATTTGGGAGCAAACTTAACAAATCAGGATTCTATTCTGGAAGAAATTAAGAGAAGATTGAAGTCAGGGAATACTTGCTGTTATTTGGTGCAAAATCTTTGTCTTCCAGTTCACTATCCAAAAATACAAAGATTAATATATACAGAAATATAATTTTGCCTGCTGTTTTGTATGGGTATGAAACTTGGTAACTCACATTGAGGGAGGTACGTGGGTTGAGGGTGTTTAAGAATAGGGTACTGAGGAGAATATTTGGGCCTAAGAGGGATGAGGTAGCAGGGGGTTGGAGAAAACTACATAATGAGGAGCTTAATGATCAGTACTCCTGACCCAAGATTGCTTGGGTGATCAAATTGAGAAGAATGAGATGGGTGGGGCATGTAGCACATTTGAGGGGAGGGGAGAGAAGAGGTGTATACAGGGTTATGATGGGGAAATCTGAGGGAAGAGACCACTTGGAAGATCCAGGCTTAGATGGAAGGACAATATTAAGTTGGATCTTCAGGAAGTCAGAAGGGGGTGGGGGATGGAGTGGATTGATCTGGCTCAGGAGAGGGACAGGTGGTGAGCACTTGTAAATGCGTTAATGAACCTTGGGTTCCATATAATGCAGGGAATTTTTTGACTAGCTGAGAACTGGTTAGCTTTTCAATAAGGACTCTGCTCCATGGAGTAAGTAAGTAATTTTGTATATAACAATGTTCCTTGTATTACTCTTATGATAATGTTACTTCCTAATCAGCACTTGTTAAACATTAATTAATGTAAGAACTCATAAAGTAGTCTAACACTGGGTGGCATTGTAATATTTTATTTTCAGGAAGTTAATCACATTTATCTAAAGGAGACAGAACTTTATTTAAGTGTAAACAGTGGCTGTAGAGTCACCACGCATGTAATGTCTTTTGCTTCATGTAGTACAATTTATTGTTTCAGGTTTAAGAAATTAGCATGGCTTTCAGTAGGCTTCCTACTGTTAGTCCATGGCTGTAAGACTTACACACGTAACTTCGACTGGGAGTCTGAATACACTATCTTCATGGCAGGACTGAAAGTGAACCAGCGCAATGCAAAGCTTTTCAATAATGTCGGGCATGCCCTTGAGAGTCAAGGACGTTTTCATGAGGCTCTGCAGTATTTCCAGAAAGCTGTGAGGTTAGAGTCAGTTTTGTTGCATTTTTAAAATATAAAATTTAACTTGTTGCTGCAGCCATGGTCTTGTTCAGGGCTTTGTGCTTGACCTCAAACATGGTTGGACTAGGAGTAAGGATTTTTTGTATATAGAACAAAATGACTGATTTTGGATGTAAGATCATTCCATGTTTACAGAAAAATGAAAATTTATGTACAAGACTCATGCCAACAACATGTGTATATATCTTACGTGTGAGTCATTTTGCAAAACATGCATAATAAATGTGTTCGGTGTCAAGAAATTCCATTTGAACACGTTCATTTGTTGGGACTGTTGGAGTTTCTTTATTATTGTTTCACATTTAATTGTAGAGTTGCCCCTGTGCTGAAGCAGCAAATCATGGAGGCATATAGAATGCTGTAAAGTTACAGCTCCTTAGGCATGTGATGGAGTGAGTGGTTAGTTCTACAGTCCATATACTTCCACCCTTCAAGAGACAATCCTGGTATCCATTGTATTGGTTACTGGAGGGGGAGGCCTTAGTACAGTAGAGAGAAGTCTTCGTACTCACTAGGACCATTTATTCTGTATCCAGCCATTTTACTAATTTGTTATAATAGCTTGTGAATTGAATATAGTGATTATTTTTATCATTATCCATGGACAGCCAAGTTGTCTGCACATGTGCCTTCATTTGCTTGTGTTACCTTGGATTGCTGGACTCTGCAGATGAAGGCACTATAATTCTTGGAAATATCAGTAACTATTTGCCCAGTAACACCACGCCACATTCCAGAAGGCTTCTCTCGTCACTTTATTGCAGTTTGATCAATGGGTCTTGTGCAGTAAGTGGGTCCCCCTCTGAGGATTAATGTGTCCATGTACTCTGATTAAACAGCAGTAACAGATATGCATTTGTTATAATAACTGTCTTATTTGTAGTGTTCAGCAAGATGATATTGGAGCACACATCAATGTTGGTCGAACATTCAACCATTTGAAAATGTTTAAAGAAGCCGAAGATGCATATCTCAAGGTAAAGTACTGTGTTTTAAAATATGTAATGTGAGATTGTCAGAAACTTGCTTCTCATATAGGAGTGAAGTTCTGTAAATAGTCATTATGTCTACGTATTATAAAGCTTTTTCTAAGCCCAGGATTTATTAGCAGAAAAGCTTTAATTGTATTTATTCCTATAGCTTCAGCATTAAATAATTTGCCAGTGTTGACATTTTTGCCAGTAGTGATATTTTGGAGGTGTTGGAACCAGTGTACAATAAATGTAGTTATAAGTGACTTTAGGTTGTCATGATGGTCCATTCTTAGGTAACTGGTGTAGAAGACCGAGGTTTCTGTGGAGTGAAGATTCATATTGTTTTTGGATTATGACATTCTCTAGTCTGGTCAATGTTTGCCAAAGGGTATGACACAGCTTGAAAATTTTGGTGGTGAAAAGGTTAGTATCCCCATAGATCCTGTTTCTGATTCATGCCACCACAGGGAAGTACAGTCTCACACAGAAGATGGTGACAGTCATTCAGGATTATGACAGTTCTCACACAGAAACAGGGTTTGCCTAGTGAAATTTTTGGTATTTGTGTTAGTGGTATTATTCTATGGAAGTGCCTAGTGAGAGACATTGTGCACACATACCTGTGTGAGTGTGTGTGTGTGTGTGTGTCACGTGTATGTATATGCATTTCCTCTTTACACCTGATTAGTTTCAAATGAAGTTTTAGTGTTATCCTTGTATTTGTGCTCAGGTATCATAAGTCATTTGTTCCCATTACTTTTTCTGGTGCAATACCTATAAGTAATGTAATTTTTTTTCTTTGCACAGGCAAAATCACTGCTTCCAAAAGCAAAACCGGGTGAGTCTTATCAAGCTCGCATTGCTCCCAATCACCTAAATGTGTTCCTGAACTTGGCAAATCTGATTGCCCGTAATGAGACACGGCTGGAAGAGGCTGACCTGTTATACCGACAAGCTATCAGCATGCGTGCTGACTACACTCAGGCCTACATCAACCGAGGAGACATTCTACTTAAACTGAACCGTACAAAGGAGGCCCAGGAGGTGTACGAGAGAGCGCTGTTCTATGACAGCAACAATCCTGATATTTATTACAATGTGAGTATATATAATATATTGCTTCATAGCACAATATCTCATCCAACATGCAGGTTGAATGTCTGTCTTGCAGGAAGCCTGCTGTCTGAAGCCAGATCTCACAAGTTCCAAGACAGTTTGATGGCTTACATTTCCTGGTATCATATTCTAATTCAGTCATTTCTTCCTTGTGACAGAATATTTTCACTTCATTTTGTCACCATCATCACAAATGTGATCATAATAGGGTATTTTAAAATGTGATTTGCTATTTGGTTTATACTTAATATTAATTTCATGTACCATTTTATTCTGATTAATCCAGTTGTGTATGTTACGTGGATTTGTATATACTAAAAATACATACAGAGAATGTTAAAAAAATAAGGTTCCCTAGTTCATAAAAATTAAATGAGAAACTATTACAGCATGAAGTGTAGCTCATTTATTACATTGAAGTGTCATAATTTTTCAGCATAATCCCAATTCTGTTGTCCCATTTTGGCACAAAACTCCAGTGTGGTATAGATAGACCTATTGCATTCATAACCATTCATGAATAGGCATTTCCACTAACTGTTGTGGAATTGGTGACCTCACAGGTGACTCATTAGTATTTCACAGTCATTTCTTCCACTCATGCTGTGGTCACATCTACCTGTGGCATGATGGACTGGCCATTTTGATTATCATCATAGACAGCTGTTTGACCATTTTCAAACTTCGCACTATTTTCTCACATGCTGCAGTCTCATTATTCTGTCACCATACACCCGTATGAAATAGCAAGGAATTTCAGTGGTGGAAACGTTTTGCCCATAGAAACTGAATCACGCTATAAACTTCTGCATGGGACCAAGCTTCCAGTGTCTTTACCACTGTATATTGTTGATCCCCCAAATATGATGGTGTGTTTCAGCCAGATTCTGTAGATGATGCCACCACAGGATGACAGATAAAAGCACATTCTTGTCTGTGGCTTCTGATTTCGTCAATGTGTAGAAACCATTGACAAAAATATGACCCATGATATAGAGTGGGTTTATGTTCTATGACACCAATACCATGTAACATTTGCAGTGGAAGTTCCCTTTCTTGCAGTTATTGATATAGCATGCCTAAAACCAAAGTGATTTTGATTTTATATCGTTTTGATCCAAGAATTTGCCCCACCAGGTCTGGTTATTAAACTACATGTTCATATGCGATGTTTAGATGCTTTTGTGATGCAGTTTTTAGCCAAATACAGCTCCCTCCAAGTCATGAAGTTACTGTGTTCGCAGATGTAGGTCACTATGACCTTTTCTTTGTATACATCTACAGTTGAAAGAGAAAATATATTATGGTATGAAAATGGTTAAGCATAATGCAATTATGCAGTTCGTGGCAGTGCTTAAAGTTAAGTTGGAGAGGTGTTTTCAGGACTCATGGAATAATTATACATGTGCTGAAGGAGCCTACTTGGATCGCAGTGAATCACCCCTGCCTATAAATACATTGTCATAGAGTCAGTCTTCATACCCTGTAATCAGACTTCGTACATCATATTGGTATTGTGCGTTGTACATTTACATTTTATTGTTATGTCCTTGTTCCAAGTTAAAACTTCATGTATGAAAATAAAGTCCCTTTTTAATGAGCCTCTAATAGAATGGCATTTCATAAACTGTCAGGCCTCTCATTAAATAGATGTTATGCAAAGTTGCATCTATAAACTGTTCTTCATATAAGGTTTGCTGTATATAATTGTAAAAAAGAAAATTTTGTTTTACATGAATAGTTAGAAAAACTATTTCTGCATGAATAAATACAATTGCCTACTCAGGAACAGAGCCATAACAAGGGTGGGTCACGTGGCGCACGCTCCCCAGTCACAGTGCGTTGAGGGGCACACACACACACATATATATATATATATATATGTGTGTGTGTGTGTGTGTGTGTGTGTATGTACATACGTGTATATATAATATGCATTTTATTATTTCATTTATGTGTTTACTGTCACATACTTGCTGTCTCAGTATATTTGCAATTAACAACATATGCACTGAATAAAAGTAATACAAACACTTTAAGAATTTTATTTTGTAGGGGTGTGCATTTTGGTAACTCATCCCATGCCCAGAAAGCCTTAGCTATGAACAGAAGTGTCATATTAATTTCCAAAATAATCACTAAAATGTGAAATGAACACAGTAGTTGTGCAGTAATAATTCCTAGCAGAGTGAAAGTGTGAATACGAGTTGTTTTGTTAACCAGTCACACTAAATCAAGGCAAGAGTTCTGGGAGACTGAAATTTTTTTTTACTAAATGCAGGTTAGTTACTAAATTTGAAATCATCAAATGTGGAATAATAAGATACTGTTTATATTCAACTAAGACTGGAAAAATATTTCACTACAAAGGGGTTTTACTGTATGTAATATTAATTACTTTGCTTTACTATGATTTAATTCATGTTACTGTGAAAATCCCAGTATGAGAGAAAGATAATTGAATTGTTTATTTCAGTTAGGTGTGGTTTTCTTGGAGCAAGGGAAAGCATCACAGGCTCTTGCCTACCTGGATAAAGCTCTTGAATTTGACCCAGAACATGAACAAGCCTTACTCAATTCTGCGATACTACTTCAAGAGTTGGGCCGTGCAGAGCTTCGCAAAGTGGCCAGAGAAAGACTGCTAAAACTGCTGCGTAAGGTTAGTTGTGTTAAAAAATCAGACTGTTGTTCATTCATAAGAGGTATAAATGCAGCTCTTGCTTATAAAATCTTATTCATTTATTGTTTCCTAGTTTTGCCTTTCAATCACTGTGGAAGTAGTGTGGATGATGATGGATGTGGTGGTGGTGTAAATTGTAAATGGAGTATAGCTTCTTGGAAATTATGGTAGAACCCTTCATGAGATAGAAATATGTTAATGTAAACTTCTCATGTATATTCAGTATACTTCTATTTGCCCCAAAAACCTACCTCAAAAGAGTCCATGTCTCTAATCTTCATCACGTGATAGCAGTCAAAGCACAAGAAAATATGTTAAATTTTCTTTCATATGTTTTCTAGGATGCAACCAATGAAAGAGTTCATTTCAACTTGGGCATGCTGGCAATGGATGACCGGGATATTGCAGGTGCAGAACACTGGTTTAGACGTGCAGTTCAACTGAAAGAAGACTTCCGAAGTGCTCTGTTTAATTTAGCTCTGCTACTAGCAGATGATCATCGTCCACTGGAAGCAGCTCCATTTCTAAATCAACTGGTCAAATTCCATCCTGATCACATCAAGGGACTAATTTTACTTGGTGATATCTACATAAACAATATTAAAGATTTGGATGCAGCGGAAAATGTGAGTTTAGTGAGTCATTGTGTTCCTTCCTGCTGATAGGGGCCACACACCCTGCTTAATTCTCATCATCATTAAGTGTTGCTTCTCAGTAACAGCCATATTTACTGTCCTACATACAATTAATTACTCTCAGGTGCAGATGTTTAATTACAGCTTTGTATAAATAATTTGCCATACGGTTACATCCTGTTACTTGTTGACTTTTAATGATTTTTTGGCTGCTTGGGATAGGTAGCAAGGAAATGGCCAGGGTCTTTTAAGGCATTTGAGTGGAATTATTGTGTTTTGATTTGTCATATGGTTAGTTTAAAAAAAACTGCTTTGGCTGATTACAGGTAATTTTGAAATTATTCTGAAATTTGAAAAAGATATATACTCCCAGGATCATTTCTTTGCCTTGTCATCTAAGGCTTATATTTTTCTTTTTATTCTGATTTATTATGCCTTTTGCAGAACTGGAGTTACATGTTATTACATTAGCAGCATCATTGTTATTATTTGTTGCTGCCTTTCTTTGCTGATAAATTGGCTCCTTCACAGGTAGAAGTTTTGGATACTTTGTATAAGTATTAATTAAGCAAACATTTTTGTTTACAGTGCTACAAGCGTATCTTGCAGCTTGACCCTGAAAATATTCAGGGCCTGCACAACCTCTGTGTGGTTTATGTGGAACGAGGAAATCTACTGCGTGCTGAAGCATGCTTGACTCGAGCTCACAGACTTGCCCCAAATGAAGATTACGTTCTGAGACATCTCAATATTGTTCAGTCACGCATCAACAAACTTCAGATTCCTCGTTCATCAGAAGAGGGAGGGGATTTTGAAGATTTTGGTGTTACAGATGACTTCCAGCGCTATGAAGAGAACTTTGATGATGATAACCTAGAAGGGGACTTTGATGATGAATTGGGTCCAGAAAACCTGGAGGGAATGGATGAGTTTGGACGGGATATTGCATATAGTCAAAACCACAAAGCATCTCTCAGGAAATCGTATTTAGTAGAAAAAGAGGAAGACTCCAGTGTTCTGGATGACAAAGTACTGGGATTTAGTGACAGTAGATTACTTAAGCAGAAACCATCTGAGACAAAATTTACACATACTGTAAAAGCGACATCTGTAAAGAGTGATTATACTGAAGAAAACCCAGACCTGACGAGAGAAGATACCCAAGAATGGAAGTATGGTTTGCCTCAAGAAACTCAGCATTCAGCTGCAACGTCACATCACACAAACAGAAAGAGCAAGCCACACCCCTCGTCACCTGATGCAATATTTTCAAATAATCCTTCCAGTGGAGTGAAAATAAGACAGGAGAACTCTCCAAAGACTATATTTTCAGACAGTCTGAAGAAAGAAAGCCAAAGGAAAATGTTAGTAAGTCATAATGAACTTAACAAACATTCATCATCTTAGCAGTCTTAAGTTTATACCACAGATTTGAAATTCTACTTTAGTAATTTGACATGACAAAAGGTGGCTGTTTTTCCTGTGCATAGAACAGGGCGAGAGTTTGTGTACAATCAGCTGACACCAACAGAATCTGAATATGTTCCATTTTCCACCCATTTATAAGTGTACCAGATGAACATTTGTGATGGTTAGCAGGACATTCACCGTTATTAAGGCACAAGCATTTTACTTGTGCTTCAAAAGCTATGTTAATAGATCATCTACCTAGTTCATAATTTTTCTCTTTGAGAAGTATATTCTTTTAAACTTTATTTACCATCATGAAACTGATATTCTAGAAGCAGTCAGAAAATATATAATATTGTTGAAGTTGTGGAAAAAGTCAGTAACTCTCATTTAAGCAGTGCAATATTCAGTATTTCATCAAATTCTGTTTCTAATAATGTAATGATCTTTTCTTCTTGCTGCTGAAGTAAGAGATATAAGTTTCTTTACAACACAGCTTTGTTTTGGCATTTATATTCATTGAAATTTAATATATATATACATACTTTTACATAAATAGGAAAATTAATTTTCTGAAACCTTTCTTCAGTATAGCTGGTGACTTTTCCCTGATACCAATGATGTGTGGTTATGAAATTTGTTATTCTCTAGACTCAGACAAATAAATTGGTGGACTTAATGACTACAGAAGCTTTCAGTTGGAAAATGTTATGTAATGGGCAGCTGTATGAGGTCCTAATGTAGCAGTATAAAAGGTGATATGGGCTCTTGTGTCCTTCAGGACTGTAACTTCCAGTGTCACATCTCCATTCTGTGACATGATCTGTGTAACTCTTTGTCAGTATGCTAGTCATGGTGTGTATGGCACATTCAGAACTGCGTAATTATTTTTAACTTTATTTCCACACAAAGAATCTTGTTGCTCTCTGCTGGTTGTATAAAGTTTACTATGTTAATTATTTTTACTTTCTCTGCCACGTCTTGAAAATGGCTTTTTAATGGACATTCTTTCCTACATGTATTCCAGTAGAGAAGTTTCATTTTTGTACTTTTTTATGTTTTGCTATTCTGAGACTCTTTAAGTCACACAAATACAAGAAAGATATTCTAACAATGTTTTAACTATAGTTTAGGTGGATGGGGTTGTCCAGCAGTAATGTCAGTTTTTGTGGGGTGGGTGATTATGTGTCCTGCCTGTGGCATCTCTTTGTTTCTGGCAGCTACAAAAATGTCTTGAAGAATAACTGTCAGAAGTATCTAGCAGCTGGGTTTGCTACCCTACCCCACAGAACTCATTAGGTGTAATATTCTGTGATAATCAGCATTTGTTTCTAGAGCATAGTGTGAGTTTTGTGAGGTGTTTATAATATTTCAGTACAATAACTATGCTTTGTATTAGTGAAATCACATTAGGCAATTTGAGCTTTTTGTGTTGATTGATATTTATTTTACAAAACTTACTAGCTTTAAGTTTGCCATACCTAGGTCAAGATATTCTCCTTAGCCTTCCAGTGATGTATATATCTTAGTGATGTGATTTCTCACTTGTGAAAGTGTACGTTCTGTGCATTTTTTTAAATATATGTATAGTTGCACATTTTATTTCACCAGTCCTTTCTGTATGTAACAGTCAAAAGATTTATTGTGTTTTGACTTGTTTAGTATTACTAAATTTAAGTGAATTTTGCCATCTTTTTTCAAATTTTAATCTGAAGTTTTGTGTCAGAATTTTTTAAACACCTGGGAGATTAGTTTTGTCAGACGTATTGATTTTCATCCAAGGTAGGAAGTGAAATTGAATTTACATTAAGTTTCATTCTGAAAGCATTATTTTTTGGTTGTGAATTTCCTGCACTTTGCATTTGCCATAGTACAGTAAAGTCCTCATTTAAGGTTTGCTGTCGGGACACAATTTTTGTACCTTAACTGGTATAAAGCATGAACAGGGGTTCATACAGAAAATTACACCCCATTTTGAATTATAAATATTTGCTTTAACCTAATAAAGAATTAACGCTTCAGATACTTCGATTGTTCAAAGTTCCCATTGATTAGGGATTTTTCAGCAGGCCTGCACTGCAACATGACAATGCTGTTAAGTCACTCTTCTGGCCACTTCTCACCTTTGCAGTCTTCCCATTTGGTAGTTAGACCCTTGTCTGCTGTAAGCAGTGGGACATGGCAGCTCATCTGCATGCTACATTTTGTCATTATCCCACACTTGCCAGCAGGCACTGATCAGTCATTCCAGCAATCACAGGCTCTAGACTGACACTGTCTCTTTTAACTGGACAAGATCTTGTATTCTACATCATGTCTCATTGTAAATCTGTGAAGCTTTCAATCTCTCACTACATTTATACTGGTTCCTGACATATGATAGATCCTTGAACAGGCACTTTGTGAGTTCTTATTCGCTGAAACCATTCTAAAATAACTGTCCCATTTTTCATGTTCTTCCATTGTTAAACTAACCCACATTTAATTTTTCCTCCATTATTTTGACTCTGGGTAGCATAATTGTACCCTACAAATGGTGAATGTCAAAGAGAGTGCTGCACTTTTGGATAGGTTCTTCTTGGATTTCATGCACTTTGCTACTTAGGAATCTGCTGTTTTGTTTGTATCTGTATTTGTTCTGTTTTTAACAACAATATATTTTTAATATAGTATAGTATTTACACAAATGAATGCATGCCACACACATCTAAAACTTCTTATGAATATGAAGTACATGTAAGTGGTACCAAAATTACCTGAAGACCTATACCAGATACACAAAAGACACACCAGTTTGGTGTGTTACTCCTACTTACTTGCCCCCAACTTGTATATGCTCAGAGTTAATGTAACTTAAAACTTCATCATCCCTTTGAGTAAGCAATAGTAGTGTGTAAATACTGGTACATTATTGAGGTGCAGATTTCATATATCAATTGGATTTTCATTCACTAAATATTTAAATGAGAAACACTACTTTGGGAAAAATTATGCTTTATTTATATGTGGTATTTTCTGGGACCACAGAAGTGAATTAAAAATGTAGGAAATTCTCACATCAAGAAACCTTGAATCTGGATGCTACTGTACATGGTTGAAAACATTCTCCTCTGATAAAAGTGCAATGTGAATCTAACCGCAAACTATTTACAGAAATGTTGACAGGTTCATTCTGTCTGCATCCTGAAAGTATTTTTTTTTCAAAGGAGCATTATCCTTATGCCACAACTGTATTTCACATTATGTTACATTTTGATATGGCAGTGGGTTTTTACTTGGGTTCCTAACAAGAAAAACTATGTCACATGAATTTCATGGAACCCAATGCAGTGACAGCCAGTCTAGTTAGATTCAGAGGTAAGAACCCAAAGTGACTTGCTTTTACACATGTTTAGTTTATCAGAATAAAAACCTGACAAACAATTAAATCAGTTGTTGTTATCTGAAGACTTCATCTTTTTCCATCAATCTTCTTTCACAAAATCACCATTTTTTCCTTGGAAGCCACAACATTGTAGCAATTTTTTGCTGCAGTTGTATCTATGTGGCATATTCTATAACCAACTAAATTCACATAGAGTTGAATTTTCAGCATTTTAAAAATTTTAATTGAAATATCCCATGTACAAGACCTGCACTTCCAAGCAGTAAAGATGAAGTAACTATTGAAGGAATTGTAGTCTTTTGTATCAAAATTTCAATTTGCTTTCAAGTTTTACCCACAGCATGGATGGATATTTCAACAGAGGAAAGCTATTGAAAGTTTCTCCCTGTGCCAAAAGGACCTACAACATTTTGCTCTATCCTTTTTATGAATTTGTGTGATGCCTTGTATTGTATTGAACAGGGTTAAAATATCATAAACATTGTTCATGGCTTTACAATACACTTTCCAGTTCCACTGGAGAATTCATGGACAGCAGTTTCCTCTACCATCCTGTACAGTGTACTTACTATTCAATACAGTTCTTTCTCCCCATGTCCCTTATTCTCTAAAGGCAGGACATTGGTATATGTACCAACTGAGTGAGAAAGTACTCAAAAATAATGCTTGTGGCACATTTGCTAGAGCTACCTAGAAGTAAAGTTTTTTCCTGCATGTCAGTGCCCAAGAAATAGGGTGCGAGGATGTGGACTTCACTCATCTAGATCAGGATAGGGTCCAGTGGCAGGCTGTTGTGAATATGATAATACTGTACTATGTGTTTCAGTATCAGACACCATCTTCAGATGCAAATACTAAGTACAGGCAGAAAAATTTTTTCCCAGTATATTTCCCTTGACAGCGCCCTTTTTACAACCCCATTTCATGTTGTAAGGGTTTGTGTTAGAGACAGTGTATTGATGCGTTGGTGTCAAAATCTTTATCCTTTTAATAAAATATTCTTGATAAACATTTTGGGTTGACTATATAGATACTACTATTGATGGTAAAGAAATTTCAGATTCCACGAAAGGTGGGAAGTAGTTTTTGTCAGTAACAAAAGTGCACATTATGTAATTTCTCCTATTCGCATGATGTGACAACACCCATTTTTCAACTTATGTGTAAATCTGGCCATTGCGGATGTCATTGCATTTCTGCTTTAATATCCCATGTGAAAACCCACACCATAAACTTACAGTTCTCTTCTCTTGAGGTGTGTATTTGAGAATGGTGACTTTTCTTGAGGATATGTACCCTCTAAACTGCTGGAACTTTGGTAGCCATGTATCAATTGTTGTTAAAGAAACTGCTGATAATGCTTCCTACTTTATAGTAATTTCTGTGTAAATTGTCCTTGTGCAATGGGAGTGTTTGGTGGCTAGTATATTATGGGGATATACATGTATGATGGACCGTGAGTGTCTAGACATTATGTGGAATGTTACGATATATGGTACCATTATGAGTGGGAAACAAATGAAGAAACAATAAAATCAGTTATTTTGTACAGTGACTAACAAATGCACAATTAATTGACAAATTATCAATTAATTGTGCATTTGTTGGTCATTGTACAAGATAATAAAAGATGCACGGTACAGGTATTAAAGTAATATCAGTAATTATACATACATGATGTTAAGTAAATCAGTACATGTTGGAGCATAACATCATAAGAAAGAAGCGAAAGAGGTTGTGAAGTGTACCGCACAATCAGATGGCATAACAGAAAACAGATGTGGTATTTAAAGCTAAAATGCTGTTGAAGTGCCATCTCCTTTGACTTTGTTTTATGTCAGGTATCTTGGTACAATATGAAGAAATCTTGATGCACATTGTAGTTCATTAAAGCAAGGGACAGTTGGGCCAAAAAATGTGTCATTGTAATCAATGGGTAGATTCTCTGATTTTTATTTTTTATGTTATTGCTTCTTCAGCTCATACAAACTCTTATATCAGTTTTCACTGTCATGAACTTAAAGTGATGTATACAATCATAAAGAAATTTATGCATATGAATGTTTTTGAATTATGTTTTTAACTTGCCATTTTGTAAAATTAGAAGTGAAATCAGCATGTGCTGCTTATGAGAAATCAGCTTTCCCTTGCCTTGACATGAGGCGGTCCTTCATAGATATGAAGAGTGTTTTGTACTACGATTCCAGAAGAGAGCACATTCATAATGATTGTTTTATATAAATATTTCTATATAAATGTGTATATTGGTGCCTTGTACAAATGAAGTTAAAAATTTCTAAGGCAAAGATGGGTTTTTGTAAGATATATTGTAATAATGAATATTTTTATATGTTTGTCAGAGAGTTAAAACAAATGTTCTGGAAACAAGAAAATATATATTAAAAGTAAAGGTAAAAAATAAGCAGGTATTTAAATGGTGTTAGACAGATGTTCACATATAAAAATTAGAGAGGACTTATAAAATAGTTTAGTATATAAATGTGACAGTGTATTTTATATTGTAATGTAATGTATTGTAGTGTATAGATATACATTAGTTGAACTGGAAAACAACCTTTCTCTGCATTGGCTTGATTTTGGACCTCATATTTGCCTGTTACTTAGTGTACAATCTTATCTAGTACCATAAATGATATACATGTGAAATATTTGCTTGGTGTAATGCACATCTCATTCTGAAGCATTTTTGTGGAACACTCTGTTCACATTAGTGATTTGCAGTTATCAGATGTTTTATTCAGGTTTACTCCTTGTAAACCTGAATAAAACATCTGTATGGTTGTAGAGTATTAATGGGGAATTAGTTGTTAAACAGGTATTTCCTGTTGACTTGATATTAGAAATATTTTATTTCCTACAAATCTTAATCAATATTTGCAGTATAGAAATTGGTCAGGAACCCCAGAGAACCAT
>Ga0123353_10002510_pt1 | contig 22815 bp, 20 predicted proteins | sample TergutLab28metaG_3_FD_92763 | JGI IMG/M metagenome (GOLD analysis project Ga0123353, IMG submission 92763) | Labiotermes labralis P3 segment gut microbial communities from Petit-Saut dam, French Guiana - Lab288 P3 | ecosystem: Host-associated > Arthropoda: Insects > Digestive system > Gut ... | reverse complement strand
TACAGAATACTGAGTTGCCCCCCCCCCCCATTTCTGCAAAAACTGTAAGGTTTAAGGTATATCATTTAGTAAGAGAATGTACTTTTCTCAGATGTACTTGCAGATGGTCCAGCATGCTGTTTACTGATTTCTGTGTATTTACATGGTAGCAGTATTAAATGTCCTTGAAGTCAAAAAAAACTCTGGCCATCAAGAGATAAAATTGGCATTTTAGTCAGCTCCTAAAGGTTGATTGAAATGAAACCTTATTATAAATGATGAATGATGATAACTGTAGGAGGGGAAGGCTATGTCCAGCTTGCAAGTGCTTGCATATGTGTGCACACATACCATGTTTGTGTTGCCTGCATGGCAGCAACTGGCCTATAACACAGAGTTGTGAATGTGAGATATTCCATTTTTGCTGGAAAATAATGCCTTAATTGAGTGGTATGAAGAGGTGAAACAAAACATGATGTATTTAAAAACTGTTGTCTGAAACTAAGAAACCAAAGCCATAGTTGTAGTGAGGTTGGTGTCAATGCATCCTATATTCCTTATCGCTGCTGTTCACTGTAGTGACCAGGAGGCCGCAGATAGGAAAGCTTGGTCACTGCTTCATACCAGAGCATCCATTTTAAATGCACACACACTACAAGCTTTGGCACAGGACAGCCCCACTTATATATGTGTTAGTGTCTGTGCACGTGGGTGAGAGTGAGAGATTGTGTACCCTGGAGGCTGCCACACAAGACATAGCATAAGAGGGGAATGGACATGCAGCTTGTGTGGGGGAGGTGAGAAACTTTGGGATTTCGGTTGAAAACTCTGAAGGGAAGTGACTGGATATGATAGCAACATGAAATAATAAGTTTATATGTTTGCATGCATCTAATTGCCACATATGCAAGTACCTGAAATGAGAACTTGAATGTTGGTAGTAGCTATATTACACTTTATGGATTTTTTGTTTGTATCAACATATTTAAGTTTTACATGAAGAATTGGGTTGCTTTTTTTGGTGCATACAGGAAGGACAATGTGCTGCGTCTGTGGAACTACCTGCTGGAACTCCTGCGTGCCAGGCGCATGAGGCTGGAGCTGTCACTCCAATTGCAGCAGAATTTTCAGGAGATGCTTTATATCTTGGATTCAATGGAGGAGTTGAAATTACGTTTGCTATCAGACGACTATGGCAAACATCTTATGGGTGTGGAGGATCTGCTGCAGAAACACTCGTTGGTGGAGGCTGATATCAATGTGTTGGGAGAACGTGTGAAAGCAGTGGTGCAACAGTCCCAGCGCTTCCTTGACCAGGAGACAACAGAAGGATACAGACCATGTGACCCTGCCATTATTGTGGAGCGTGTACAACAGCTTGAGGTTAGAACACAATGTTAAGTATAAAGGGCAGGGTTCTTCTGCTAGTGCGAGTGAAGGAAAATTCCGATTGTTTTGTCAGGTGGATTAGCTAGAAATGTAGGCGGTGCAAAGGATTGTTTGTTGCAGTACATTTTGACAACTTTGTACTAATAGCTGCTGCCATTTAGTACAGAGTATTTTATCATTGTGTGTCTACTTGCAACCTAAAAATTGGATACCATTGCATGGTATTTTATGTGGGTATTAAAATTGAAGTTCTACCTTCATAGACAAACAATGGTTGGTGGTGTAGCAGAACAGGATGCTAAGGAGAAATTATGGATGCAAGAGAGAGAACGAATAAGAGTAGGTTGGAGAAACTGTACAGAGATGAACTTCATAATTTGTATTTTTCATGAACTATTTCTGCGTCATCAACTTGAGTTAGAAGAGATGAGCTGGACATGTAGCATGGATGGTGTGTGATAAATGTGTGCAAGGGAAATGAATGACCATGGAGATAAAGGTTTAGACAGGAAGTTAGTAAGATGGATCTCAGGAAATAGAATGACGTGGGGGTGTAAACTGTGTTTTCATTAGTAATGTTATGTTCCACCAGCAGTCTTTTGTGAATAAGGTAATTGTCTTTGGTATTACATAATGGTAGAGAATTCTTTTGACCACCTGAGAAACTTACAGCTTCTCAGGAAGCACTTTATATTATGCAACCATAACTCTGTTCTTAAAAACAACCTGATTGAAACAACATGGGAACAAACTGGGTGTGTGGTAGTATTAGATGTGGTTGGGCCAAGTATGATGACTTGTGTGAAATATGAGGTTGTGATGGCAGATGCCATGCATTTTTGCAGAAGGGTAGTGATGTTTAGGGATAACGTGCTCATTTGGGAGGTAGTTAGGTTACATTATGTATTACGAATTACTCTTTAGCAATGGAAAATTTATTTGATGACTTTCGTTGTTGCAGGATGCTTACGCTGAGTTGGTGAAATTGGCAGTGGAACGCCGAGCTCGGTTGGATGAGAGCCGCAAACTCTGGCAGTTCTACTGGGACATGGCAGATGAGGAGAACTGGATAAAAGAGAAGGAGCAGATAGTGACTAATGGGGACATTGGCCATGACCTTACTACAATCAACCTCCTCCTGTCAAAGCACAAGGTAGACCAGTCAGCATAGCAGCAAGTGGCATTTTTGTTAGGAGTAGAATACACTTCCATTGTACATGTTTCAGTTCAGTTTGTAAGGCCCAGTGTGACTGTTCATGGGCTGATTAAAAATACAGCATGTATGATTAGAATATTTATAGGTCAGTTTTGTGTAGATGATTACTTTGCTAGGTATGTTGCTTTGATTGAAAACATTTGCTGAAGTCTTCTGAAACCCCTTCTAAATTTACAGCTGACTCAAAACCGTGTGCCTTCGAGCAGTCCTTGAATTTGCCTTTGAGCAGTCCTTGAATTTGAGCTGCTAGAAGTCACAATCAGACTGCCTGTACTTAAATTTAATATCATTATTACTTTGCATTATGTTGGCAGTAATGTATGCATACTAGCATACGCACACAGTAAAGTCACAAGTCTTTCCTGTATGTTGGCAGTGATAAATCAGCATCTTCAGGTAGACATCATTACAAATGCATGTATGATACTAATACACAAGTTTTACATTTACAGTTTTAATAGTATGAATGTAATGGCTAGTATGATGTTTACATATTTTTGTTTAAAATTCATTGTTATGCCATGTTTACATGTATACAAATATCTAATGTTGATGTTTTTGATCCGGAAGGATCAAGGCCCTGTGCCATGTGTGGACATGTCCTGTGTAGGAAGGTGTTGTGCAGAATACATTGTTTTGTGTTGTTTCTGAAATTGTGTTCTTGTATTTTTTGCTTACAGGCCCTTGAGAATGAGATAGCTAGTCATGAGCCACAGCTGATGTCAGTAGTTGCTGTAGGAGATGATCTTGTGCAGCGTCGACACTTTGGTGCTGACCGCATCCAGGATCGATTGCAAGAGATTCTGGGAATGTGGCAACATCTGATAGATGCAGCAGCATATAGACGTAAGCGATTGGAGGAAGCTGTTGACTTCCATCAGGTGGGTTGAGTTAGTAGTTAATTGACTTAACAACTGTAATTTTATTATTGTTCTTAATGGTTTTCTTTGCAGTTCTTTGCAGATGCAGATGATGTGGACATATGGATGCTGGACACACTGAGGCTAGTGTCAAGTGAAGATGTAGGTCGTGATGAGGCAAATGTGCAGTCACTTCTCAAGAAACACAAGGATGTGACAGATGAACTGAAAAATTACAGCTCTATTATTGAGACTCTGCATAAACAGGCAGAACAACTTGGAGAACAAGATAGAAAGTCTCCAGAGGTGAGTATGTGAGTGCAAGTGGCAAGTTATAGCCATATTTCTGCGAACTGCTAGTAGCCTGCTTTTTTTTATGACTGACGATAATGTAATATCTGCACCATGTGGTAGTGGGAAGCACTAATGGTGTTTTTTTTTCTAACTTTATGCATATTTCCTGTACTAATGTTGGTATAATATGTATGTATATTGTTAACTGACACCTCCAAAATATTTCAACACTAGACACACCTGAGAAAACAATGTCTAAGAAAGTCGTCACCAGGTACATATAAAGTAATTGATGCATGACCATTTAAATCTGGGATAGAGGAAACTGGGCACTTAATTATTGTGTGTTAAGGTTAATGAGCACATGGCACAGCCTGTACATACAGGCAAGCTAACACAGGAATAGTGAGGTACTCAAATAGTTCCAACATCAGTGAATTTCTGTAAGGTGGGAAAATGTATAAAGTTCCTAATGTTTTAGTATGAATAAATTTTGAACTAATTGTTATGATAACCATATGCCATCTGAGGCTGTATGACTACAGTTTCTTTTTAAATTATGTCTCATCATTGGATCAGCATAAGACTATGGAGATTTCTAGAGTGGGACAATATTCAGCTTTTGTTAATGTAAGTTTTTTTAAAGAATGTAAATTAATATGGATGGAAACTCCACAGAATGTACAAGTATTGTAAATATGTAAGCAATTTCTATTCATATGACTTCTTTTAATTGTTTACTTAATATTGCTTTGAAAAGGACTGGTATATTTTCTGAAGCAGAAGTACAAGGTATGACACCAGTAGTGTAGTGCAATGTTAATTACAGAATACAGTTATGGCATTTATAATTCTCTTTGCCATTGTGTACACTGGACTGGGACAGATTTTTCACTGGTAGTTTATTTCTCGTGGCAGTCATGATTCCACCATTGATTCCTACACATGGGTCATTATTACTGCTGCCATCACATTATTAGTGGGACTTTTATCATCGACCATTAGAAAATATCTTTGTTGGACTTATAACTGACAAACTAGCTTTATATGTTTATTTTATAAATGGTTCCATTTTTTATTTTTAGGTGTCTATGAAGATGAAAATGGTATGCTATTTTGCTGCATGTAGTTCGTGATGTGTGCAGGTATCGTGATAGTTTGTCCAAATTCTTAATTTCAGGTTGTTGAACGTCTTGCAAGTATAGATCATCGGTATAAGGAATTGCTGGAGCTTGCGAAACTTCGTAAGCAACGATTGTTGGATGCACTGTCCCTCTATAAGTTGCTAAGTGAGTCAGATGGTGTTGAGCAGTGGATAGGCGAGAAGGTTAGCATTACCTGTTTTCTTTGTCTTGTGATGTTAATATTTGTCTGCAGTTAGTACTTTATTCAGTTCAGTGTAAATTTGGTTTTAATAATCGTGGAAGTTGCAGCAAAACTGCAGGAAATCTGCATGTTTAGATTATTTCCAACTAGTAATTGATTTTCTGGGGTGAATGCAACACAGGTATGGGGATTTCCACATTTTTTGGATTATCCTTTGACTTTAATTATTTATATCTTTTTCTCCTTTCACTACTCATACATTTGATTGTTAACTATTTATGCAGGAAGTTTCTTTCCATTTTCTTCATGTATTTTTTGATTAAGGATCATTGATTGTTTTTTCGTAGGATCGAATGCTGCAGACCATGGTCCCGGCAAAGGATATAGAAGATGTGGAGATTATGAAACATCGTTATGATGGATTTGAGAAAGAAATGAATGCTAATGCTTCACGTGTAGCTGTTGTGAACCAGCTGGCACGGCAGCTGCTGCATGTTGAGCACCCCAACTCTGAGGAGATAGTAGCAAGACAAAATCAGGTATGACGGTATGTTACATTATAATAGGCAGGGAAGAATCTTGAGGAATTGTCATGGTTGCAAGTTATCATGCCTTGTGACAACTGTGATAATTTAAGGGAGGTTGGTTGCTTTGGAGGAGAGAAATTGCTCCTAGTCTGAGCTATAACAAATGTGATCCCTTATTGCACTATTTGGTAGCAAGATGCTCATGATTCAGGTTGGGAGATGTGCCATTGGAAGACAGTCTCACGGGGTTGTCACTTCCCCAAGAATATCTAAGATTTATTAATGGTCATTGTCGTCGTCATTTCCCTCCCCCTCCTCATCCTCATTTCATCATCATTCAGTTCTTCTGGCCTGTTTTTTCATAAAGGGAAATTGTCTGTCCATTCAAGTTAGCAATAAGTATAGCTATCCATAAAATTTAGAATATTTGTTGTAACTTGCACTTAATATGCTCCTGTCACTTGCTGAAACTCGGTAGTTGTCAAATGCATATCTGCTTCCTGAGAATGAACAGTAGTTTTACTGTTAATTGCTGATAATTGTTGTGACATTACTGTTCAAAACTTCTGTTACACAGTCTTCTTGGTTTCACATGTCAGAAGTATCTGCATATGACTCATTCATTAGACAAAGTTTGGCGTATTCCTAATTCTTTTACACAAAGCCATGTTTCATACTGTCAGAAGGTGTGAATGAAAATAAAGCACGTAAATGAATCAGTGGTTGCTGTCTCTTGAGTCTGTATGGTTTGGTGCCAGTAACCTTGCCTGTGTAAGTGAACTAGATCAGCTGACACATTTCTACATATTCTAGTGTAAGAAGGTATTGGTACACATCCCATCAGCCGCATATTAGATAAAAGGCATATGTTTTTGTGTGGGCTATTGGCAAACTGTTAGAAGTAATCTGACTGCCTGTCCCACCGGTCATCCATTTTCGTTTTTAAAAAACTCTTTGATGTGTTTCTTATATTAAATTGGGAGCACTTGGTGCATTCTTAAGTGTTTCCAGTTTCTTCCACTTTGTTTAAATGGACGTTATAAATTTACAGAAAAATGAACTATATATTGGGTTGGGTGCCTGGAAAAGAGCAAATGTCACATGTTTGTTAGCATACAGGACCATTCTGAATGGTCACACTCCAGTTTACAGACTTCAGAGTATGTGTGAAGGTTTTATATTTCATTTTCTAAGATAACAAAACATTCTGTTTAAATGAAAATTGTTTTATAGCAGTGTGGAGTCATATGAAATTGTAATTCATAACAACTGTCACTACAGTTTCAGGGTAGAATAAAACTTCTTGTTGTTGACACAGCTTTGATACACTGTAATTAACAGCGATTCTCATTTTGAGACAATACAATAATGTGATGTTACAAAAAGGCATTTGAAGAGAATGATGATAAGACATGTGTTTAGTTTCTGGCTTGCGTTAAAGTTTCTCACAGTTGTTGTTGTTGTAGTTCTTGTCTGACACAAATAGTGGGTTAAAAACATTTCATGCATGTAGCTCAGAAATGTCGAGTAGACACGTGTGTAGAATGTACTTCCATAGTGGGCATGTTACGTAGTTTCGTGAAAAGTTCTTAACAGTAATGTAGATAATTATAGTTCTTTCTCTGTCCAGTTGAATCATGAATGGGCTGAACTTCGGGAGAAGGCTGAAGCTAAACGTGATGAGCTGAATTCTGCCCATGGAGTGCAATCATTCCACATTGAGTGCCGTGAGACATTGTCTTGGATAGAAGACAAAAAGAGAATCTTGCAGTCCACAGACAGCCTGGAGATGGATCTGACTGGCATCATGACTCTGCAGGTTTCTTGCACATTCGTGTCTGTTCATATAGATAATTTCATTGATGAGCTTTATTTTTTCCCTTACATGTAGTCAAGCCCAGTATTTGTTCTCTCTTTTTGTGTTGTATGTGATTTTATGCACTTTTTCTAAGGTATTGCCCATAAGAACAGTGTTAAATTTTGGTATGTTTTACATTTGCTTAACTTCAAATTTTTCTGGAATTCATGCTTCATTTTTCCATCCCTGACTTTGACATTGTACCTGATTTTATGTCTTGTAGTTTTATTGTCAGGGTTTTTGTTTGAGTAAAGAGAAGTTTGTAAATGTTAGGTCAATGCAACAGATAGAAGCAGACATTTGGCACGTCTGCTGTTGAGCAAAAGTAACGCCTGGCAGTCTGTGCTGCTGTTACCAAAAAATGTGCAGAGCTAACAGGAATATACAATGGTCCTCATAACCTAAATGTTGAAGTAGTTCTTTTTACTGTGGAGATGGCAATGGGATTAATAGGGTGGACACCTGGTTTGAATTTATCAGCTGTGGTCAATTTTGTATGCTGGTATATTAATTTGTGTTGCTTATCAGTGTCTTAAGCTAGTGATATGACAGGCATTTTTTAAGTCACAACCACAGGAAAACATAATCAGTCTCATAGCCCAAATTAAATTGTGGGATGAGGTTAATTTCACCAGAGGGTGAGATGTGGCTGATGGAAAGCCAAAATAAGTTACATTGCATTACAGAACATCATTCTAGCAAAAGTTGGCACACTTATTGGAACATATGTTGACCTACTTGTAACATTTTGTGCAGGTCTTTGATTGATGCCAGATTTCAAACACATTATGAAATGTGTGTGGGAAGTGTGCATAGAATTCATTTATGCCTCATAAATAAAATACAGCTGTCACTGTTCTGATATTTATGAAACAGTGTCTCAGAATTTTTTGGGCATTTCTTTTATTGAATTTTATTTACATTTGACAAAAATGTACAATATGCCTTCCACTGTATTGTTTTTGACTAAATTCACACCTGCTGATGTCATCACAAGCAGCTCTTAATAGAATTTCACCCAGATTGATCAAGGAATATGAAAAATAGGGACACAACAACAGGAGCTGGGGTTGTGTAACCAGTATAGTGACTGGACTGTTGACTGGATGATCTGGGGGTCAAACCCGAACAGCAGCAGCAGCAAGTGATATTTCTCCAGAATGTGCAGACCAGCTTTGTTGCACACCCAGCATCATATTCAGTGGGTACTTGGGGGTTCTCGACTTGGGCTAAAGCAGCCTCAGCATGAAATTGACCACTCATGTCCATCTAGTACCAAGGTTAAGAATGAGTGGATCCGTGCCTCTACTCCCTGTGTGTGTCTTCATGGTATTGATACTAGACATTACTTTTTTAATGGGTAGAAATTCATTTGTGCTTGTAAGTAATGTATGACATTTATTGAGCTGATTTGCACATAACTCACAACTGCGTAGTCCTGTTATGCGGAAATCTGTACCAAATTTCACCAACATCAGTCAAGAAATATGAAAGTGTGGTAGTAATTCATTTATTCCCTTAAGTAAAGTGTGACTTAACTGAGCTGATTTTATTAAGGTCATAGTTTCTTGACAATTTTTGTTTGTTTGTGAAAAACTCCAACTCCAAATTTCATGAAAGTGTGCCACATAAGGTGTTCTTTGCCTTTGTAAAGAATGCCTTAAATGAATAACAAATGCTCTGGAACCAAGAGTGAATGTTCAGTGGGTTGTGCTGAAGCCTTGTAGTCTGGTATTCAAGAAATGAATAATTGTTATGTAGCTTTTTGGACACAGTAAACAAGTAATTGTGTACACATTAACGGACAGCAGTAAAACATACTACCCGAACATTATATGCATGAAGGAAATTTAACACTATTCTTATGTGTATATTGGTGTGACTTGTGGAGTGTAACTGCTAAGATGGGTAAGCTTTGTTTCCTGGAACTTCCTATCTGGGAAACAGTGTAAATAAATACTGTAAATTACTGACCAGCCTCACATTATTATAACAGTACATCACTAGGGTAGAGTATTTTGTGAGTCCACTGTTTTAAATTTGAAATATGTGAGTATGTTTGGTATGAGTATCCAGGTACCAGTGCATTGCACATGTGTATGTGTGTGTGTGTGTGCACGCACGCATGTGCGCGTGAGAGAGAGAGAGCGAGCAAGTTGTTTTCTATATGCATACGTGTGCTTTGTTGCATTTACATTGCTAATATTCAAATGTCTGTATTTTAAATGTGTTGTCAAATTTTTGTCGTAAAGCAACTCATTGTTTTTGATTGAATGATTTTCATTTCCCAAATATGTCCTTTTGTTGATTTTGCATTCATTTGGAGGTGGTTCATACAGAACTGTAGAATAGGGGTTTCACTCTAGTGATAACGGTAACAGCTGAATAGGATTGTGCATATGTTGACCCCAGAGTGTATCAAGAACATACTTCTGTTAAACCTCAGTGAATCAACAGGTGCATTCTAACTAGCAGTGTAGCTTCAGGTGGATTTAGAATTCAAGAATATTTACTCCTAAATAATTATGATGTGTTGAGAATTGTTCATGCCATTAACATTTATGAAGGGACCAGAAAGTGATGGTTGGGCTAGATAAGTTATGATCATCCCTGGTTGTCAGTATTTAAAATCTGATTAACAAAAATTGAAGCTGTTTTTTGAGTACACATTTTTCTGTGTTATTTACAACTTTTCTACCTCATTAGCCTTATAGTTTACATATTGCTCAATTATTTTTCTGAATTTCTTGAATGTTATCCCACTGATTTCAATCTGATAAAATCTTTCACATTTGCATAAAATTCCATTACTCATTAGCAACTATTAACCACTGAATTCCTATATCCTGTTGCCATTTGCAAACAGAATTTAAATCTTAAATGAAGATTAATGCATACATGAGGTGTGACAGTCAAGTTTCCAGAATTCCCATGCAGATGTTGCTCTGAGTAACAAGTGACCAGTAACTAAGCATCCCCATATTTTGGAGTGGCTGTAGTTGTGTATTTTATGTTGCTGAGGAAACAAGGCATCGTTAGTGAAGCAATGGCAGTGTTCATACAGTCATGCATTTTTCATCCCAATGGAAAAATTAGTGTTAGTTGGAATGTCCAAAGTTAGAACACAGCTGAAGCTTTGCAGGGGGCTATGATGCTCATGCTGTAAGTAAGTTTGTCTTTGTTATACAGAGTTTAGAGAGGGTAGGGCATATGTGGAAGATGACAACTGAACACCCAGCAGCATGCTGACTCACTCAGTGACAGACGATTAAGTCTTGAGATGATGGCAGAGGAATTAAATGCAGATAGAAAAGCAGGGAGGAAGATTTTACTGTAGATTTGTGAAAGTGTTATGAAGCTGGTGCTACAGATTGTGTCTGGTGACCAGAAATGTTGACAGCTTTATGTTTATTCTGATCTCTCTCATCAGTTGGCTGAAGGAAAAAGCATTTGGGAAAAGGTTATCATGAGTAATGAATCATTGTGCTGCCAGTACAGTCCAGCAAAAAAATGTCAAAGCATGCAGTGGAAGACATCAATTTCAGTGAGACAAAATAGGCACATGTCACCAGCCCATGTGGAGGCAGTGCTGATTTGTTTTTTGATCATAAGGGCATTGTTTGCTTCGAGTTCCTTTGACAAAGTCAGAGAGTGAACCCGTGCTGTTGCTTTGGAAATATTGGCATTATTACTTGAGGCTCTTTATCGGTGAAGATATGAATTTGGGTTGGTGCTTAGATCTTGCATCACAACAATGTTTGTCTTGACACACCACTGTACAGGAGACTGGCATAAAAATTGTGCAACTTCTGACTGTTTGCAAAACTGAAGAATGCTTTGAAGGGCCACAATTACCATTGTTGATATTCAGGGACATGAAGAGCATTACTGAAGAGGGGTTCAGCATTGTTGTGAATGGTGGAAGCACACACCAAGTGTATTGCTTTGCAAGGGGGCTACTTTGAAGGGTTACTTAGTTCAGCTTTTACAGGGGCATTCCAAGAACTAAATTGGCACACATATTACTTTTCAGTAATACTTTATCGGTTACCAGTATGTGGTACTTACACAGCAAAATTCCATTAACCTGACAACTTTTAATTCGGAAATTTTGATAATCTTGCACTTGAGGGGAGTAACCGCATGACCTGGAGTTTTGGTTTGTACAAGTGGGGGAAAAAATCAATGAAATAGGCAGATTTCAGGGACATTTTTCAGAAGGCCGCCAAAAGTGGCTGTACTTCAACTGTTGTATCTCGTGGCCTCTTGTCTCCTACGCCACCAACTTCTTCAACTATGAAGACCCCAGAAAAAGCAGAAGAGGACCCTCATGCCCTGAATCAGCATATGAAGGAAAGATATTCAGATGGAATACCCCTGTAATCAGTTGTGCAGCCGAAGTACAGGAGCAGTAACAAACAATTATTGTTATATTTTCTTCATATACTGTATGTGATGTTTCTTTCAAAATCTTTCTTATTGTAATGTGTGTGTGCGTGCGCGCACGCGCGCGCATGTGTGTGTGTGTGCTTGTGTATGTGCACGCATGTGTGGTGACAGAAAGGAAAGAATTGTAAGTAAGTAGTTCTGTTACATTGCAGGTACAAATGTGTTGTTGCTGAGATGTTCATGTTGCATAGTTTGCACAGTCAAGGATATTTTCTCCTTATCATTAAATATTACACATCAAAATGTGCTTGAAATATAAGTAGTAGATTTTAAGGAAGTCTTCATTTTATGTGTCAGGGAAGAAATGCAGGGATGGACCAGCTAAACTACCTTTTACTTTCACTTTGTGCACTTGGTGTAGTAACCCTTAAGAGTGATATGTATGTTTGGTTTTTGTTGTGCATTAGTTACAATATTATAGTTTTATCTCCTGTAAAGATAATAAAAATTGGCAAATTGAAAACAGCTGGTTTTTAAGGTCAGTATCTGAATAGAAATGATGATAATATAATGGGTATTTTTCCTTCATCTGAAGTTTGTGTGTACTGTATTATAGCGTCGACTCTCTGGAATGGAACGTGATCTGGCAGCCATACAGGCAAAACTGGATTCTCTAGAACAAGAGGCAGATTCTATTGGTACAGAACATCCTGAGGAAGCAGCTATTATTCGTGATAGAATTACACAGATCCAGCAGATATGGGAGCAGCTTAAACAAATGGTAAGTATTAACATTCTAGAATTGAGGGGCGTGTAATTGTTTGAGGATGGTAGTTCATTGAGGCATGTATTTCATATTGTGTTGTGTGGTTTACAGCTGAAGGAACGTGACTCAAAATTAGAGGAGGCAGGTGACCTTCATCGATTCCTGCGAGATCTGGATCACTTCCAGGCATGGCTGACTAAGACTCAGACAGATGTCGCATCAGAAGACACTCCTGCTTCACTGGCTGAAGCAGAGAAACTTTTGAACCAGCATCAGAGCATCCGGGAAGAGATAGACAACTATACGGATGACTATACAAAGATGATGGAGTATGGAGAACGCATTACTGCTGTGAGTAATTTTTTTAATTATTTAATTCCTTTTCAATAATTTTAGTCTTCACAGTCTTTTTGGTAAAACATTAGAAGTGATGGAAGAAATAGTTGTCAAGAAAATGCCTAGTTTGGTATTTTAGCATTCAGAGATTTTTATTTTAAGCTTTCTGCACCAGTCACCAAATGGAAGGGTTCATGTATTGATGCATGAAATAGAACGCTCTGAATTCTTATTTAAATTTTTGGTGATATTAATTGTGCAGGAATGAAATGTTTGTATATCTCACCTCCTTTGACTCAGCCTTTTTTGATGCCTTCCACCAGATGGTGTTATTTGTTATAATGTTGAATGGAAAACATGTTGGGCATTAGCAGTTCGGTATTGTCAGTTTATTTAGTCTACTTCGTTTTAATGTTACGGATTTTGGTGCTGTGAGGTTAATGAAGGTCAGCTCATCTTGCATGTAACCGTATCAAAGAAACACCAGTTGTTTTAATTTAATTTTAATTATTTTAATTTAATTTAAATTTATTTAATTGCATGATTATATATCTAATTGCATGATTATATATCTACAAGCTAACTAGATTGGTTGCGTTTTGTGTAGAAACTGCTTTCTGCAACAGGTTATTGAAGGAGAGATAAAAGCGGGGATAGAAGTGACAGGGATGAGGAAGATGTAGGAAGCTACTGGATGACCTTAAGGAAAGGAGAGGATACTCTCATTTGAAGGAGGAAGCTCTAGATCGCACTATGTGGAGAGCTTGCTTTGGAAGAGGCTTTGGACCTGTCATAAGACAGACTACTAAATGAATGAATATCCACAAAGGATATTGAAGACATAGGATCCTGTAGGTTGTTTAAAAGTACATGAGAGTTAGTTATCAGGTGAAATGTTGCTCATTTGTTCCACTGAAGTATCTGTATTTCTGAACAGTTCCTGAGCACATTTGTACATTTCTACCATCTTGTCATGGGTTTGAATTTACCTTCACCATAAAAATCAGTCTCTTGCGTTTGCAGCTGTTCATGAACAGCGATTGATGCTTCCACATGTTATTAAACTGGACCATCCCAAACATTGATTTGACTGCCCAGAATCAGTTTCTCAGCTCTTGTGGCGTTCACATCCGTCCATGGTGTGTGCTAGGCTGACCAGAGTGATTATTATGTATGTTCATTTGGCCATTTTGAAACTCCGCTATACGTTCCATGAAGTGCTGCAATATCTTTGTGCCATTACTATGTATTTGTTGTCATTTGGCAGTGAATATGGATGGGGAAGGATATTTGTGTCTTTGAAAGCAGATGTGTGCTGTGAACTAATTTGCAGGGCCATGTTTTCAGTTCCAGTGCCATTACATGTTAAGTTATCCCCTACATGTCAAGGAACGGACTCTTGCGTCATCTGTTGCATGTTACCTCTACTACAAATCTGCAAGTCCTGCCCTCTTCTAAAGTAAAATGTGTGGTTAACAAAAAGTTCTATGAAGGGAAGCATCATTACCGAACATGCATCTTATATAGTGTTTATTGTAAAAGTATCACATTTGTAAAATCTTACAACTTAAAGATTTTTGTATGTTGAATTAGCACTATAATTTTTATAGGAACCCTCAACACAAGATGATCCTCAATATATGTTCCTGCGGGAGCGGTTGAAGGCCTTGAAGGATGGCTGGGAAGAACTGCACCAGATGTGGGAGAACAGACAGCAGCTACTGTCACAGTCCCTGAATCTGCAAATGTTCAACCGTGACGCTAAACAAGCAGAAGTTTTATTGTCGCAACAAGAGCATGTACTTAGCAAGGATGAGACCCCAGTGAGTAATTCTGAGCTTGCTTTTATTGGATTTACACTTATTGCGAAATAAGGGAGATTCTTTTATGAGTACTTTCTTAGAATTTTATTATATCCTTTGGAAAATCGTATGCTGTGCATGTGATTTGTGTTAATCTATGTAAGTGTTCATATGAGCACATTTTTTCCCTCTGTTTTGAACTACTGAAACAGATTATTTAATTTTTAATAGGTCACTTAGCCTCTTGGCTGACACATGAAACTAACTGCAGTGCAACAAACAGACACTGATTTATTTTATTGAGTGGGGTTCACAATGGCAGAGATGTGATGTCATGTATATCATTTCTGTTATTTACTGCAGGGGTTCTGCATCATGATGCTTGCAAATACTGATGAGTTAGGCATAATTGAATAGTTAGTGCTGTGGGTGACTGACCTGGGGACCAGATCCTGAAGCATGTTCAACCCAAAGTACATCATCTCATTAAAATTGTAAAAGTTTGTCCCTGTCCCACCCTCAGCCATTTAACTTGACTGTTATTGTACTCACTGCAGTGCCTCATTTTGACTGTGTGGCACACCTCAGAGCAGGTGCCATTGTATAGAGGAATATTGCAGAAGGAGCAGGCATATTTCTGTCTTTTCATATCTTATGTCTAGTACATTCCCAGCAAGGATTTTGGGCATACCTCTTTTTTTTTTCTGGACCCTAGAGTTGGCTCTGGTGATTTTTATGAGGCTATCAGAAAGTCTTCTGGGTGTGTATTATCTGGGGGCATGAGGTGTTACAGCTCTGTCCACGTCCTCTTCATCCTGATTGTCACTGTCTCTTCTTCCTGCTTGCATTCCTGCTCAGTGGCCTGTTGTTTTAAGAAGAAAGGTCTTGTACTTCACGTGATTTTGGAGGCATGTATTTCATATTACTGTGAGGAATTTTTTTCTTATAGTGTCTGAATGGGTCAAGTACGTCTTATTTTATAAGCCACAGCAAATGTTCACTCCATTTATTTGTTTTTATGAGCGTAGAATATCACAAGAGTCTGTGGTCTGCACTGTCACCTCCATTTATGTGCCTTTTGTCCATGGTGACACAGGATGGTTTCTTTACTTTTTAGGTATGTTCACAAAATTGTGAAAAATTATTGTTAGCTTCACTACGTCTGCACCAAAGCTGTTTGTGATGCAACAGCAATTTTTTTTTAGTAAAGAATTGCTACTATAAGCTTCTAGAACTGACAGGAAGAAGGGAATGTATGAACAATAAGAACATTTTGGACTTCATGCCTGATAAGCATGATGCTCTTCTTATTGAACACAACAAGACCTTTTTAAATGATTTCAGGCTTCCACTGTTATGTCAATGGGATCTGCACTCTTTGAGATTTTATGCAGCATAGAATGGAAGTTCCATTCTACGCTGCATAAAATCCCAAATGAGCACACAGACCACAAGACCATTCTGATAATTGCTGTGGAAATATTGTGTTTGTTTCAGACTTTTACTTCATTTTGCTATTGTCAGCTGTGGATTTTATTTAGGAATTTTAACATGGAACATATTTTTTTAAGAGTTACTGTCCCACCTCATCACTTCATTACAATACTTTGCTTGTAATTTATAGATAAACTTGGAACAGGCAGAAAACTTGATAAAGCGGCATGAGGCCTTCCTTACAACCATGGAAGCCAATGATGACAAGATCAACAATGTTGTGCAGTTTGCTAGTCGTCTGTGTGATGAGGGTCACTTTGCAGGTTGGTGGCATAACATACAAACCGTTTGATTCTTAGGTAACCAAATCAGAATTTCTTGTCCTGTTTGTAGAGCTGCAAGAAAACTCATTTCCAAGTACTATGCAGTGGGATTTTCTAGACTTTGAATTGCTGTGAATTCAAGGTGTCTGGATAGGACATTGTTCCTTTGAATGCTTGAAAATATAAAATGAAAAAAATTTAATGACAAAGAATTTGTGAGGGTGGAGGCTCCAAATTGTGGCCAATGGTGAGCTTGGTTATTGGTTGTGTCAAGTTGTTGAGTTTGTGATACTCTTGCATTAGACATGGGAATGAAGAATAATGTTATCAAGACCTAGAGACAGTTGTATTAAATAAAGTTGCTGTGTTCATACTTTCTCATATTCAGTCATAAATAATGAATAAAACAAAAAGACTGATAGTATATGGGCTTGATTGTTTGATGCTTGTTTATGATCTGGTCAGTTCTTTCTATAGCTCCTTGATCCTCTTTGTTTTAATTCATATTTTGTTTTATATGTGGACCATCAAGTTTGAGAATAAATGTGTGAATTGTGTTTGATGTTAGCTGTATAAACATGCATGTTGGAGTAAGGAATGTGCAAAGTTGATGAATACATGCCAAGCAAGCTGCCATTGCACAGTGGTGTGTTGAGTAATTGCGATCGCATTTAACCCTCAGTACAATGACATGTTAAATAAAAAAAAAGAATATTTCTAGTTTGCTTGTGTGTATTAAAAGACATGAGAGAATTGACATGTAGCTTAAAAATTCAGGCATGTTCACTCTGTTGTTTTAGGTTTTTAGTGTGTTTCTTTCATTCATTCATGGTGACTTCTTTTGGTGCTTGCATAATAAGTGGTGTAAGAAAACTTTGTTGGTTAAGTGGTGGCAACATCAGTCCTGTGGTTCTTGAGTTAGGTGTTGTTACGGAGTAGAGAAATTTACATCCTTATTATCTCAAAAACTGTAAGACGTCTATATAAGTGTATTGGGCATAAAATGTGTTCTGTGTAGGTCTTCATGTTAGAGGGTTCATTTATGTTTCAGTTAACCACAGTTGCAATGGCCATCATTGTATCATAAATAATGCATATTTAAATGCAGTGTTTCTACTTTTACAGAAGTTGTTGTTAGTGTGGGACTGTTTTTTAAGATCCACATTTAAGTTTTTCAAGTTTTTTGCTTGCAGCTGATAAAGTTCACAAGAAGGCGGAAAATATCAATGAGAGGCGCAATGCTAACCGTGACCGAGCGCTTCAGCAGATGGAAAAACTGAAAGACCAATTGCAGCTACACCAGTTCCTACAGGTGATGTGATTAGGACACATTGTGCATTCTGAACACATTTATGGCAGAGCTGTTGTGACTGCCATTAATATTATTGTAAACATATGTTCACACCTTGAGATTAATTACAGGATGCTGTGTGAACAAGTGAAATCATTTGTCTTGCTGCTGTGGCTATTGCAAGTAGTCGTAATCCACAACAGGAACATTACTGGTTGTTTTAAAGCTTGCTTGCATTGAAAAATTTTTTATTTATTATGTAGGATTTTGGTTAGTACAGTAAAATTCCTTTAATTGTTCATCTGCTAATCCAGAAATAATGATAATCTGACACTTAAGGAAAGCAGTCCCAAGACTGGAAGTTCAGCTTTTTCCCAGAAGAAAGCTTTGTCCATGAAACAGGCAGATCTCAGGAACATGTTCAGAAGTCCTCCAAGAGTGTCTGCACTTCAACAGTTGTGGTACCTCCTGACCCCTTGTCTCCTACTCCATCAACTTGTTTGGATGTGAAGACCCCAGAAAACATATAAAAGGACCCAAATGACTCTGAAGCAGCAGATGGAGATATCCAAATGGAATACTCCTCTGATTAGTCGTGCAGCCCATGTGTGCAAGCGGTAACAAAAAATTACCTTTGGAATTTACATTGGTACAGGTTCCGTCTGACAATGTTGAATGTCCAGTAATCCAATATCTGCCTAGTCATATGGGTGCCAGATTAAGGGAATATTGCTGTTGGAAAAATTTTTGTCCTACAGATGTGTGTAAGTAATAGAATGAGTATATGTGAAGTGAATGATGTTTTAAATGAAAGGTGTGTGTGTAAATTTATACTGTTGGGACATGTTTTCCTGATCTGTTTTAGTTTAGTGCGTTAAATATTTTTCTGCCTTTATTATTTAGTGGACCTATCTACATAAACATCATTTGCAACTTCCCTGGTCCTCTCATACGATTAGGCCTTGTTTTATGCCTTTTGCCTTCAATGCCTGTTACCAGTTTACACCACCTATTAATTTAATTTATGCCTTCTCATTTGTGGTTAAATGCCGTTTGGCTCTCTACACTTTATTACGCTCCTGAGAGTCTGTGAAATGTAAGACACACAACAAGACTGGGAGGCAGTGCACTAACTGGAATCCATCTTTGATAATTGCTGGAAACTGTGCTAGTCACCATGCACATGCCACTCAGTTGGGTTGATATTTGGTCATGTGTTCATTTGCCTTTATTTAAGTCTTTTTTTCTTCTTAAAGGAGTGATAAACGTAAGTCTGTATCTCCTAGTGCAAACCAGATTTAAAAAAAAGTGAAATACAAACAGTTTTGAAGAGACATTAGCATTGTCTTCAAGAAGTTAAATGCAGTACTAATATCTGCCATGTTCTTGGCTTGGCCAAGAGCACAGTGCTTACAATTTACAATAATGCTGATAGAGTTAAAGGAAGTGCTAAGATGGGAACGAAAATGAACGCTGGGGGAATTTGTTATTTAACAAGTTCTACTATGGAATGTACGAAAAATTTTGAGTACTTGGATCAATGAGCAGAATCAGTGGCATGTGTCTGTAAGTAAGCTTTTGGCTTAAGCCAAATCTCATGCTATATATAATGATTTGTCATAGGATGTGATAATGGTAAACCATTCATTGCAAGTTGAGGTTGGTTTTGTACCTTCAAAAACAAGTGTTATGTTCATAACATTACAATGAGAGGACAAGCTGAATCTGCTGACACTGTGATTGCTGAAGAGTTTTTTTTAAGGAACTGCAGAATATTACTGGAAAGCAAGTTACTCACATAAACAAATTTTCAGCATTGGTGAGACTGTTTTCTGGAAAAGTGTGCCTTCTGGGACTTTATATCTTTCAAGAGGAAGACTTGGCACCCAGATTTAAGGCTGGCAAAGACAGATTTACTCTGCTTTAGGTGGTAATGCTGAGGGGCATTATAATTTGAGACCAGTGATGGTGTACCATTCTGAAAATCTGCATGCATTAAAAGACTATGTTTAACAATTTCAATCTGCATTTTAATTCAAATGCTAAGGGGTGGGTAACAGATCCACTTTTTATTGACTACATAGTGTTAAAACTTGAAAGTGAACTACAAGAATATAGTACAAAAGAAAATCTGGCCTTTAAAACTCTTATTATTGACAATGTTCCTGGTCAACTGACAGCAATTGAAGATCATTGTGAGCACATAAAAATAATGTTTATCCCCTGTAACTCGACATTTTTAATACACCCGATGGATCAAGGAGTGATATCAACATTGAAGACCTCTTACTTGAAGAAACATCTGATATGTTGGTGATGGCTGTGGATGATAAAAACATGAATGTAATAGAATTTTGGAAAAGCTTTACTGTTAGGGATGCAGTAATGCTTGCTGGTTAAGTTTGGGCTGCAGTTATGTGTTTGTGTATGAACAGAGCTTGAAACAAAATGTGTCCTTATCCGGTGCATGATTTTAAAGAGTTCCATGTTGATGAGGATTTGAATCAAACAAGAGAAGAAATTGTAAAACTGGCAAATATAGTTGGGTTTATGATTTTGATTCAGGATGATGTCATGGATTTATTAATGTCTAAGAGGAATTTTCCACTGAAGGTTTAATTGAACTAGAAAAAGAAAGTAGGGATGATTGAGGGGAGGAGGGTACAAAAGAGGTTGAATTTGTGTGTAAACTCACAAGCCAAAAGTTGTCTGAAGTGCTGTGAATCAGGGATGAAGCTGTAGCAGTTTTTGAGAAAGAGGATCCCAACACAGGTAGAAGTTTTAAAGTGACAAGAGATATTTTGGCATCAGTGAGATGTTATTCTGATATAGTGAAAGAAGGAAGGAAAGAAAGAAAGAAAAAGAAAGAAAGAAAAAAAGAAAAGAAATAAAAGAATGAGAGCCCCCCAGAGGTTATTGGATTTTTACTTTAAAGTGACAAAGGAAAGAGTAGCACCTGAATCTCAGCCATCGATCTGGGCCACCCATCATCTGAACAGCTATGTGATATGGTGGCAAAACCATCCACCTTTCTTCTACCACTACCCTCACCTACTTCATCATCTGACCCAGATGACTCCCCCTCCCCCTTGCAACTCTAACTCAGCTAGTGTCATCCTCAGATACCTTATCATTGTCTGACCTAGCCTGCCATCTCCCATCTGTCCATCTCTCACACAATAACCATCGGCATTGCCACCTTCCTTGAACCATCTTTTCCAGCATTTCAAGTAAGTGTATGCAAGTATGTAAGTTGTTTACAATTCCTTTTCAATTTACTTGAGCTAAAACTGAATGTTAATTATTTATTTCTTTAGTAATATTGGTAAAACTGTAATATGTTCATGTACCTTATATGAAGAGGCTGTCGTTAGCGTGCATGCCTCCAACCTTTACCGTTTCCACTATTTCTTATGAGAACATAATTTTTGTTTACACCTACTGTTTCAGAAACTCACCAAGGGCATGAAAAAAAGCCCTTGTTGTATTTATAACCTTCTGATTGCAGGCATGCCTAACACATTTTCCACATTTCCTTATGTTGAGCAAGGATTTTATTGTACAGCAAACTTAAATTTTCTGACTGTCCCTGATTGTGGTACATGAATATGAATATTGTCATTTATCACGTATGTGTTTTGTAATAAGTATATTTATATGAATACAGGATTGTGAGGAACTGAGTGAGTGGGTGCAGGAGAAGCATATTACAGCTCAGGATGAGACGTATCGCAGTGCAAAGACTGTGCACAGCAAATGGACTCGACACCAGGCCTTTGAAGCAGAGATAGCATCCAATAAGGACAGGCTTTTCCATATCCAGCAGGTACATTGATTGTTTGTATGTTTCATTTATGGATATTGCTATCTCAGTTTCAGCTGGCATTTATGTGAGGTCTTTGCTCATCAAGAGTTTTCAAATGGCTTTGGTTGGTAGTTGTCTGCCAGTGTTTCTGGATAGCCCTTGGGTCCCATCTTCAAGGGTTTAGCAGTCAAAGAAGAATTGTTGCAATTTCTACTTGGACTGCTTGACCCTTGAAGATGGGCCTGATAGGCCATGCTGAAACATCAGTAAATGGATACGAACCAATACTGCTTAAAATCCCAAATGAGCAAATACCTCAACCATGCTGCTGCAGGAGTTTGAAATATCCTTTTGCTAATTCTAAAGTTCTAGGAATGATAATTTATTGTATCGGGCCATAAAAATTCAAAACTCCATATAAAGGCACCACATTATAGTATTTGATTCTGAAGATTCACAGTGATGGATACAAATACCTGTCACTAGACTGAGCCTTATGAATCCAATCCACATTGTGGAACCCACTTCCTTGAGATATGTTTTAAAGTTTTGTTGCCATCTCGTTTGGTACTTGCAGGTTTTCAAAATTCTTATTATTTTGTTTCTTCCATATTACATAACTGAATGCTTCCACATTTCTTATGGAAAATAACCCAGAATTATGAGAAGGGAGACATGATTTTGTCTGAAGTGCAGAGTGCATGTGCTATGGAAACCATTTGAGTTGTTTTTGTTACAACAGACTTTACAAATTTTAACTTCTTTTAATTATTCAGTTTGCAACATTTTTGTATCCTAGTAAGGGGAGTGTTTGGAATGATTATCGCAGGGTACGTAGAGAGAAACTGGGCATGTTTAGTAGATTTATCTAGACAGATAATAATGTATCTTGTTTTTTGAGTAGCAGTTAATCAAACACTGTGGTTGAATGGCAATTTTGTGTTGTATTCAAGAGTTACCATGTTTAAATCTCAGCCTGTAGATTGCCATAGTTGAGGTTCTATGATTTTACACAGTGCTTACAGGCAAATACCTTAAATCAGGCCACAACCATTGCCTTCCACATTTTTTGCAGTTCATTGTCCACTGATTTTTATCATTCAGCACCGTATAATCAGCGCAATTGAAAACAATGTATAAATCAGTACTTAATTAATCATCATGGTGTCCTGATCATTGTGACCTGTCAGGATTATCATTGATATTAAATGATATATCAT